>Ga0137372_10002554_pt1 | contig 17596 bp, 15 predicted proteins | sample SagtaG_6_FD_104911 | JGI IMG/M metagenome (GOLD analysis project Ga0137372, IMG submission 104911) | Vadose zone soil microbial communities from Sagehorn Ranch, Mendocino, California, USA - Sage1_R_60_16 metaG | ecosystem: Environmental > Terrestrial > Soil > Vadose zone | place: USA...
GGTTGCTGATCACGGGCGAGCCGCCCAAGCAGGCGGAAGACCGGAAAAAACCGAATCCGAGCGCTTGCACCGGCCTAGCAGAACACTTACTACCTCGAAGACACGGGCTTATTCAGAGTTTCCTTAGCACGGCAGTGAGGCGACAATCCTGGTCTGTGGAAATCAAACGGACCCACTACCATTAATTCTTCTCTCTTGACATTCCACAGCCGCAGGCGTAATCAGAGGGAGCACTTTGCTTCTGGTGCTATTTGCAAGCTCAATAGGGAAGCCGGTGAGAATCCGGCACGGCCGCGCCACTGTGATCGTGGAGAACTGGCCAGTACGCCACTGACGAAAGTTGGGAAGGCGGTCAGTTCGACGAAGCGAGAGTCAGGAGACCTGCCAGAAGCGGGATGAGATCGCCTTCGCGGGAAGGTGAATCGTGATAACCCGCTTTCAGCACGTTCCTTCCTTAAGTTTTGCTGAGCGCTCGTTGTCTCAGTTTTCCTCCCGATTGAAAGCTCCTCGTCCGCCAAATCATTCTCCGTCGCTGGACAGGAGGAGCAATGCGCAGGTTCTCAGGAATTTTGTTATGTGTCTTCTCTCTCACCGTTTGGGCTCAAGAGCGAAAGATTGCCGGAACCGTTCTCGATCCTGACCGCGCCGCGGTCCCTCGCACAATCGTGCGTTTGCTGAAGCCAGATGGCGCTGAAGTCGAACGCACCCTCACCGATTCGCTGGGGCATTTCGAGTTCAAACAACCATGTTTCGTGGAATGCCGCACCGAGGTGCGCGTTGCCGGGTTTCAGACACAAACTCAGCCTGCGGGTCAGAAAATAATCGTACTGGGTCTCGCTCCGGTGCAGGAAAAAGTTGTGGTAACTGCTACTCGCACGGAGACTCCGACTGAGCAAGTCGGCGCCAGCGTCACTGTGATCTCGGGTGAGCAGATCGAGCAGCAACAGCAGCTTCTCGCCGGCGATGTGCTGCGGCAGGTTCCCGGCCTCACCGTGATCCGCAGCGGAGGCCTGGGGACTACCACCTCCGTTTTTTCGCGAGGCGGTAATTTTGATTACAACAAAGTTCTGCTGGATGGGATCCCACTGAACGAGCCAGGTGGCAGGTTCGAATTCAGCAGCCTCGCAGCTGGCGATCTGGATCGCATCGAGATCGTGCGCGGACCACAGTCGGCGCTGTTCGGCTCGGATGCCATGGCGAGCGTCATTCAATTTTTCAGCCGTCATGGCGAGCAGGAATATAAGAGGCCTCATTTTGCGCTCAACTTCGATGCCGGCAATTACAAGACTTTCCACGGCGGGGCAGATCTAAATGGAGCGATCGGCGGTTTCGATTACGATCTCAGCTATGACCGCCTGAACACCGACAACGAGATACCTAACAACGATTTCCGCGACTCAACTGGCTCGGCAAACTTCGGATTGAGCTTGGGGCGGCATACGCAGCTCCGCTGGATTTCGCGTGGCGACTCAACTTTTACGGGAACGCCGGGACAAGTTGCGTTTGGACAGCCCGACATTCCGTCCATTCTCGATTCGTATTTCCGGAAGGCTGACGGATACACGGGCTTCAGCATAGCCAACCAAACTACCAGCCGATGGGACCAGCGACTGGTTTACGGTTTCGCCCGCACGCGCCAACGATCGACGGAGTTCGGGCTCGATCCTCCGTTCACGCCCCATTTCGGCGCGAGCCAGGCACCCTTCGAGGTCTTCGATTTCCTTTCGAATTTTGTGAATGATACCCGGCGCCACCATCTCGATTACCAGAGCAATTTGCGATTGGGATCCGCCGGCCAGAGTTGGGGACAGCACATTTTCACGTTCGCATTCGAGTGGGATCGCGAAAACGGGTTTCTCAACGATTTCGCGTTTACGCAAGCTCCGACTCGTGCGCAGCGTGATAATTTTGGCGGCACCTTTCAGTATCAGATGGCTATTGGCCGGTTCTCCTTGACGAACGGTGTGCGTGTTGAACAAAACGGCAGTTTCGGGCGTGCCGTGGTTCCCCGGAGCTCTGCCGCTTATCTGCTTCGACGAGGCTCAGGTCGCCTTGGCGCAACCAAGTTGAAATTTAATTTTGGGCTGGGGATCAAAGAGCCAAATTTCACCGAATCCTTCAGTCCTGATCCACACTTTCTCGGGAACCCCGATCTTCGGCCGGAGCGGACAAGCAGCTTGGATTTCGGACTGGAACAGCGCCTGTTGAATGACCGGATGAAGGTAGAAGTCAACTGGTTCGACAACCGCTTTCGCGACCTGATCGAGTTTCAAGTCACCAATTTCCAAACATTTTCGGGAACATTCTTCAATCTGAACCGCACCAAAGCGCAAGGGGCTGAGCTGATTTTTGAAGCAGCTCCGTTGAGCAGTTTGCGATTGACAGCGTCTTACACGTATCTGAATGCAGAAATCACCAACAGCAACGTGCCTTCCGATCTTGTATTTGGAGATAAGAAGCAACTACTCCGTCGGCCACGCCATTCAGGCTCGCTGGGGCTCGTTTGGGATTGGCGGCGGCTGACTGCCAGTACAAACGTGATCTACGTCGGACGCCGGGCGGACAGCGACTTTCTCGGCTTGGTGCCGCCCCTGACCAGCGATGCCCCGTATACCAACTGGCAGCTAGCTTTTGCATATCGGATCACGAAACATTTTTCCTACACGGGGGAAGCGGCCAATTTGCTCGATCAACATTATATGGAGGCCTTGGGTTTCCCCGCGCTGCGGATTAGTTATCGAACCGGAGCCAGACTCAATTTCTAGATTGTTGAATGTAGCGCCGACATGCCGGTCGCTGTCGGCCTCACTTTGGAGTAGCGCCGGCGTCCTCGCCGGCTGTCGCGCGGGCGGCTCGCCCGCGTACAGGCGTTTACGAAAGGAGAAGCTCTATGGTTTATTTGATAATTGTCCTGGCGGTTTTGGCGCGCTTCTTGCCTCATGCGTGGAACTTTTCGCCAGTGTATGGGGCACTGCTGTTCGGCGGGGCGCGATTGAACAAAAGAGAATCAATCTGGTGCCCAGCACTGCTTCTGGCGATCAGTGACTTTATCCTTACTGATTTCGTTTACCACCTGCATCTCGGCTGGAAAGTGATCTTCCAGGTCGCGGCCTTTGCTTCCATTTCCTTTGCAGGATGGCTCTTGCGTGAGCGGATCGGCTTGCGCCGGTTTATCTCTGCAAATGTGCTGGGCGCAACGGCTTTTTATTTGATCAGCAATTTCGGCGTGTGGGTGGGATGGCATACTTACCCTCCTACGTGGAGCGGCTTGGTGCAATGCTATGTCGCAGCCATTCCGTTTTTCGGGCGCACACTTGGCAGCTCAATTATTTTTTCAGCAGTTCTCTTCGGCGCCTACGAATACTCGCTGCGCGCTCATCATGCTGAGGCTCATAGTCACATGCGAACGAGTTGAAACAAGGTCGAGGTTAAAATATGCGAATCTGTTCATTCCTGCCGTCGGGAACCGAAATCCTGTTCGCGCTCGGTTTGGGCGACTCGGTTGTGGGAGTCACGTTTGAATGTGATTATCCGGCCGAGGCTTGCACCAAAGCTGTTGTTGTTCACACTAAGCTCCCGCCGGGGCTGCCGGAACACGAAATTGATCGTCAGGTCAACGAGTTCTCATCGCAGGGGCGAAGCCTGTATCGGCTCGACGCCGAAAAGTTGCGCGAGCTCAAGCCGGAGCTAATTGTGACCCAGGATTTATGCCACGTTTGCGCAGCATCGCCTGACGACTTGGCCGCGGTCCTGGGGACGCTTTCACCTTGCCCGCAAGTTCTGGCACTGACTCCTCGCACCATCGCCGGTGTGTGGAATGACATCATCACTGTCGGCAGCGCCACAGGACGCACTGCCGAAGCTACGGGGTTGGTTGCAAATCTAGAGCGGAAGATTGCGCAGGTGCGGAAGGATCGCGGCCAGAGCCGTCCGCGCGTGCTTTGCCTCGAGTGGCTCGATCCCCCATTTGCCGCAGGTCATTGGGTGCCGGAAATGGTCGAGCTTGCGGGTGGGATTGACGTGCTGGGGCGGGCAGGAGAACCTGGCGTGCAAGTCAGATGGGAGGCGATTGAGAAAAGTGACCCGGATATCATTCTAGCGATGCCCTGCGGCTATCACCGCGAGGAAGTCGAAGCCGAACTTCGAGTGGTTCCGTTTCCAAAGATTTGGTACTCGCTTCGCGCAGTGCAAAATGGGCGGGTGTTTGCCATGGATGCCAGCAGTCATTTCTCTCGCCCTGGTCCGCGTATTGCGGACGGGGTTGTTGCACTGGCGGAAATTTTTCGCGAACAGACTCACGCTCACCCCAAAAAATCAGCTTCAGCGGACCGTGGTTGGGATAGGCCCGCGCGGGCTGGTCAGCGATGAAACGAATCCTGCTTTCCTGGAGCAGTGGCAAGGATAGCGCTTGGGCGCTACACCTGCTTCGAGAAAATCCAGACTATGAAGTCGCCGGTCTGCTTACTACGTTCAATCAGGCAGCCAATCGAGTAGCGATGCACGCAGTTCGAAGGAATCTGGTTGAAGCGCAGGCTTCAGCAGCCGGGCTTCCGCTCTGGGCGGTGCCCCTGCCATGGCCGTGCAACAACGAGCAGTATGAATCCATCATGGCAGCGACCTGCGCAAAGGCCGTCGCCGAAGGAATTGAGGGTGTGGCGTTTGGTGACTTGTTCCTGGAAGACGTGCGCGCCTACCGGGAGCGGCAGTTGACGGGGACGGGGCTTGAGCCAATATTTCCGGTCTGGGGCCTGCCAACGCGAGCTCTGGCGGAGGAGATGATCGCGTCCGGTCTAAGAGCCAAGCTCACGTGCGTTGATACCGAGAAACTGAACTCGTCGTTCGTAGGCCGGGAATTCGATGCGGAACTTTTATCCGCATTTCCGCCCGAAATCGACCCTTGCGGCGAAAGAGGAGAATTCCATTCTTTCGTATACGCCGGCCCGATGCTGAACTCACCGATCCCAATCACATGCGGAGAAACGCTGATTCGCGAGCGCTTCGCCTTTGCCGATCTGATTTGAATTGACCTCCAGCGAGCCGGGCATTACAAGTCGGAACAGCGCGAAAACTTTGGGGCAGTAAGTCCCGTGGTCTCAATCACGAACTGTCGCCATTTATGCCTCGTTCCATGCAAGACCTTAAGGTAAATCTTGCGGCAAATTACTGACACGCCTGTATTTTAAGGGTGTCGGACCTCACCGAGAATATTATGTTGCGCGCTCGGAAGCGGAGGTCTTTATGCAACTCAAAAACAACTCTCTTTTCTTGACAGTAGCACTGATGCTGGGAATGGCGTTGGTTGCATTTGTACCGGCGACTCTTCAGGCTCAGCAGCAAGTCAGAATCACCGGCGGTCCAACGCTCGACACTGTGAACAGCAACTCTGTATTTATCACCTGGAGCACGAGTCTTCCCTCGAGTTCCCGGGTATGGTGGAGCAAGGATAAAAACAACCTTACTCATCTGGCGGAGGGGCCCGAATCTGGCCAGACCAGTCATCGGGTAGAGATTCTGAATCTGGAGCCAAACACAACCTATTACTTCACGGTTGAATCGGGGCAGACGCGCGGCACCAAAGCTGAGAACGAAGCAGAAACGCCGAACGTATACAGCTTCACGACAACTGCGCCGGGTCAGAGCAAGCGCAATCAGACACCGCAGGTTGCCGAAGCTGGCACCGTCGCCGGTAATCTCGAGAACGGTAAAGTACAGATTACGAACGGACCGATTATCGAAGCTGCTTTCGGCAATTCAGCCAGGATCGCGTGGAGCACGAATATTCCAGGAAGCACGCGTGTCAACTATGGTACCGACATAAACAATATGAACCAGTTAGCGGAGGCTCCCTGGGGCCAGGGCGGGCGCACGCATCGAGTGGAGCTGAAAAACCTGAAGCCCAACACCACTTATTTCTTCCAGGTGGAAACCGGACAAGCCGCAGGCTCGGACGTTGAGAGCCACGTCTATAGCTTCAAGACGCCAGCTCAAGGTGGCCAGCTTGGGCGAATTGACCATCCACAGCAAGTGCGCTAACCACCAGGAAGAGTGGGAACAGGGGCGACGAGGGTTGTCGCCCCTTTTTATGCACGTTAGCGCGTCAGGACAAAGATGATCCTAGAAGACTGTAGAGCAGGATCGCGAGGACGATCAGAGTAAATCCGGCATACATGCGATCTCCTTCCAAGGCAAATCCGAAAATTGAGAAAGCCACACGTGCAACCGGCGTAGCGATCAGCAGCAACAGACCTAGCTGAATAATTCCGCGGCCTTGGAAGGCGAACGCGTCTCGCACAATTCCACTGATGTGGCGGAGATCGGAAGGTTCTCCGCGGAAGATGCGGTAGTCGGCGGGCTCTTGCCCATGCCGAGCTAGGTAAACAATCGCGCCTACGAAGACTACCAGCGCGGAGAGAATCACGCCGGCACGCAGCAAGTTGCCGATAATGTCTTCGACTCGCTGATCGGTCCAGCGGGTTGCTTGTGACATTCAGATCCTCCCCGCCACGCCGTTATAGAGCATCTGTGCCCCCAGCAGCAGGATGATGGCGCTGAAAACTAAGCGCAATGATTTGGTTTCAGCTTTCACCAAGATGCGGGTGCCGATGAGCGATCCGGTGAGCACGCCCAGCATCACCGGCATGGCGAGCCCCGGATCGATGTAGCCACGATTTAAATAGATCCCCGCGCTGGCCGCCGCAGTGACCCCGATCATAAAGTTACTGGTCGTCGTGGAAACTTTGAATGGAATACGCATGGCTTGGTCCATAGCGAGTACCTTCACCGCTCCCGAGCCGATGCCGAGCAATCCGGAAAGCGCCCCCGCGCCGAACATTAGGCTGAATCCCATCGGCACGCGGTGCGGACAGTAATGACGCACACCTTCAGCCTCGGGAAAGCTGCCATTCATCTTCAGGCGCGTAGCCAGTGGATCGGGAACATCGTCGAACGCATGTCTTACGCGAGGACGTCCCGCGAGGTAAGCCGAGTAAAGCAGGACGAGTCCGAAAATCGTGGCGATTGCGCTGCCCGACACTCGGGTGGCGAGGAATGCTCCCAGCAACGCGCCGACGGTGGTGGCGATCTCGAGAAACATTCCGATCCTGATGTTGGAAAACCCTTCTTTCACATAGGCGGCAGCCGCGCCGGACGAAGTCGCGATCACCGATACCAACGAGGCGCCGACTGCGTAGCGGATATCAACTTTAAAAAATAATGTGAGCAGAGGGACTAGCACTACGCCTCCGCCCAATCCCGTCAGCGAGCCGAGGAGACCAGCAATCACCGAACCAGTCCAGACCAGAGCGGTGAATTCCAGGACGTTCATTCAATCTCAACCCTCACACAGTGTGCCATAGTGAGTCCTCTGCGATTGGCGGAGATAGGATTACATATTGTTGACTTGCCGTCGCGGATAACAGATTAATGTTCGTAATCATCGACTCTCACGTAAAATAAAGAATGAAAATCTTTAACAGTAATAGTTAAAGGAGAGTCCATGCCGTCGCCATTATTTGCGCTTTATGCTGGCCCCGATCAGGTGATGACCGTCACTTCAGGACTGGCCAGTGTGCTTGGGCTTCTACTAATCTTCTGGCACAAAGTTGTGGCGGTTTTTTTTAAGTTTGTCCGTCTTTTCCGCCGAGGCACTGATCCTGCCAGCCCCGAAGTTCAAAAAACTTCTTCGGAAGAAAGTTCGTAATTCCGGACTCGATTCTTGCGCAAAAAAGTCATCGTCATCGGTTTGGACGGACTCGAACCCAGCATTGTGGAGAGCATGTTGGCGCGGGCCGAACTGCCGAATCTAGCGAAAATCCGCGCCGGCGGCAACTACACACGCCTGAAGACGACTTATCCGGCGCAGACTCCGGTAGCGTGGTCGTCCTTTGCGACAGGGACGAATCCCGGTGGCCATGGGATTTTCGATTTTATCTCCCGTGATCCTGAAACCTATCTGCCTGATGTCGCGCTCACTCGCTTTGAGAAGCCGAAGAATATTTTCTCTCAGCCGCAGGCCGTGAATCGGAGAGGCGGCGTGCCGCTGTGGCAGGTTCTTACTGAAGTTGGTGTGCCCAGTACAGTCTTGCGCTGTCCCTGCACATTCCCGCCAGAGTCGCTGAACGGGAAAATGCTGGCCGGCGTGGGAGTTCCAGACCTGCGAGGCAGCCAGAGCAAGGGGACGTTCTATACCCAAGATAAGGCTGCGACAGCGCAGGAAAACGAGCAACTCGTGATTCTGGATTCTGGGATAGAACTCACGACCCGTGTTATCGGCCCGAGAAATACAAGACAGTCTCCCCCAGCCGACAGCTCTTGCGAAATCCGCCTGCGGGTGGACAAAGGCGCGCGCAAGCTGGTGATCCGGACCGGCGGCGCGCCAACGCTGTTGGAAATTCCGGCGCGAGGCTGGAGCGAGTGGGTGCGCCTCAAATTCAAGGTCTCGATGCTGCAATCAGTCAGCGGAATCGTGCGGTTTTATGTTCGTCAGCTTGAGCCACTTGAGTTCTACGCCTCAGCGGTAAACTTCGATCCCGCCGCGCCGATGTTTCCTGTGAGCTCTCCCGCAAATTACGCGAAGGAGCTCTCTGAGCAGATCGGATTGTTCTCGACGCTCGGAATGGCGGAGGATCACAACGGCCTCAACAATGGCCGGTTGGATGAGTCTGCGTACTTGGAGCATTGCGAACTGGTGCTCGCGGAACGGGAACGGCTGATGCGTTTTGAGCTTGACCGGTTTAACGAAGGTTTTTTCTTCATGCTCTACGATACTCCCGATCGGGTACAGCATATGATGTGGCGCTTCCGGGATCGGGAGCATCCTGGTTACGAGCCCGACGTGAGTCCGGAACTCTCTACGCGCATCGAGGAGCACTATCGCCGATGCGATGCCTTGCTCTCTGCCGTTCTCGACAAAACCGATGAGAACTCTCTCTTGATCGTTCTTTCAGACCACGGCTTCGGGACTTTTCGGCGTGCATTCGACACCAACACCTGGCTTTGGAAGAATGGGTTGCTGGCTTTGAAGGATAATCGCAAGCCGGACGAAAATTTGAGTGAAGGGTTTCCCCAGGTCGATTGGTCGAAAACATACGCGTATGCCATCGGACTGGGCGGAATTTATCTCAACTTCAAAGGCCGCGAGCGTGGCGGGATCCTGGGGGAAGGCGCCGAAGCTGAACGCGTGCGCAAGGCGATTCAGAGCGGATTGGCAGAGTTTCCGGACACGGAAGCGCAACGTCCCGCGATTCGAAGTGTTTCGCGCCGCGAGGAATTATATTCAGGCCGCTTCATCGGGAACTCTCCCGACCTGCTAGTGAATTTCTATCCAGGATTTCGCGTTTCCTGGCGAACTGCTGTGGGAGGATTCGCCAACTCACTGCTCGAAGATAACAAGCGGCGCTGGAGCGGAGATCACATTGTCGATCCGGAAAGCGTGCCGGGAATTCTATTCATGAACCGGAAGGCACGGCACAACCATGCCCAAATTATCGACCTGGCACCCACGATTCTGGATTATCTTGGGGTGACTGTTCCTCAATTCATGGAAGGTAAATCCCTGTCCTCATCATGAAGATTTGCATTCTTGGACTCGATTGCGCAGCGCCTGAAGTCATCTTTGGTGATGAACGGCTCGTGAATATCAGGCGCTTAATGGATACGGGAGTATACGGACGGCTCGAGAGCGTGAATCCTCCCATCACTGTTCCCGCCTGGATGTGTATGAGCACCAGTCAGGACCCGGGTTCACTGGGGGTCTACGGATTCCGCAATCGTTCCGATCATTCCTACGACAAGCTCGCGTTCGCCAATTCTTCATCGATCAAAGCGCTGGCCATGTGGGATCAACTAGCCCGGCAAGGGAAGAAGTCGATTATTGTTGGCGTGCCTCCGAACTACCCTCCGCGGCGGGTGAACGGCATCAGCATCGGCTGTTTTCTTACGCCTGATACGGTGAAGAATGACTTCACATATCCGCCTGCGCTGAAATCAAAGTTGACGGAATTAGTGGGTGAATATCCCGTCGACGTAAAGAACTTTCGCACTGACCGGAAAGATTGGCTCAAGGAAGAAATTTTCCGCATGAGCGAGAAGCAGTGGAAGGTTGTGCGCTGGCTTCTGACCGAGCAGGAATGGGATTACTTTCACTTCGTGGACATCGGTTTAGACCGCATGCATCACGGCTTCTGGAATTACTTTGATCCCGAGCATGTGCAGTTTGAACCGGGTAGTCCCTATCAGAATGCGATTCCGGAGTATTACCTGAAGCTGGATGAAGAGATCGGGCGCGTGCTCGAATTGCTCGACAACGATACGATCGTGCTGGTGGTCTCAGATCACGGCGCGCAGAGGCTCGACGGTGGAGTGGCGATCAACGAATGGCTGATTCGCGAAGGGCTGCTGGTGCTCAACGAATATCCCAAGACGCTCACGCCGTTTGAAGAGCTCAACGTGAATTGGAGCAAGACAAAGGTTTGGAGTGAAGGTGGCTACTACGCTCGCGTGTTCTTCAATGTCCAGGGGCGCGAGCCGCAGGGAGTGATTCCGCGGGCTGAGTACGAGTCTTTTCAGGGCGAAATGAAGGCGAGAATCGAGGCGTTGCCCGACGACAAAGGCCAGCCACTCAAGTCGCTGGTTTTCAAACCGGAAGAGATTTACCGCAATGTTCGTAACGTTGCGCCTGATCTAATCGTACACTTCGGCGGGCTGTACTGGCGCTCTATCGGGACGGTGGGGCACTCAAAAATCTATGTACAGGAAAACGATACCGGGCCGGATGGCTGCAATCATGCGCAATACGGGATGTTTATTTTAGGCGCGCCGAATTGCCCGTTGAGGGGCGAGTACGAGGGCGCGAGGTTGCTCGATATAGCTCCGACGCTGCTGGATCTGGCCGGATACGAAATTCCAGAAGCTATGCAGGGGCAATCGCTGGTTGCTGGAATGGAGAAGAAGCGCTCCAATTCAGGTGACGAAGGAGAGAAGATTCTGCACGACCGGTTGGCCGGACTGGGATACGTGTAGCTTATTCCGCTCCTGACGAGCCGCCATTACGAGCGCAATTGCGATAGGATCTTTTTCACGTCTGCCGCGCTTGAATAGTTGGGATTAATCTTAAGCACGCGCTCCAGGTGCTGCCGAGCTAGAGCTGGCTGCTCGGTTTTTTCATAAGCAAGTCCGAGATGGTAGTGGACCGTTGGATTTTCCGGCGCTTTGTTCTTCTCAGCGAGTTTGAGGGCCTCCTGGAAGAGATCAATCGCAGACCTGTACGCGCCTTTCTGGTAATAGACCCACCCCAAAGTGTCAGCTGCATTAGGCGAATCCGGCATGCCGCGACGCGCTGTTTGAGCAAGGGAGAGTGCCACGTCCACATTACCGCCGGTCTCGAGCATCACGTAGGCCAGGTTATTCGACGCGAGAGGGTTGTCAGGCTTGAGATCAAGCGCTTTTTGGTAGGCTTGTTTGGCGTTGCTCCAGTCCTGCTTCGATTCGTACAGCTCTCCGAGCAAAACGTAGAAGCTGGCCTCGCGTGGGTTGTTTTTGATCGAGTTCTGGTAAGTCGCGATGGCTTCATTAGTGTTGCCCTTCGCAACCTGCACCTGGCCGAGCTTAAGCAAAGCGTCACCGTTGTTCTTGTCCAGATCGGCAGCTTTCTTCAACGCTGCCTCGGCGCCGTTCGTGTCCTTTTTGGCGTTGAACAGCGCAGTGCCGAGCAGATCGTAAAATGCGCTGCTATCGGGGACCTTGGCGATTTGTGCGTTGGCCGCGGCAATGCTCTTGTCTATCTGGTTCTCGGCAAGACATGCGTTCATGAGGCCGCTTAGAGCATCGGACGACTTGGGATCGCGATCGAGAGCCTGTTGATAAGCCTTTTCGGCCTCACCGAACTGTCTTTGAACCAGCCTCAGATTACCCAGCTGAACGTAACCGGCGGGGCTTTGCGACGCGACCTCGATGGCCCGCTTCACGTCTTCTTCAGCTCGAACGAACTGTTTGCGAGCGATATTGGAGATGGCGCGCAACGCATATCCATCCGGGGAGGTTGGTTGCAACGTGGCGACCTGGGTAGCGCTTTGCTCGAGCGCCTCCATATCGCCTTTGCGCAACGCGGCACCGGCCAGCGCGCGATGTGCCTCAATCAGTTCCGGGCGCAAGCGCACCGCATTACGCCATTCGCTCTCGGCGCGTGCCAGGTTGCCCATTTGATCGAATGCTACACCCAGGTGGTAATGCGCGACTCCATTATCAGGATCATTCTTAATGGCAGTTTGCAGTGTGTCCGCCGCATCGTTGAGATGCCCATCTCGAGTCTGGATCTGACCGCGATACACCAAGGCATCAACATCGCTAGGGTTGGCTTTTACTAGCTCATCATTCAGCTTGCGAGCCTCACCTAGACGATTTTTCAGGATGAGGAGCTGAACGTAGTTCTTTTTCACCTGCACGTCTTTGGGATACTGCTGATATAAGGAGCCGTATTCGCCCGTGGCTTTGTCGAGATCGCCCGTGGCGAAATAAAAATCACCGAGCATACGATAGGCAGCGGAATTCTCGGGGAGATCGTGCTTCACCTGCTTGAGAAATACTTCGGCTTCGGTTCTTTTTCCTTCTGCCATGTACAGGCGGGCCAATGCAGCGCGCGGGTCTGCACTCTTGGGATCAACTTCAATCGCGTGCTGGAACTGCTTTTCTGCATCTGCCAGGCGATTGCGGGACTGGTAATAGCTGCCCAGCGCAAGCTGGGCATTCATCGCCTGCGGATTCAGATCGACCGCCTTCTGGAAGTTCTTTTCCGCTGCCTCGCCCTGATTGGTTCTCACTTGTAGAAGGGCCAGGTTCAGGTACGCCTCCCAGCGATCAGGGCCCAAATCGATCGTCTTGCGCATTTCCTGAATGGCAGCAGCAAGATTCCCCTCGCCCGCCAATAGATTGGCTACCGACTCATGCACTTGAGGATTATTTGGCTGTTTGGCGAGCAGCAAGTCAGTATGTTCCTGCGCCTGCTTCAAGTCGTGACCGGCGATCAGTAAATTCGCGATATCAATGTGGGCTTGATAATTGTCGGGCTGGAGCTCGATGGTTCGGCTAAGTTCCTGGTAAGCGCGAGTCCATTCCTGCAATTTTAAGTAGGTTTGGGCAAGCCGGTAGTGGGCGTCGGTGAAGCGTGGATCAACCTGGACGGCATTGCTGTACTGAATGGCTGCTTCGCGATATTTGCCCCTCTCGAAGTAGCGTTGGCCACTCTCAAAATATTTCTGCTTGCGCACATTGGGATCGCGAGAACAGCCGGAGAATACGATTCCCATGAGCGCCAAAATGAGAAACAAACGGAAATATAAAGAACGGGTCATTACGAATCTCCCAGATGAGTGCGCCCACTGCCGAAAGAATGCCCTTTTTGAGCTATTAATCTACTGCAACTCACTCACCATAAAAAGTTACGCCGGTCACCGCGCTACGAGCAATGCCCGTCCGGGGATGTGCGGGAATGCAAAGTGAGACATTTACTCCGCCACATACAACAATACGCCTAGCGCGGGACAAAGCTATTAAGAACCGGAACTACCTTTCCGGCAAAAGCCAGCAAGCGATCCAGGGCCGCATCAGCTGACTCTTCGGAGCGCAGCGGCGTGGTGACTCGCACCAGAGAGCCGTCGCTGCGATTCATGCGGATGGAATCGGCGACCAAGTAAAATTTTGCCAGATATTCGCTGGCCACGGCCCGGTCGTGTGCCCAATACCAGTAGAGCACGAGTTGCCGCTCGGCTCCCTTGGCAATGATGTAGCGATTGGCTGGGAAGGGCGCGCGCCCTGGAGAAGAAATTGAAATTCTGCTGGCCTCAACCGGCGACCATCCGGCACCCGGCAGGCAATTCTTTGGGGAATGGATGGTATCGCCTGCGCGCTGACTGGAAAAATATGCTAGAAACAGATCTACCTCAGGGCTTCTGCCGGAATCATCCTGATAGACGCGAAGCAGGAAATCTCCCTGCCCCAGGACATCCAGAACATCCTGCGGTATAGCGACGTCGGTTCCGGTCCACTCCCCCAGTTGCTGGGGAAAAGCTTTAAGCGGCTGTCGCACCGGCACGAGTTCATTTCGGCTGCGGGCCTGAAGGAAAATCGCGGTGACCGCCAGCAACACAGCGGCAATAAGGAAACGCGCGCTGGAATTCACGCGCGAGCCTCCTTCCCCCGGGTATTCAGAAGCAATACGCGATGCAGAGCGAAGAGCATGGCCAGCGATACTACGAAAATCAGCCATCCGGAGAAGGCGTGAAAAAAGCCTTCTGCTTTCTGCGGATCCCAGTACTGCACCAGCAGACCCGTGCCAACAATGCGCAAGCTGTTGGCGGTGACTGCGATAGGAATGGAAGCGAGAGCCAGGATTATGCGAATTGAAATCCGGGGTTCCATCAAATATCCGTAAATTATGGCCAGGGTAGCCAGTGAGAGCAGGGAACGTATTCCGCTACAGGCTTCTGCCACTTCCAAGGCCATTGCTGGCAGGTTGATAACATTGCCTTCCCGCAGGACCGGAACACCTGCCCACGGCAGCACACCTGCGGCCACTCTTGACGCCAGCAACTGCAATGGGAAGGTGATTTGATTAAATACGATCGCTGGGATCGGAATCATTAGAACCAAGAAAGCCCAGGGGAAGAGTATTGCCCGGAAGAACTGCCAGCCTCGGAAGTACACGATCAGGCCTGCAATCAGCAGCAGGAGAGAAATCCGCGACAGAAAAAGCTCCGCGCCCAACACTCCTATAACGAGCACGCAAAGAGCAAAGACGATAATGCCAAGTCCCCAGATTGAAGGTGCCGGAACGAAGCCTGCCAGCCGAAGACGATCTTGCCACAACACAAACAAGGCAAATGCAGGGACGAAGAAACCATGAGAAAAGTTGGGATCCTGCCACCACTGACTGGCGAGATGCAAAATGATAGAGAAATAGAGCCAGCCGATTAGGCCGATCAGGACTATGGTCCGCGGCCACGAGAATTTGCTGGCTAGAGGCCCAGGAATTCGCGTGGGCAGCGGTGCGACTTGTGCGTATTGACCCACGGGATGAGCTTTGAGTTGATTACGAGGATATGCGAACTGATCTTCCGGCGCAAATTGCGGGCTCTCGTTGCAAGGGTAATAAACAGAGTCTTAGTGATGACGTCCGCTCTCCTCGGGTCACGCCGATCGGAGGCCAACGCCCTTTCACAGCAAGCCTTTTGGGGTTCCCTAAAGATGTCCTGACCGAGGTAATGCCCTACTGATTACTGCGGAGTGTGAAAAAAGTTTCCCTTTTATGCCCTTTGAGTTAGGTTATGAGGCGGCACACGGGCTCACTTGTTGCTGCCTTGTCCGACAAGCAACTGAAAACAGAGCTCAATCGATGAAACGAGAGATGTTGAGGAAATGCTGTGGATGGCAGTAGCCGTGCTTCCGAGGATCATGCCACCCGTGCGTCATAATTCGCATTTCTTCGACGTCGCGAAAGGCTCAACCTAGGGACCACAGCATTTTCGTTAGATAGAGGCAAATTCCTGGAAAGGATGTCCAATTCGGCTCACGACCAGGCCACGTTTCTGCAGGGCGTGGGTGCCGGCATGAGGGCGGTCGAGGCTGTAATCCGCGAATTGGCTCAGAGCAACGTAACGGTGCTGCTGCTGGCCGAGGCGGGTGCAGGCAAGCGAACCGTCGCGCGTTATATCCACGAAAGCTCAGTCCGCAGCGCTGAGCCGTTCTGTTTTGCCGCTTGCGCCGGAGTGACTCCGCAAGACTTCAGCCGCATGTCAGGGAACGGAACGGTATTCCTGGAGGAAATAGGCGACTTAAGTTCCGGTTGCCAGGCAGTGCTATTGGATTTGTTGCCGCAGTTGGAGACCAACGGGAATGGATCGCGACGCGCACGTTTTATTGGTGGAAGCGCCCGAAATCTAGAAGCGGATGTCAAGCAAGGGCGCTTCCGGGAAGATCTTTATTACCGGATCAGTGGGGTGTGCTTGCGACTGCCGCCTCTGCGCCAACGCAAAGAGGATATTCCGTGCTTCGTGAATTTTTTTCTGGCCAAGTACGCCCACGACTTCGGCCGCCCCGCACCGGTTCTGAGCGCAGCCACTCAGAAGCTGTTTAACGAGTACTCCTGGCCCGGCAATATCCGCGAATTGGAAGATGCTGCCAAGGCTATCGTGGTGCTGGGAGATGAGTCGGTTGCCATGGATGGCTTGCGCGCCATGCTGATGAAATCAGCTCGCTCCGACAACGGCGAGCAAGTTTCTCTGAAGCAGGCTTCGCGCGCAGCTTCGCGGCAGGCTGAAAAGGAATTGATACTGAGGGTGCTGAATCGCACTCGCTGGAACCGCCGGCGCGCCGCCCAGGAGCTCCAGATCAGCTACAAGGCATTGCTGTACAAGTTGAAACAAATTGGATACGGGGAGTTAGGAACAGTCATCTAGGAGAGAGAATGAAGACGACCGCACTGACAATCGCATTGCTGCTCGGGCTTGTTACAGGTTCTGCCTGGGCGCAGAGCAACGGTGCCAAGCCAAAAGACAAAGCGGGCTCCGTGCCTGAGGCTTCGAGGACAACCTCGGCCGCTGGCCCCACCTACGTGATCGGTGCCGATGACACACTTCATATCGATGTTTGGAAAGAGCCGGATCTCACTGCGACATTGCCTGTGCGTCCGGATGGCATGATTTCCTTGCCCCTATTGAACGATGTACAGGCGGCGGGGCTGACGCCGATGCAATTGGCGGCCTCGATTACGGAAAAGCTAAAGAAATATCTCGCCGATCCGCGCGTGACCGTGGTGGTTACACAGATGAACAGCCAGCGGATTTATGTAACCGGCGAGGTGTTGCACACGGGCGCCATGCCTCTGCTGCCCAACATGACGGTATTACAAGCCTTGGCCAGCGCCGGATTCAGCCAGTTCGCCAACACCAAGGGCATTTACGTGCTGCGCGTCGAAAACGGAAGACAGCAGAAGATTCCGGTTAATTACAAGCAGCTCGTGAAGGGCGAAGCGATGGGGCAAAACATAGTTATGAAACCTGGAGACACGATTGTCGTACCGTAAGGGAAACGTGATAAAGAATCGGGCTTACATGCTTGTTTTGGGCACAGCGCTGGCGCTTGGAACTAGCTGGGCACAGAGTGACAGCTCCCAGCAGCAGCCGGGAAGCAGCCAGCAGCCTGCCGACAACACGCAACAGCAAGGCACGGGGGCAGTGCCGGCATTCGGTCAGGACAACGCCGCCCCGGTTTCGAACGATAATCCGCCGCTCTCGGGATTAGATCAACCTTCTCTTGAGCCGCGCGCGGCGGCCCGCAGCTTCCTTATTCCGGGTGCGCATGTCAGTCAATCACTGGACACGAATGTCGGCGGTGGCGGTCCCCACATCAATGGAATCACGCGCGCTTTGGGAAGCTTGACTTTGCAAAGACTCTGGAGCCGCTATGACGTAGGTCTGGATTACGTCGGAGGTGGCGTCTTTTATCCTCGCTCATCAGTAGGCGCTGCCCAGGTGCATCAACTGGATGCTGATCAACGCATCCTCTGGCGCACCGGCCAGCTCGCAATCAGGGATTCATTCAGCTA
>Ga0137372_10002558_pt1 | contig 17587 bp, 14 predicted proteins | sample SagtaG_6_FD_104911 | JGI IMG/M metagenome (GOLD analysis project Ga0137372, IMG submission 104911) | Vadose zone soil microbial communities from Sagehorn Ranch, Mendocino, California, USA - Sage1_R_60_16 metaG | ecosystem: Environmental > Terrestrial > Soil > Vadose zone | place: USA...
ACCGCAGATTCTACCGTTTTCCCGTCGATGAGAACATCCACCGCCTGACCGTCAGGAATTGCGTGGACGAGTCGGAACTTGGAATTGCTTGATCCACAACTGGCGGCGAACATGCTCAAAGCGGCAAGCGCAAGTGCGAAAGGCAGGGTTCTCCCAATGCGAAACATTGATTCCTCCGGAGGAGTTTTCTGGTGAACAACTTTGTAAGATGCAGGGGTCATAAACGCGGGCGTGATTCGCTTTGTAAATGTTTGTATGTAGCGCGGTCTTCGGGCGACAACATTAATATTAAGGAATCATGAAGCCGCCCACACAATCGGGATCACAGGCGAAACGGGAGCGCATTATTCGCTGCATTCGGGCCTTGCCGCGCGGGACGGTCTCAAGCTATGGAGCGGTGGCCGCTGCTGCCGGATGGCCGGGCGCGGCTCGTCAAGTGGTGCGGGTCTTGAATCAGGTTCCGGGATTACCGTGGCACCGCGTGGTGGGCGCGGGGGGAACCATCAAACTGGCGGGAGAAAACGGCGCCGAGCAGAAGTTTCGTTTGCGGATGGAAGGCGTCACGTTCCGCGGCGCGCGCGTGGACATGGCCAAGCACGAACATTGCTTCCCGAAAGCGCGACGGTAGCCGCGTAGCGATCCAAATGGAATTGCCGCGCCTCAGTAATTGGGGCCCCGAAACTCTCAGCCGGCCGCAGAGCCGAGTGTTAAGGGGCCCAAGTCGAATTATTGTTGTGTCATGCGAGTGCTCTGCGAAGCCGCCGCCTGCCAGCGCCCCTGGCGTTTCACAAAGACATCAGTCCAGGTGTAATGCCCGCCGGTGTCCTTGCCTTTGTAAGAGCTCTTTTCGTCGTCGCTACCGGTCACTACGGCCGTATCTCCGAAAACGCGCACCTTCATGTCGCCCAACGTTATCGAATCGAGCTTGTTGTCGCCCGATTTGAGATCTGCGAGAGCTTCAGCTTTGGTGGTGATACCAGGTGGGCCTTGGCCGACCCAGTCGTCAGCGAGGATTCGGCCGAGCGTGGCTGCATCCTTCTTCTGAGCGGCTTCCACCCACTCGCGCTCCATTTGGGTCAAAGCCTGCTCAACGCCGGCTTTTCCGCCCTTGTTTTTTTCTTGCTTGTCGGCCATCTGGCCCAAGGCAAGCGATGTGGCTACCGCAACGAGTACAGCAACTGCCAAGATTCGCTTCATTTGGTCCTCCTCCTCAAGACTTTGTAGTCTCCTCAGCCCATCTTGCGGCATCGCTGAAGCGATGCCCTGATACAAAACACAAGTTCCTGAGCAGCCGGTCAGATTCCAGCCTCAGTGTGCTGCGGAAGCGTTCCCTCCAGCAACTGGTGCAGGCTCTTGGCCGGGCAGCGCAAGCCGACGTAGAAGGTGCCGAACAGCGCATAAACGGCGCTGACCTCATCGAATCGCATTTCGTAAATCAGTTTCTTGAAAACTATGGGGTCGTCGGCAAACAGGTCCACGCCCCACTCCCAGTCGTCGAAGCCGATCGAGCCGGTAATGATCTGCTTGACGTTTCCGGCATAGCGGCGCCCGACCATGCCATGTTCATTCATCTGCCGCTGGCGCTCTTCCATTGGGAGCGTGTACCAGTTCTTGTCTTCGCCGCGCTTGCGGTCCATGGGATAAAAACAGATGTAGCGATTCTTCGGCATGGGAGGGAACAGGCGCGGCTTCATGGCTTCCTTTTGGCGCGCGATCGTTTCCTGGATCGATTTGTTCCACTCCTCGGAGTGCGGTTCTACGCCTTGTTCGGCGAGTGATTTGTAAGTTTTCAGCGTGGATTCGTAAAGGCCCAGTTCGATGACCGACAGATAGGAGGTGGTGGGCTCGAGATAGTCGCTCAGCGGCAAACGCGCGAGCGCGAGTTCGGCCTGATTCAGTTCGTCGAAGCTTTCGCGAAAGTGGACCAGCATCAAGTCGCCCTTGTGTCCCAGGAGCGAGAACAGCGCGGATTGCCCGCCTGATTTCGCTTCCATCTCAGTCAGCAGCTTCGCGGCTTCGCTGGCGATCTGGCGGCGCTTCTGTTCATCGAGCGCGCGCCATGCACTCCGGCGGAAGCGCATCATCTGGTGCAGGCAGGCATAGCCCTCCAGGGTCAGCGGCACGGCGGGAAGTTGTGCGGCGGCGGCAGGAGCGGTCACTGGGTGCGTGGGATTCATGGATTTACCTTGGAGCAGTATTGTAAATCGAGTACCGGGAGCGCATCACGCGAATGTACCCTGGCTGTCACGGTGCGGAGATTGCTACCCGATGCTCAGGTATGCTACAAGCGCTATATGCGTAAATGGATGCGCGAGCGCATGAAGCGCCGCAAAAAGGGTGGGGAAGGCCCATCCCAGGAGCAGGGCAGCGCCCCCGAACCCCTGCAGCCTGACTTTTATGGCGAACCGCCTGAGGCGTCCGCTACACCGGCGGCCGAATCTCAGCCGCCGCCGGAACCGGAGCTTGCGTCCGAGCCTGGGGCGGGAAGCGCGGAGGTTCAGCCCGCGCCGCGTACTTCTCGCCGCCGTCGTGGCCGTGGAGGCCGCTCGCGCCCTAAGCCGGTTGCTGCTCCAGCGCCGGTCGCGGAAGTCGTAACGCCGGCTTCGGAACCCGAACCTGTCCCGGCGCCGCAACCCGCGGTCGAAGCGGCCCCTGCGCCCGCGCGCGCCAGCAAGGGAACTGTAGTATTAGCGATCGGTTTGCCCGGATCGGGCAAGAGCTCGTGGTTCAAGCGGCACAATATCCGTCCGCTTTCGAGCGACTTGCTGCGCGAGCTTCTTTTTGACGATGCCGAGGAGCAGCGTTTTCAGGATCTGGTTTTTTCGAACTTGCGCTCCATGCTCAAAGCGCGTCTGATCGCGCGCCGGCCCATGAGCTACGTGGACGCGACCAACCTCACACCCCACGACCGCCAAAGCTGGATCAAGCTCGCCAAAGACTACGGCTACGAGGTACAGGGCGTATTCTTCGACGTGCCGCTGGAGGTGTGTATGGAGCGCCACCATCGCCGGAACCGCGTGGTTTCCGAAGACGTCATGCGCAAGATGGCGGCCAAGCTGAAACCGCCCACGTTTGAGGAGGGTTTCTCGAAGCTTACGGTGGTGCGGGTGAAGCAAAAAGAGCAGTGAGCCGCAGCGCGGCTAAGAACTGGGTGTTAATTCCGCCCTGAGTCGTGTCATCCTTTACCTTCCCGCCGCAGCCGAGTGAGTCTGCGAGGACTTGAGTTGGTCCTCCACGTTATTGAGGAGGGCAATCACTTCCTCGGCCGCGCTGCCGACACGGGCAAACTTTTCTTCCGCTTCCTCGACTTGGCCGGCATGCTTCAGCTCCACGACTTGCTTCACCAAGGCGTGCATGGCTTTGTGTTTCGCCTCCAGTTGCTGAAAGGCGGGCAGGTGAGCGCAGGCCGCCGTTCCCTCGGCGTAAACCCACATGCCCAACTCGCAGGTTTGGTGCGAGGCAAGGCTGCGCGGGTCAAGGGTCTCCCGGCCATCCAGAAATCCTCGCAACTTGATCCGCCAGCTGCGGTGGGCCATTTTCACTCGGGCGAAGTCGACGCCTTGGGACACCCTGCCGTCCAGGTGGGATGCCCGGCGCTGGCTCGCACCTGTCTGATGGGCTTGGCGGTCGTTTTCTAAGCCCAGCCGAAATTGACCCACCAATTGCTGCAGATTGGAGGCGAGCGCGGACAAGTCCTGGAGAGCGTCTGTCGCTTGTTGTGCATTGAAAGCGGAGGCAGCAGTAATCTTCGAGATCTGGTCGATATTGCCGTTGATCTCTTCGGAGGCGGCGGACTGCTCCGTGGCCGCAGTGGCAATCTGAGTAATCATATCCCCGACTTGTTCCGACATCTGGATGATGTCATGCAGGGAAGACCCGGCTTGGGTAGTTAACTCCACGCCCTGCTCCACTTCTTTGGTGCCGGCCTGCATGGCCGTGACCGCGCATTTGGTCTCAGCTTGAATGCCGCGGATCATCCCGGTGATTTCCTTGGTAGCACTGCTGGTGCGTTCCGCCAGCTTGCGTACTTCGTCCGCCACCACGGCGAATCCCCGGCCTTGCTCGCCGGCGCGTGCGGCTTCGATGGCGGCGTTCAGGGCCAGCAGATTGGTTTGGTCGGCAATGTCGTCGATCACCCCGATGATCTTGCCAATCTGGTCCGACTGCTTGCCCAGTTCCTGAACCTTCTTGGCGGTTTCGCCTACCGCCTGGGCAATGGCGCGCATCCGGGCAAGGGTTTCTTCGACTACGGTACCACCTTGGCGGGCTGTCTCGGCCGCTTTCTGGGAAGCTGCTGCCGCGCTGTTGGAATTCTCCGAGACTTGCTGAACGGTGGAGGCCATCTCTTGCATGGCGGTGGCCACCTGGGTGATCTGGTCTCTCTGTACCTCTGTGCCCCGGGTTTGTTGCCGGGCGCTGGCCGAGATCTCCGCGCCCGCGGCCGCGATGCTTTTGGAATTACTGGAGACTTTGCACAGAATCTCCTGCAGCTTGTCCACAAAGGTGTTGAACCAGGTGGCCAGTTCGGCCACCTCATCGTGGGAACTAATCTCCAGACGCTTGGTCAGGTCACCCTCGCCCTCGGCCATGTCTTTCATTAGGACCGCCATGTCCTGCAAGCGGACAAAGATGGAGCGTGAGACATGGCGGGAGGTCAGCAGCAGGAGGGCCAGACAAGCCAGGCCCCAACACGCTGCCACGGTACCGTTCGCCCGCCAGGCAGCGTCGATGTCGTCAATGTAAGTCCCGGTTCCGATGATCCATCCCCAAGGCTCAAAAGCCTTCACGAAGGAAACTTTCGGCACCGGCTTGTCCTTCCCAGGCTTGGACCACCTGTAAGAGACAAAGTTCCCGTTCGGGGTCTTGGCTGCGCTGACCATTTCGACGAAGAGGGCTTTTCCGGTGGGGTCTCTGAAGTCGGTGAGATCTTTCCCGTCCATCTCGGGCTTCATGGGATGCATCACCATGGTGGGGTGCATGTCGTTAATCCAGAAATAGTTGCTATCCTCATAGCGGACTGCTCGGATGGCCTCGAGGGCGCGCTTTTGGGCCTCGGCGCGGCTGAGCTTGCCGGTGGTCTCCATTTCGTACTGCTCGGCGATGATGGAATAGGGAATCTCTACCAGACTCCTGGTCTTCTGCAGCCTTTCCGACAGCAAGTCCGACCGTTCACTGCTGAGCCACATTCCAGCCAAGGCCAGCAGGCCGACCGCGGCGATCGCAACCATTACTTTGAACTTTCCATTGAGACTCATGCTCCACCCTCGCGGACTCAGCAGCGCTAACTCATGCATCGGCAGGTATCCGATGAGGCATGAGGGTTATTGAGGTCAAGGGAGAAGCCCTGTGCGTTCAGGTTGCCGCCCGCGGCTGGCCGGGATGGCAGGCAAAGGCGGCACCCTAAGAAATCTCTTACCAGGGGGTAATACCAGGGGAGGAAGGGACAACGGGGGTAATCATGTCGAAACTGGAAATTCCCAGGCTGCGCCTTGTCACGGCCTGGTATCACGGGCAGGTTCGCTTGCCGGATTGGAGTCTCTAGCTTTTTAGATAGGGCAGCAATTGCTTGAATGCCGGCGCGCCCGACGAACGCAGCAATTCGTAGATCATCATTTCTGTCGAGGAAATGACCGCTCCCGCGGCCCGCATGCGGTCGAGTCCGATCTGCCAGTTGGATTCGGTCCGCGAACTGACTGCGTCTGACGCCACGTGCACGAGGTAGCCATCCCGCAAGGCGGCTAACGCCGTCTGCATCACACAAATGTGCGTCTCCATTCCACAGAGCAGGATGGTGGTCCGCTGCCCGGGAAGGCGTTTCAGCAAGGAGCAAAACACATCGCTGCCGAAGCAGGAAAACATCAACTTATCGATGGGCTGGCTCTCCGGCAGCAGGGCGGCGATTTCCGGGACGACAGTGCCCAGTCCTTTGGCGTACTGCGTGGACACGATTGCCGGGATCTTCAGGTTGCCCGCCAGCCGGATCAGCAGCTGCGAGTTCCTGATGAGGTGTTCTTTCCGCCAGATTGGTGGCAACAGTTTCTCCTGAATGTCCACAACAATGAGCGCACACTGCTCAGCCTCGAGCGTGCGCCGGGCGATTTCGGAGTAGTCAGTTTCCATTTGAAGGCTGCCGGCGGTAAGCATAGAGCGTGTCCTCAGCTTTGAAGTGATTGTAACTCCAGTGGGAGCTTTTTCGGTCGAAAGCCCGATAATCGCTGTGAAGGTATGATACCGCGAACCGGGAATGGATCAGCCTTCCAGCGCGCATGGCCGGTTGACCAAGCTCGCTCCGGCCCATAGAATCGAACCAGCCCGAGGCGGGAAATTTCTCTTCCGTTCGCGGCGCAATCGACGCTGCCCCCTCGTTCAACGGCAGGACAGCTGACTCTGGATCAGCATATCGGGGTTCGAATCCCTGGGGGGCAGCCAAATTTCTCAAGCACTTATGGAGATCGCAGGCATTCTCTCAGCCACCACTGACGGCCGGGACGATCGAAATCTCAGATCCGGCGGAGACGGGACTCGCGAGTCCACCCGTATAGCGAACATTTTCGTCCCCAATGAAAATATTGATATGTTGCCGCACTTGTCCTTGCTCGGTTGCGATGCGGTCGCGAACGCCGGGATAGAGTGTCCAGAGAGCGGACAAAGCATCGGCCAAAGTTGTGGGCGAGTGTTCGATCTCGACTCTGCTCTGGCCAGCGGTATATTCGCGCAAGGCGCCGGGAATGTGAAAAGTGACCGGCATGGATCACCTCTTCGTCCGACGGGACTTGCTGGCTGATCGAGATTTCGTTCGAGAAGAAGGCGCGGGCGCCGCGGCCTTGGGCAACGCCAGCCGTGATTCACCCGAGGCGCCCTCGACGACCGCATTCCGTACGCAGACCACGGACGGCAATCCTTCGAGTATCTTTTGCCATGTCCTGCCTTCATCGCGCGAGCCAAAGAGCTGTCCGCTCCGTGTACCGAAGTAAATCCCGGCCGGATCGAATGAATCCGCGGTCATGGCATCACGCAGGACAGTTTCGTAGGCGCGCTTTTGTGGCAAGCCGCGCATCAGAGGTTCCCAGGAGGCGCCACCGTTGCGGGTTCGATACACTCGCAGCCGGCCGTCGCAGGCGCAGCGAAACTCATCGGACTCAACTGGAACGATATAGGCGCAGTCGGGATTTCTCGGGTGCATGAGCATGGCAAAACCAAAATCCGACGGCACTCCATTGGCGATATCTGTCCAGTTCTCGGCACAGTTGTCAGAGCGATACAATCCCCAATGATTTTGCAGGAAGATGCGTTCGGGACGGGCAGGATGCATCGCGATTTTGTGCACGCATTGCCCGAACTCGGGATATTTGTCGGGCATGAACATAGCGCGGATGCCTCGGTTTTGCGCGGTCCAGGTGCGTCCGCCGTCGATGGTCCGGTAAACGCCGCCGGCTGAAATTGCCACATACATGCGCTGCTGGTCGGCGGGATCGAGCACAATGGTGTGCAAAGCCAGACCTCCATTGCCCGGCATCCAGCGGGGACGATGCGGATGATCGAACAGACCGCGCACCAGCGACCAGGTTTCGCCGCCATCGCGGGTTTCGAAAAGCGCGGCGGGTTCTACGCCGCAATAGAGCACGTTGGGCTCGTCGGGCCGGCCGAGTGCGATCTGCCAGATGTTCTTCAAGGAAACGCCGGTATCGGAGGGAAATCGAATGGGGGCCTGCTGCGGATTGGTCCAGCTTTTCCCGAAATCGTCGCTGGATCGCAGAAGCGTGCCCCAATAACTCGCTGTCGAAGCCCATATGCGGTGTTGGCCCCTGCGGGCATCGTAGGCCATCGAGTAGACACTGTGCCCGTGGAAATACGGACCACCGACCTCCCAACGGCTGCGCTGAGGATTCGAGCGAAGGATGAATGCTCCTTTGGTCGTTCCCACCAACAAAAGAAAGTCTCCCTTCTTGACCTGAGCGTGTCGCACGCTGTGCAAGACCATGGTCCTGGGTGGGCTGACATCGGCGCTTGCATCTTTGGAGGTGATGGCAGCAGACTGAACGGCTTCCAGAGCGGCCTGAACTTCACTCGCGCGTTGATAACGCTGCATCGGTTCCTTGGCCAAGCAGCGTTGGATAATGGCCCACAGGCCCGGCGGCACAGGAGGGCCGAGCGGAGTCGGAAGTTCGCGCATGATGGCCGCGCTGATTTCAAAGCCAGTGCGTCCTTCGAATGGCAGGCGTCCGGAAGCCGCTTCATAGAGCACAACTCCAAGCGCCCATAAGTCACTGCGATAGTCGGCCGCGTCGCCACGCAGGATTTCGGGCGCCATGTACGGCAACGTGCCGCTCACGCTGGATGCGTCCTGTAGGGTTGCAAAGGACCGGGTAGGGCCCTCGAATATTCCGCTTCCCACCTGTTTGGCCAAACCGAAATCGAGGACTTTGACCAGACCGTCGGAAGTGACGACAATATTCGCGGTCTTTAGATCTCGATGAACGATGCCTCGGTCATGAGCGCGGGCGAGTGCACTGGCAATCTGAGCGCCGTAGCGCAGGACTGACTCTGGTGGCAGTCCCGCATCTGCGCTCATGGCGCGCAGAGACTTGCCCTCGACCAATTCCATCACGATATAGAGCTCACCATCGGTCTCGCCAACGTCGTGAATGGTGCAAATGTTGGGATGGGAAAGAGACGAAGAAGCACGCGCCTCATGGAGCAGATGCTGGCTGGCCGATGCATCAAGACGAGCGTCCTTGTTCACGACTTTCACGGCCACGTTGCGGTGTAACAGCTCGTCGTGAGCGCGATAAACAACCCCCATTCCCCCTTCCCCAATCTTCGCCACGACGCGGCAATGCCCGAGCACTTGACCGATCACGGGGCACTCCTTTCCCGCCCCATGCTAGGCTGTGCTTCGGAGCCCCGTCAACGTGCCTGAGCTTTCATCCGCGCTCCCGAGAATGTTTCAAGACTCGCAGGAATTGCGCTAAGGCCCATGCTGTCTTGGCGAAGGCCGGTCCCAGGGCGTGATAAATCCACAGGCTCGGCTTTTTTTTACAACTTTTCATGTTGAGGTTGTCGCCGTTCGAGTAAAATTGCGGGGTTCCTCTCTTTGTGCGGGTCCCTCTGGCCAGCAATTCACACCTCAAAGGAGCTAGGTATGAAAAAGTCTACGCAACCAATTCCGCAGGGATTTCACACCGTTACACCTTCTCTGATAGTCCGAAATGCCGCCGAAGCTATCGAATTCTACAAGAGGGCATTAGGCGCCGAAGAACTCATGCGAATGGCCGCCCCCGACGGCAAGATTGGACATGCCGAGTTGAAGATCGGCGATTCCATCGTTTTTGTGACCGATGAAAACCCAAGTATGGGCTGCAAATCACCACAGACTCTGGGTGGCACTGCCAGCAACCTGTATCTCTACGTTGAGGATGTCGACAAGGCCTTTCAACGCGCCATCGATGCCGGCGGCAAAGCGACCATGCCCGTGAGCGACATGTTCTGGGGCGACCGCTTTGGCAACCTGGTAGATCCTTATGGCCACAACTGGGGCCTCAGCACTCGCACCCAAGACTTGACCGAGCAGGAAATCGAAGAAGGAGCGAAAAAGTTTTACGCACAAATAGCGCAGCAGGCACAGAAAAAATCGGCGTAAACTTTTGGTTCGAGATGCACCACAAAGGCCGCGAAGATCAGGAATCGCCGTTCATCTTTGCGGCCTTAACATTCTGAGGAAGTAAACCACGGGCGCGCTGGCGAAGCTGGCTTCGCAGGGGCCGGATGCGAGTCTTGGATACCCTCTTCATTGCGCCACCCGCCCGGAAGCGGACTGCGTCAGCAACGCTGGTATGCCCCGAGCCTGTTCTGATCCCGTGGTGTTTAACTCAGCCGACTTCCGCAGGTAACTCTCGGCAGCCGAGCGATCTCCCGTAGCTAAAGCAATCTCTCCCGCGTGCCGGTAGAACATGGCGTTTCTGATGCCCACGGCCAAAGCAGTTTCAATTTGCCGGCGCGCCTCGGCATCCTGCCCGTTGACGTGCAGCGCCCACGCATAGCAATCCAGGGTGAAACCGTCATGCCGTCGGGCGTACTCGCGCTTGGCCACTTCCAGCGCTTTGTCGGGCCGCTTGGCATGGCCGGCATAGTAGAGGATCAGCTCGTGATTCGAGTTGTCGGCGATGCCGGTTTCCGCCAGCGATTTCCGTTCGAACTCTTCGAAGGCTTTTCCGGCTTCGGCAGTGCGGCCGGCGAGTTGCAGCGCCTCCGCGAGTTCATAGAGATTCTCGGCATGCGGCGCCGCATCGTAGCGCTTGCGCAGAAGGTCCTCCGCTTCGGCGTAACGCTTCTGCTGGATCCGCACTTTGGCCAGATTGCCAAGGGCGTAGTGGTAGTCGGGAAACAGCATCAGCGCCCGTTGCAGCAGGGCTTCGGCTTCCGCGACCTTGCCCACCGACAGGTTCAGATGCGCCATCTGGGTGGTGATCCAGGCGGCGTCTTCGACTTCGGTCGGCGGAGTCGATTGATATGCCATGTTCATCAAGTCGAGAGCGCCGTCCACATCGCCGAACAATTCGCGCAGGTACGCCGCGCGCGTTAATCCAGGCCGGTTGCCGGGACGAAGATCCAGCATCATCTGGGCCGCGTCTTCGGCTTCTTGGTACTTGCCCAGTTCCACGTTCGCATCGGTCAAGAATCCGTAGACCATCACGTCGTCCGGCACCTTCTTGTTCAGCTTGCGCGCTTCCTCGCGGGCGGACGCGAATTCATGTTTCCCGAGGAGCAGCCAAACGCGGATTCTCTCGCCGTCGAAGTTTCCGGGAGAAATCCCGAACGACTTCTTCAAGGTCTCCTCGGCCTGCGTGTAGAACTTCACGTCCGACGTTTCTCGGGCGCGCCGCGACAGCGCCAGGGCCAGCGCGTTGTAGGCTTCAAAATTCTTCGGGTTCTTCTCGATCAGTTTGTTGGCGGCGGCCATCGTGCGTTCGGCAGGAGACGGCGTTTTGCCAGCCGATGCAGTATCAGTCTGGGGGAACGCGGTCAGAGCGGTCATAAGCATCAGGAGAGCAGCCAGTCTTTTCATTTCGTTCCTCGCTTGTCGGTAATGAGAAAGCGTGGCCGCCCTTACGAGCGGCCACTGGCAGATAGAGTCACTTCGTCGGACAGATACCATTTGGCTGACCAGAACAACCCTTCTGGCCGGGCCCGACGTGATGGCTGTCACGACCGCTGTTGGCGGGAAGAACGTAGGGAAAGGTCGTTCCGTAGCCGTTTTCGTTGCGGTTGACGCCGTCACCAACCGGAGCGCCGAACTTCACCGGGTCGGCGAGGATGCCGACGACAGCGCGGGAAGCGATGTCCACGACGTCGTCAATCGGCCTGCGGCCGTTCGGGAAACCCGCGTTGTCGCCGGCGAGGAAGCCCAAACGCTTCTGGCTGCCCACCGGAGTTGGTGGGATACCTGTGTTCAGCCGCATCAGGTCGGCAATCGGACCCGCATCCTTCGGTCCACAACCGGGGCAAATTGGAGCTATGTACTGGACCAGAGGCAGCAAGTCGGTACGGGGCGCGGGGGGCACCGGGATGTTCAGAATTTGCGAGAACAGATGCGCCAACAACGGATCGAGAAAGAAGCCGGCGAATTGAGCGTCGTCTTTCGGATCGGAAACGCTGAACAGGTCTTTCGAGCCGGTTCCGATGATCAGTTCGTTGATCAGCGAGTTGCCTTCGCGATTCACTTGGCGCCATGTGCCTTGGCTGTCCACCACCCCGTTTTTGCGACGAATGGTGACGCGCTGGCGAGAAGTCGCCCCGTAGGTTCCGATGACGGCCCGTTTGTCGCTGGCCGGGTGAATCTGGCCGTCCGATGTCAGCATCGTGGTGGGCACTTCGAGCACGATCGAGTTGACGTTGAAGCCGGCCACTGCGTCGGGCGCATAATTGTGAGTGTCGTCCCCGTCCACCTGCTTGCTCAAGACGCCGCCAGCCGCCATCCGGAAGTTCAGCGAGTCGAATGCCGCGCCAAGGTCGATGTAGAAAGGATCGTCCACGGTTCCGGCAAACACCCGCACGCCGTTGCCCAGGTTATAAACGCCCTGATGGAACAGGTTGCGATAATGCGGCATGGTGAGAGGGCCGACGTTGGAGGGCACGGCGAAAAGCGTGCGCCCACCGGTCAGGTCGGTGGCCACGCCGTTCTTTACCATGGTGACGGTATAGGTCTGCCGCAAGCTCAAGCCTTCCGAGCCGGGACCATCCAAAGCCGTAATTGGCGGGATCCCGGCGATGCCGCCCACCAGACCGGTAAACACTCCCGGCTGGCGAATCTCGGTGTTGAAACGGAACTGAAACGTGATGTCTTCTTCTCCGTCAAAGTTGTTGTCCACCTTGAATTCGTAGCGGACATTGGGGTCGAAGGGGAAGTAGTTGGGTCCGTTCGCGGGCTCAAGCAGCCCATCGACGTTCAGAATCATGGTGACGCGGTCGGGATGGTCGTAGCTGACAAACGCATACCAGTCCGTGACGTCCGCGCTGTGGTCGAGCGCGGAGATCGGCGCCTCGCGATGGCTGGACGCGAACACGCCAGTTGGAACCAGCATGAGCACGGCCAGAGCGAGGGCAAACACTGCTTTCAGTCGCTGCATAAAGAGTTTCCTTTTGGATGGAAGTTGGTGAACGTAGCCCTCGGAGCTGTTTGCGTGGCGCCACGCTTCAGCGGTTTACGACTGGCTCCGTTTACAACTTCAAGTACGAAGCCATTTCACAAATTGGATTCAATCGGCGAGGATAATTTTTTTTTGGAAGTGGACAAGGCCTTCCGCCGCTTTGGGTATTCGAGAGGCTGCGGCGAACAGTTTGAGGACGCAAGCGAGGCTGCACGCGGTCTTTGGAAGCTTCGGTGTATAGTGTCGGCTACCAGGAAGCAATGATGGAAATCGCCCTCGATGCGGCCTCCGACCTTCCGCGCAGGCTCGGCTTGATCGATGCGCTTTCCATCGTGATTGGCATCGTCATTGGCGGCGGCATTTTTCTGGTGCCGAATCTGGTCGCGCAGGAGCTGAAATCTGCGCCGGCAATCCTGGCAGTCTGGGTGTTTGCCGGTGTGATCTCGTTCTTCGGCGCGCTCGCCTGCGCTGAGCTGGGCACGGCGCTTCCATCCACCGGCGGGCAATATGTCTTCCTCCGCGAAGCCTACGGTCCTCTGGTCGGATTTCTTTGCGGCTGGTCCATGTTCCTGGTTGGGCGGAGCGCACAGGTGGCCTGGCTGGCGGTAACGATGGCGTTGTACGTCTCCTATTTCGTTCCGCTCTCCGCGCCGGCCTCGAAATTGCTCGGAATCGGCGCCATCGCGCTGTTCACTGGCATCAATTATCGAGGCGTCACCGCCGGAGCAATCGTTCAGAAAACGTTCACGCTGGCCAAGGTCGCCGGCCTGCTCGTCATTATCTGCAGCGCCTTGCTGTGGGGCAGCAAGTCCGCGCCGCCTGCGGAAGCCGTTGCCGGTAAATTCTCAGTCAGCAGCTTCGGCGTCGCGCTGATCGCGTGTCTGCTGGCCTATGACGGCTGGGTGCAACTGAGCTTCGTTGCCGGCGAGATCCGCAACCCGCGGCAGAATGTGTTTCTTGCCCTCGCCCTTGGGTCAGTCGCGTGCATCGCCATTTACGTGCTGGCGAATGTGGCTTATTTGCGAGTGCTGCCGATCGCCGAAATCGCCGCGAGCGATCATGTCGGCGCTACCGTCGCCAAGCGCGCGCTCGGCTCCCGAGGAGGCAGCCTGGTTTCGCTGATCATTCTCATGTCGATCGTCGGGACACTCAATGGCTGCTTTCTTACCAGTCCGCGGATTTATTTTGCCCAAGCGCGCGATGGCCTGTTCTTTCGGAAGTTTGCCGAGGTGCATCCGCGCTATCAAACGCCTGGCTTTGCGATCCTGACTCAAGGCATTTGGGCGGCCGTGCTGGTCGTGAGCGGTTCCTATGAAACTCTCCTGGATTACGCGATGTTCGCGATCTGGCTCTGGTATGGTTTGATGGTCGCGGGCGTGATCGTATTGCGCCATAAGAAGCCCGGCCTCGTACGTCCGTACCGGATGTGGGGATACCCAGTGACCCCTGCACTGTTTCTGGCGATCGCGTGCTGGTTCTTGGTGAACATGCTGATGACGCGGCCGCTTCCGTCGGCCGCCGGGCTGGTCCTGATCGCGACCGGAATCCCCGTTTACTTCTTGTGGGCCGGCCACCGCAACCAAGCCGAATCCGCCACGCTCTGATGCCAGTTCTATGCCCGGTAGCCGTCGGCCCGCCATCCTATTGGCTCCTCCGATAGATGATGGTTTTCGGGCCGCTATCGATCATCTTAAAATCTGCCGGCACCGTGAACAACGAAGGGTCAGGCTCCGCGCGCACTATGTTCGTTAACCGGAATGTCTGCTCCCCCATTCGCGGATCGTTCCGCTTGCTGGAGACAATCGTCTTGAGGTCAGTCGAAGTCCAGACCTCGGTGACAATGCTGATGGGCCGATCGTTACCGATTTGGCCGCCAGGAATGGTGCGTGTCGTACGCACCCCAGTCACCGCGACGCCTTCCATCGTCTGAGAGCCAAGGGATTCCGTGTTTGCTTCGGGCCGCTCGTCCGTCGCCAAGTGTTTCGTTAGGGCGATCATGGGAGGTGGCGGCGGGGGACCTAGAGGCATGCCGTTCCCCGTTTGTATGAAAAATGTGGCGGAGCCAAGGGCGCCGGGGCCACCTGTTCCGGGGGGAGGCATCGGGTTTTTCCACGCCGTCTTATCGGTCAAATTCAGCGTATAGGAGGTGCCCGCCACCGGGTCTTGAATGAAGACGAGGTGCGGGGCGCTGGCGGATCGCTGTAAAGCTGATGATTCCGATTATGAGCGTAGTCTCTGTGCCGCCGATCTCATATAAGCGCGGTGGGGCAGGGGGCGCAGCGACAACTCGCCCTGTTGGATCGACCCGATCTATTGGGTCGTCCAACGTGTAGATGTAAGGATTGATGCTCAGGGGCGTAAAGGTCACCCCTTCTTCCGGGTCCCTAGCCCAGAATCGCCCAGTGGGTTGGTTGTAGTACCGTGCCCGGAGATCGTAAAGGCCGACGCTGCTGTCGTACCGCTCGCCGCTGTAGAGGAAGCTGTTTGGAGTCGTGCCGCTAGTTCTGATCGGCATCCCGAAAGCGTCGTAATCGTAGCTGTCGGTGAGCGTCCCTGCAGAGTTGGTCAGAAACCGGACGTTGCCGTGGCCGTCGTAGCCGTAAAAACTGGGCGTCCACGTGCTTCCGACAAGCTGGTTTTCGCTGATCCTCTGCAAACCGTATGCATAGGTACGGGTCACGGAACCATTAACCGTCTCGTCCATGACCTGTGGGAGTTTTGTAGGATTCAGCGTATCAACGAGGAACTTCGTCGTGGTTTCGCCAACCGTCTCGCCGACGCGGTTGCCGTCGCCGTCGTAGACCAGCGTCACCGCGCCGTGCGTGAGCATCCGGTTCTCGAAATCGTATGTATTCGTGATTCCGCCGGACGACGTGGTGTTCCCATTCGCGTCGTAGGTATCTGTGGTCAAGCGGTCGTTGGCGTCATAGAAAAATTGCCCGCCCGGCACCGCGTTCAGTGTGGAGGTCATCTGCGTGCGATTTCCCACGTTATCGTAATTCGTGTAGTTCACCGCCCCGTTGTTGCCGGCCGGATCGGCCGTGATCGCCTCCGAGCTTAACCGGTAATCGTTGTCGTAGCCGTAGCCGATGTTGCGCCCGTTCAACTCCGCCACGGCCGTGCGGTTCCCAGCATTGCCCAGCGTATAGGCGTAGCTGGCCAGCTTTTGACTGGCTGTGGCCGGGGAACTTGTGGCCACGCAGGTCTGCGTGAGACGATTCAGCGGGTCGAAAATGTTGCTGGTCTGCAGCGCGTTGGGGTAGGCATAACCGCTCATATTTCCCGTCGGATCGTAGCTATAGGTAGTCGGCGTCGCCGGCCCGCCCTGCGCTGCCAGCCGGTTGTCCGTGGCTGTTGCCAGGCGATTCAGCACGTCGTACGTTTACGTCATCGCAGCGCCGTTCGCGTTCGATGATGCCCAATCCGCCGAGCCGCGTGAGAGGGAGCCACTCCGGAGTCGGCGGTTCGCCAGCCACTTCTCGAAAAGCGCGAGAAGTGGCGCACCCCCACTTATTTCGGTCAATGTTAAAGGACAAACTCGAATTATACTTCCCGTTAAAGTGGCCCACCCGCCTATTTCCATCCCTTCGGTTCGATGGATGGATGCATAGCAAAAATCGGGTTCAGGACCTCATACATGATGTCCGTGAGGGTCTCTCCAACTCCCCGCGCGTATGCCTTAAATGTATCTTTTGGGACAGCAGTTCGGGCGACTTCAAGGGACTCGGTTAGCCGCCGGGAAACCTGGAACATTGTCTCGGACACCTGCTGGGCAGTAGCAATGTTCGGAACCAGCGGGTCTCTTCGGAGGGGCTTTTCAGGTTGCGGGGACTCAACTGGGTCCATTGAGGAAACGAGACAGAGTATCTTTCCAATCTGACAGAGGATCTGCCTCGCGCCTCTACTATAGGCGACGGCATCCTCAGGAGGACAGGTCTCCCTCACGAGCCGAATGGACTCAAGAAGTTGACCTGTGGCCTCAAACATTATTTCAGAAATCTGCTGTGGTGCACCCGGATCGGTCGTCATTCTGCTGCTTTCCTTCCAAACACGTCGATATCTTGTCTTGCACCATCACTTACTCACAACCAGCAGCTTCCATACATCTGTGCATGCATCTGAAGAAGTCTCCACTCCTGTCTGTGGGACCATACGGAACCTCCAAGACGTCTGCCGTACATAACACGATGCACGCAGCTTTCGCCTCCGCGCAGCGTTCTGTCAGGGCATAGTAGAGAACTGTGGCTGCGGTGTACACAAGGACGAAGCGATAAAGAGTCGCGGTTTCGACACCATCGCGTCCCGTTGGGTCGATCCGATTGACCGGGTCGTCATCGGCATATGCATACGGGTTGGATCGGGATGGAGAACACGACCCGCAGCACGATTTCTGATGCCACGGATCCATCGTCATGAACCTGCCGGTGGCCGCGTTGAAGTAGCGTGCCCTGAGGTAGTACAGCCCCGTGCTGCTGTCGAACTGCTCGCCACTGTAAAGGAAGTTGTTGGGCGTCGTGCCGGTCATGGTGATCGGCATGCCGAAGGCGTCGAACGTGTAGCTGTCTGTGATGGCGCCAGCAGTGTTCGTGAGGAAGCGGGCGTTGCCGTGTCCGTCGTAGCCGTAGAAGGTTGGCGTCCACGTGCTGCCTACCAACTGGTTTTCGCTGATCCGCTGCCGGCCATAAGCGTATGTGCGCGTTACTGAACCGCTTACGATTTCATCAAGTACCTGCGGCAGCCCCGTGGGATTCTTGTCATCCACGAGGAACTTTGTAGTAGTTCCGCCGATGGTTTCGGAGACGCGGTTGCCGTCGCCGTCGTAGACCATGCTCACCGCCCCATGCGTGAGCATGCGGTTCTCGAAGTCGTACGTGTTCAGAATGCCCGCCGAAAAGGTCGTGTTGCCGTTGTTGTCGTACAGATCCGTCGCCAGGCGGTCG
>Ga0137372_10002560_pt1 | contig 17583 bp, 20 predicted proteins | sample SagtaG_6_FD_104911 | JGI IMG/M metagenome (GOLD analysis project Ga0137372, IMG submission 104911) | Vadose zone soil microbial communities from Sagehorn Ranch, Mendocino, California, USA - Sage1_R_60_16 metaG | ecosystem: Environmental > Terrestrial > Soil > Vadose zone | place: USA...
CGGCGGCGACACAGCACTGGCAAGTCAGCCCTCGGGCGACGTTCAGGAATAGAGTCAGCCGCCGCCAACCCGAGTCTGCGTCGCTCACCGGACGCCACCACCACCCCAGCCTGACATTGAGTTTAGGAATGTCCCCCGAGCTCCTAGGCGTGGATTAGGACGCGCCTGACTCGGACAGACAACTTCAGAAGCTCGCGGACGCATCCCTCGACGTCTGCGTAGACCTGACTGCGGGTAAGCGAATGACCTGATGCCGCGGGCGAGCATCCAGCGATCGGTAACCCCGCGCTTCGTGACATAAACGTACGCTCCGACGGGCAACCCGAGGCCCCGCGAAGATGAGCTCTGTGACCGAGCCATCTGACCCGCGTGCGGTCGTGCTCGTCGAGGGCATCAGTGACCAGCGCGCGCTCACGGCACTCGCGAGGCGGCGCAACCGGAACCTCGACGCCGAGGGGATCGCCGTCGTGCCAATCGGAGGCGCACACGCGATCGCAGCCTTCCTCGATCGGTTAGGCCCTCGGGGACTCGGCGTTCGGCTTGCGGGTCTCTGCGATGCCGGAGAAGCGGGGGCGTTCGCGCGTGCCCTCGAAGGTGTGCGGGTATGGGCTCGGATCTGACCCGTGCCGAGATGGAGTCGCTGGGCTTCTTCGTGTGCGATGCTGATCTGGAAGACGAACTGGTCCGGGCACTAGGCGCCCTCGCCGTGGAGCGGATCATCGACGCTGAAGGCGAGCTCAGCTCGTTCCGGACTTTCCAGAAGCAACCTGCTAAGCGAGAGTTGATCCTCGAGGAGCAGCTTTGGCGCTTCATGTGGAACCGCAAGATCCATTACGCGCCACTCCTAGTTAACGCGCTCGATCTCGGCCGCGTCCCCCGGCCGCTCGACGCCGTCCTCGCGCACGTCTGAAAACCACGCTCCGGCCCCCGAGTAGTCCTACGAGCGCGATCCTGGCATGCGCGAGCGTTCTCTCCATCGGAAGTGGGCGGGCAGAACTTGGCAGTGCGCAAACCTCGTCGAGATGGTCGCCGAGCTCCTAAGGATCGGCCGAGCACGGCACGTCGTCGTCAGGTCGCCCGAACGTGCTTCTTGATCCACGCCAGCAAGGTCGGCATCGCACGCGGATCCGATGGGGGATTGTCCAGCAGACCATGGCCCGCGTCCGGGAACAGCACGATGGTGAAATCCTTGCCCCGCGTCTCGCGCAGCCGCTCGAGCGTGGCTGCGCTCTTCTCCGCGGGTTGCGAACGATCCTGGCGGCCGTAGACCCAGACCCCGGGCACGGTGATTCGCTCGAGGAGAGGAACCGGGTCGAAGCCGGAGGAATGCAGTTGCCGCGTGATCTCGGCTCGCTTCTCAATCGTGAGCAGCGGTGGGCTGGCCGCGTCCTCGCCGGCGAGCTGGCTCCATTGCTGTTCCTCGTGCGTTGTCACGGCCGGGCCGTCGGCCACTGCCATGAACCCGACGCGCCGCTGCGAACGCACGACCGCCAGCGGGATGACCCAGCCCGCCTGGCTCGTGCCAAGGAACCCAATCCGTGCTGGGTCGATCTCCGCGCGCTTCCGCAGAGCGTTGACGGCGCCGTCTGCGTCGGCCGCGAGCAGATTGAAATGGCTCCGGTCGCCGGGACAGCATCTGCCCTGCGACTCACCCACGCCGCGCTTGTCATAGGAGAAGAACGCGATCCCCGCGCCAACGATCTGCTGCACCCAGGGCACATCCCACCTCCACCGCTCCGCCTCGCCGCTGCTGTGCACATAAACGATTCCGGGGAACGGACCGGCGCGCTTCGGCAAGAAGAGCGTGCCGGCAAGAGTGGCGCCAACACAGCGGAAACGAACCTCGACCTCCGCGTGATCGGCCAGCACGACCTTGTCGCCGGAGGTGACACGCGGAGAGTTGCAGCGTGCCGACTCAGGATCGTTGACAGAGCTCCCACACCCGCTAAGCGCAACGACGACTGCCGCCAGCATCGGCGCCAACAGCCGCGACCCCGTGCTCAGGCCTGCCGAGATCGGCCAACCTCCTTGACCGAACGAGTATCGCGCTCGACGACCGTCCCCACAACCCCACCGCTGACGCGAGCTTGCGCACTGCCAAGTTCAGTGGGCGGAACTTGTCAGTGCGCAAACCACGTGCTCGTCATGGCGCCAGTACTTGACGTGCGACGATAGAACGCAGTCGCCTTTTCATGCGACCGGGATTCCGTCCGCCGATCCCGGCGACCGGTCGACGGCGAAGAGCTCCCGCTGACCCGGTATGCCTGCGAGCGTGGCGACTCCTCGGTCGCGGAACTCGATGTCGGAGCCGGCGACGAGATCCTTGACGGTGCTTGAGACGAGCACCTCCCCCGGCTCGGCCTCCGCGGCGATGCGTGCGCCGGTGTGCACCGCGATCCCTCCGAGCTTGCCGTCTACGAGCTCGCATTCCCCGGTGTGGAGCCCGATCCGCACTGCGACCCCAACCGTGCGGGTGGCGTCGCTGACCGCGCAGGCCCAGCGGATCGCGCGGGCGGCGGGCCCAGACCAGGCTTACCAAAAGGGAAGGAAAGTCTCACCTCGGGGGGCATTCCACGGCGCTGACTCGAGGCGTAAGGTCGAGTCAGGGAAACCGACGCGGAGGCTCACGATGACGACAGGGATCACACGGACGCGCTCCCACCGGCATTGGCGCCTGGCTGCATACGACGAAATGCGGCGGACCTTCCGCTGGGAGGTGCCGCAGCGCTACAACATCGCGGCTGACGTTCTTGACAAGCACGAGCCGGCCCGGCCTGCGATGTACTGGGAGGACTGGCAGGGAAACGAGCGCACGCTCACGTTCGGCGACATGCAGGCGCTCACGAACCGCACCGCGAACGCGCTGCGCGCATACGGGGTGGGCGAAGGCGACCGAGTCGCCGTCATGCTCCCGCCCGTCCCGGAGGCGGCGGCCACGTTCCTGGCGACGTACAAGCTAGGAGCCATCCTGCTCTCGCTCTCGATCCTGTATGGCGACGACTCGATCGTGCATCGATTGCGCGACTGCTCGGCGAAGGTGATCGTGACGGACGCGGCCAACCGTCAGCGGATCGACCGCATCCGCGGCGGTTTGCCGAAGCTGGAGCACGTTCTCGTTGTCGACGAGGAGTTCGGCCGGACAGTTGCGCAGGCCTCGGACCGTTGCGAGACGCTCGCGACGCCGGCCGATCAGGCCGCACAGATCTACTACACGTCCGGCACAACAGGGCTCGCGAAAGGAATCGTGCACGCGCACCGGTACCTGATCGCGCACAACGAGTTCGAGCTCGTGCACGACGTCCGCCATGACGAGGTCTTCCACTCGACCGGCGAGTGGGCCTGGATCGCGGGCATCGTCCCCGGCATCCTCGGGCCGTGGCGGTTCGGTGCGCCCATCGCGGTGTTCGCCCGCAAGGGCGGCTACGACCCCCAGCAGACGCTCTACGTCCTGGAGAAGTACAAGGTCAAAAACCTCTTCGCGACGCCCACGGCGCTGCGGGCGATGGCCGCGCTCGGAGATATCTCGGATCGCTACCCCGGCATTTCGCTCCGGCACGCCTGCGCGGCCGGGGAGCCGCTGAACCCGGAGGTGATCAGCTGGTTCACCCGCCAGTTCGGGCGCCCGGTAATGGACTTCTACGGCCTCTCCGAGAGCTATCCGCTCTGCGCCAACTACCCGACGATGAAGATCCGGCCGGGCTCGATGGGAAAGCCGACACCCGGTTGGGAAGTCTCGTTGCTGGACGAGGACGAGCAGCCGGTGTCGGTCGGCGCGACCGGGGAGATCTGCCTACGCGCGCGCAGTAACCCGCACTATCCGCTCGGCTACTGGAACCGCGCGGACGACTCGAAGCGTGTGTTCGGCGGCGACTGGTTCCACACGCGTGACGTCGCACGGCAAGACGACGACGGTTACGTCTGGTACGAGGGACGTAACGACGATGTGATCATCTCCGCGGGGTACCGAATCGGTCCGTTCGAAGTCGAGTCGGCGCTTGTCGCCCATCCGAAGGTCGTCGAGGCGGCGGCCATCGCGTCACCCGACAGCTTGCGTGGTCACGTCGTCAAGGCATTCGTGCGCGTTCTGCCCGACGCCGAGCCGAGCGACGAGCTTGCGCGCGAGATTCAGTCATTCGTGCGCGCCCGCCTTTCCGCGTATGCCTACCCGCGTCTGATCGAGTTCAGTGACGATCTGCCCAAGACGCTCACGGGGAAGATCCGCCGCATCGAGCTTCGCGAACGTGAGGCCAACCAAGCAAGGATCTCCTAGGCGAAAGTTCGCCCGTTGCGCACTGCCAAGTTCAGTGGGCGGAACTTCGCAGTGCGCAAACCAAACGATTCTGGTCGCTCCCGTGATCGAGCTGTGAGGGCGTGGTCCTTGCGCGTTCGCGCCGGAGGGAGGTACCGATAAGTTCGCCCGCGTGGTAGGCCGCCGGACTTGTGGCAGCCCCGCAGCTTTGTCGGGTCGGACCGCGTTTTGCCCTTTACGACGCCCTCGCGAGTTGTCCTCGGATTCCGGGGGCCGTGAAGGCCAAGCGCGCAAGCGCGCAGAACCCCTCGGGAGCCTGGAACATCTCCAGGATGGTGGCGAGTTCAAGGTGCCTCGAACCGTTCGCTTGCGGCGGGTAGTCGAGACGCAGCACCGGCGTCGGCTCCTGTCCGCGGGCGGCCCGACAGATTCCCGACTCGCCGACCTCCATTCCAGAGACGGTGATCGTGTACGCGGCCTGCTCACGCTCGGGGTCGAGGACAAGGACGACGGTTCCGCGCCCGGTCGGATGGCCTGGCGGCGGAACGTATTCCGTGCCCGTCATCTCCGCGCGGAGCGTAAACGGCGCCGGCAGGTCGCTCGCCGCAATCCTCGCGGTCGCGCTGCGCGTCTTGATGCGCACGCCTCGCGGATGGGAGAGGACAAGGAAGAACGTTTCCGCCGCTTCCGGCACGTTGTCTCCCGCTACGCGAACCGGCACTTTCTTCGACGTCTGGGCCGGCTTAAAGACGACGACCCCCGCTGCGCGCGAAGTAATCTGCGCCGGCGCGCGCCGATCCGTCGGCGGTCGCGAAGCGAATGCTGACCCGGCGGGCGCTCGCTCGCAAGAGCCGCAGCGTAAAGACGGCGTCGGGAGTTCCCCCATTTCCCTCAACCACGGCCAAATCCCTCACTGAGATGGCGGGCGGCGCCGAAATCGCACTATCGCGCTGGGCCGCGACGGCGGACGGGAGCAGCGCCGCGAGCACGACTGTAGCGAGGCTGAACGAACTCTTGCGACGCATGACTTCCTCGGCCTTCCGCAAGATTGCCACGCCTTCCAGGCCGGATCAAGCCACACCCGATCGAGATCGGCTGACGGGCGGCCGAAAGCTCTAGCTTCGCTGCTGCCAGACGCCGACGACGTTCCCAGCCGGGTCGCGAAACCTCGCCACGATCAGGTCACCTTCCGGATACGGAGGCGTCTCGACCTCGCCGCCGCTCGCCGTCGCCTTGGCGAGCGCCTGGCTGACATCAGCGACGAAGACGTACGGGAGCATGCCCGCCGCCCCGACGACCGGCAGGTCGCGCATGAAGTGGCCGATCACGTCGCCAGTCGCGTCCTCGAAGCTCGGATCGTCGCGGTCGAGATCGACGCGCCAGCCGAAGACCGCCGCGTAGAACTCCGCTGACCGCTCTGGCTCACCCGCCGGAATCCGGAGGTACGAGACACCGCCGATCCTGAAGACCGACCCCACCGGGGAAGTATCGCCGAGACCCTTACGCCCTCGTCTCGAACACGGCTTGCGCACGGCCAAGTTCAGTGGGCGCACCTGGGATCGAACCAGGGACCTCCCGCGTGTGAAGCGGGCGCTCTCCCGCTGAGCTATGCGCCCGAGAGCGAATCGAGGATACCCAACGACATTCGCCGCCACGGCCCCTCGACGCTGCCGAACGATTCGGGCCCTACGTGTGTCTACAAGCTTTCTAGCGTCGGCGAGGGCCGACTCCTCGCGAACGTACCGGTGCCAGGCACGGGTACGAAACGCATGACGAAGCGTGACGCAACTCAGCGATCCCCCTTGCGGCGCCGCATCCCCGGACACGTACCGGTGCCAGGCACGGGTACTTAACTGTGACGAGCGCGTCGCGGATCCGCTACACGAGGTCGAGCCCACATTCGGAGCCGAGGCGGACCTTCTCGAGGCGGTAACCGCGGCACGTAGGAGGAATGCTTAGCGCTGCTGCCTCCCGGCCCTGACGCGGTTCACACACTCCTACTGCCGCGGCGCGGCGATGGTAGCAGCGGGATCTAGCTGTGGTTTGCCGAGCGCGGAACCAGGCAAAGGACCGCCGTGCGCTTCAGGCGTAACGTCCCGCTCGATCCAGGCCAGGTCACGGATGCCCGGGGTCGCGGCGTCGGTGCGGGAGGAATCGCCGTCGGTGGCTGCGGGCTCGGTCTCGTCGGACTCGTCATCTACCTCTTGATCGCCCTGCTTTCGAACGGCGGGAGTCTCGGTCAGCTCGAGCCGCTCGACAACCAGCAGGTGGGCCGCGGCGACACGCCGAGCACCATCGACACGGCCTGCCGGACAGGACAGGACGCGAACCGACGACAGGATTGCCGCATCATCGCGGTCGTCAATAGCGTCCAGAAGTTCTGGGACGGCGTCTTTCAACGAAGTAACAGGCCGTACCAGTACGTCGACACCGTGTTCTTCAGCGGCCAGGTCGACACCGCTTGCGGCACGGCCGATTCACAGGTCGGTCCGTTCTACTGTCCGCGCGACAAGCTCGTGTACATCGACCTCGGTTTCTTCGACGAGCTCCAGCCACGCTTCGGTGTCGGCAACACCGTGTTCGTGCAGGCGTACGTGCTCGCGCACGAGTTCGGCCATCATGTTCAGGACCAGCTCGGAGTTCTCGACAAGATCGCGGGCGACCGCCAGGGCCCCGAGAGTCTCTCGGTGCGAAGCGAGCTTCAAGCCGATTGCTACGCGGGTGTCTGGGCGGCGCATGCAGTGGAAACCGGAATCGTGGAGCAGCTGACCCAGGCAGACGTCAACGATGGACTCGATGCCGCTGCGGCGATCGGTGACGACCGGATCCAGCAACAGACACAGGGGCAGGTGAACCCGGAGACCTGGACTCACGGCTCGTCGGAGCAGCGACGCCGCTGGTTCTCCCAGGGCTACGAGAAGGGCCGCCCCGCCGTTTGCGACACGTTCTCGGGCTCCATTTAGTCAGCATGCGGGCGTGACAATCGGAGCGGGTGCTCCGGGACGTTATCCCTCCCGGAGCACTCCACTCAGCTGACGCTTCTACCGCGTCGCCGCGCCCAGCGCGTTGACCAGGCCCGACCCGAAGAAGCTGTTGCCGCCGAGTCCTCCTGTGCACGTCTGCACGGGTGCGCCGAAGAAAGCGACGCCCGGATCGAGCGCAGCCGAACACGGCATCTTCGTGGCCGCCTGACGCAGGAGCCCAACGATGGCTCCGACGGGCAGGTCCGGATGATTCGACCGGATCAGGGCTGCCACCCCGGCGGCGTGGGGCGCGGCCATCGACGTCCCGTTCAGCCACGCCCAGTAGGCGCCGGTTGAATCCTGGACGAGGCGTCCAAGCCCAGCCTCGGCCGCGAGGTCGGACGCGGTCGACGAGTAGGGCGCGAGCACACGACCCCGCGCGGTGTCGGGCGTTGGCGTCTGGAAACGCGAGCCACCTGGCGCGGCCAGGTCCACGATCATCCCGTAGGTCGAGTACCAGGCCAGCAGGTTCGCCGCGCCCGTGGCCGAGACGACGACCACTCCCGGAATCTCTTGCGGAAGGACGACACAGCTGTTGTTCACCGGCCTGGTCACCGCTGAGTCGGGCGGATAGTCCGGACTGATCTCGTCCTCGACTGGGTGGTTGAGATCGATGCCTTCGTTGCCGGCCGCCGCGACGAGTACGACCCCCTTCTGCTTCGCGTATGCCGCGGCGCGCGAGATCGCAGAGACGATCGCCCGCTGGTCCTGGTCGGTCCGGCAGTTGAACAGCCAGGGGTCCGCGAAGAAGCTCATGTTGACGATGTCCAGTCCGTGATCCCCTGCGTAGACCAAGCCGTCCACGACTGACTGCGTGAAGAAGTAACCCTCGGCCGTGCCACCCTTGAGCGCAACGATCGTCGCGCTTGGTGCGACCCCCGCAATCCCGAGCGCGTTGATCGGCGCGGCCATCGTGCCCGCGGTGTGGGTGCCGTGGCCGTTGAGATCCTGGACTGCCGACTTGTTCGAGCAATCTCCGGGTGTGACCCGCTCCGACGGATCCGATGTCGGGGTGGAGGCGTAGATGAAAGAGCACGATTCGGCGAGATCGAGGTTCGGCGCGATGTCTGGGTGGGCAAGATCGATGCCCGTGTCGAGATCGCCGACCTTCACGCCTGTGCCCCGGTCAACGGCATACGAGCCGGCGGGCGAGGCATTGATGATGCGCATGTCCCACTGGCACGGGCCGAGCGGATCCGGACCCGTTGTGAGCGGAACGCTGTAGAGCGACGCGCACGCTGCGGCCTCGTCGGTTGCAGTGTGCGTTCCGGCCGGCGCGGGGTCGGCCTTGAGAGCTTTCTGGAAGAACCTCGCGTTGTGAGCGATGGCCGCTACCGCGCCCGAAGAGCGCAGGGCCCGCTCGAACAAGGGTCTCGAGGACATGACTGTCCCCACTCCCACTTTGTTGATCCTGACGACGCGGCCGCCGGCGGCGCGAACGGCCTTGACACCAGCCCCGCTGTGGCCTGCCTTGAACACGACGAGGTACGACGTCGTAGTGCGCGTGACGAACCTGGTCCCATCAGCTCCGAACGCGGAGCCTGAGGTTCCAAGCAGCATTGCGACAACGAGCGCGGCAAGAGCCGCGAGAAAACGAGCCTGCATCTCTCCCCCTCCTGGATCGATTGCCGCGGGAGTATTACCCCTGTGAGCGCGATCGTCAGGCGGTCGGTGAACAGGTTTTCCACAGCCTCCCAACGCGCGCCTGAGGAAGGCCGCTTGCCCACCAGCGGAGGCTAAGATCGACCGGTGGCCGCCCTCTACCGGAAGTACCGCCCGCAGGACTTCGACGAGGTCGTCGGTCAGGAAGCGATCGTCCGGACGCTGAAGAACGCGATCACGTCCGGCCAGCTGCGCCAGGCTTATCTCTTCGCCGGCCCGCGCGGCACCGGCAAGACCTCGCTGGCGCGGATCCTTGCGAAGGGCCTCAACTGCGTCCAGGGACCCACGGCCACGCCGGACAAGGTCTGCAACCCGTGCGTCACGATCGCCAGCGGCACGTCTCTCGACGTGATCGAGATGGACGCCGCCTCTCAGCGCGGCATCGACGACATTCGCGAGATCCGGGAGCGCGTCGTGCTGCAGCCCGCGGAAGGGCGCTACAAGGTCTACATCCTCGACGAGGCACACCAGCTCACGGACGCCGCCTGGAACGCGCTTCTCAAGCTCATCGAGGAGCCCCCGCCCCACCTCGTCTTCGTCTTCTGCACCACCGATCTCTCGAAGGTGCTGCCGACCGTGCGCTCGCGCTGCCAGACGTTCGTCTTCGCGCGGCCACGCCTGCCGGAGCTCGTGCGTTTGCTACGGCGCGTCGCAGACGGTGAGGGCATTCAGGTTCCAGATCAAGCGCTCGCGCTCGTCGCGCGCGGAGCGCGCGGCTCGTTCCGCGACGCCGTCTCGACGCTCGACCAGCTCGCATCGGCAACCGAGAACGAGATCACCGTGCAGTCCGTGCTGCAGTTGCTGGGAACGGTCGAGGAGGAAGCGCTGTTCCGTCTCTGCGATCTGGTCGTCGACCGCGACACGGCCGGCGCGCTCACTTTCGTCGAAGAGTTGTCGGAACAGGGACAGGACCTGGGCCGTCTCGTCGTCGATCTGCTCGAGCATCTGCGCCACCTCATGCTGGTGCAGCACATGGGCGAAGTGCCGGACACGCTCCCGGTGACGGAAGAGACGCGCGAGCGGCTGCGTGCGCAGGCGAATCAACTCGGCGAGACGACCGTCATCCGCCTCGTCGACCTGCTGGCGGTCGCCGTCGAGGACATGCGACAAGGCGGCGATCCGCGTCTGCCGCTGGAGCTCGCCCTGGTGAAGGTCACGCGTCCCGGAGCCGACCTTTCCAGGGAATCGCTCTCGTACCGGCTCGAACAGCTCGAGACTCGTGGCCATGTGCCAATGGCCCCTGTCTCAGGGAGTGTCCCCGAGCCGAGTCCCGAACAGGCACCTGTCGAGGGGGTCGCAATGGCAGCTCCGCCCTCCCTCGAGCTCGAGCAGCTCCAGGAGGCCTGGCAGCGGACGATCGTGCCGGCGGTCGAGGAACGCTCGATCCCGGCTGGATCCGTCTTGCGGGAGGCGCATCCAGCAGAGCTCGCGGGCGACACGCTCACTGTCGAATTCCCCGCGAGCGCCGCCTTCCACCGGCAGCTGGCGGAGGAGCCGAAGAACGCCACGCTGCTCGCCGACGCGCTCTACGAAGTGACCGGACGCCGCCTCGGGCTCGCGTTCGCCGAGGGCGAGGCGCGGACCGATGCGATCGAGGACGACGAGCCTGCAGGCGAGGAGAAGATTCTCGAGCTTGTGAAAGAGACCCTGGACGCCCACGAACGAGAGGACTAGCGATGGGCATGGACATGAACCAGCTGTTTCAGCAGGTCGGCCAGATGCAGGAAGAGATGCAGAAGGCTCAAGCAGAGCTCGCGAACGAGACGGTCGAAGCCACGGCCGGCGGCGGGATGGTCACCGTCGTCGCGAACGGCGCCGGCGAGATAAGGCAGATCAAGATCGATCCGAAGGCAATCGACCCGAATGACCCCGAAATGCTCGAGGACATGATCCTTGCCGCCGTGAACGAGGCAATTCGTGCGTCTCAGAGCCTGATGGAGTCCAAGCTCGGCGGCCTCGCGGGCGGTGCGCTCGGAGGGCTCGGTCTTCCGGGACTAGGCGAGTAATGCGCGACCGCCTGGGCGCACTTCCGCTGTTTGCCGATCTCGAGGACGCTCAGCTCGATCGGCTCGCCGCGGCGACGACGGAGTTCGAAGCGCCGGCCGGTCAGGCGCTGATCGAGCGCGGCCGTGCAGGCTCAGGGATGTTCGTGCTCGAGGAGGGGCAGGCAATCGTCGAAGCGCCCGAAGGAACGCGCGAGCTCGGACCCGGCGACATCTTCGGCGAGCGCGCGTTGCTCGGCGAGGACGTCGAACGCACTGCCCGAGTGCGGGCGCGAACCGACGTCCGCTGCCTTGCGATCGCCCGGCCCGAGATCGAACGGCTGCTCGCGGAGGATCCCCGCGTCGCCGAGCGTTTCTCCCAGCTCTCGGCCTGAGGCCCGGTAGCCTCGGCAATCCGAGGCATGTCGGCACAATAGGACAGTGCTCAGCCCGGCTGTGGAAAACCTGGTGGCCCAGCTCTCGCGCCTGCCCGGCGTGGGATCGCGCACGGCCCACAGGCTCGCGTTCCATCTCCTCCAGCGCCCGACGGACGAGGCGCTCGCGTTGGCCGCGGCGATCGTGGAGGTCAAGGAGCGCGTTCGCTTCTGCGACGAGTGCGGCAACCTGACCGAGGAGGAGACGTGCGCGATCTGCCGAGACGCGCGACGCGACCACACCCTCATCTGCGTCGTCGAGCAACCGGTCGACCTCATCTCCGTGGAGAGGACGAGCGAGTTTCGCGGTCTCTACCACGTCCTCGGCGGCGCGCTCTCTCCCCTCGACGGGGTCGAGCCCGAACACCTGCGCATCGACGAGCTGCTCGGCCGCGTCGAGCGGAACGGCGTGCTCGAGGTCGTGCTGGCGACTAACCCGAACATGACCGGTGAGGCGACCGCTGCGTATCTCGCAGACCGGTTGCGCGGACGTGTGCGCGTGACCCGACTCGCGAGCGGACTGCCGGTCGGCGGCGATCTCGAGTCCGCGGACGAGGTCACGCTCGGGCGTGCGCTCGCAGGCCGGCGGGAGATGGAATGACGACGATCAGCTACGAGGCCGTTCCCACCGTCGAGGGTGATGTCGCCGCCGCGCCCGGAAACACGCTCGTGATGAAGTTCGGCGGCACGTCGGTCGGCGACACGCAGAAGATCAGGGACGTGGCGCGTCGGCTCGTCACCGCGCGCGAGGCCGGTCAGCGCGTCGTCGGCGTCCTTTCGGCGATGGGCGACACGACGGACGACCTGATCCGGCTCGCTCACGAGATGTCGCCGAAGCCCCATCCCCGCGAGTACGACATGCTCGTGTCCGTCGGCGAGCGCATCTCGAACGCGCTGTGCGCGATGGCCATCCGCGATCTCGGACACGAAGCCGTTTCGCTCACCGGCTCGCAGGCCGGAATCGTCACCGACACGTTCCACGGGAAGGCAAAGATCGTCGAGGTGCGTGCGAGGCGTCTACACGCCGAGCTCGACCGCGACCAGATCGTGCTGGTCGCCGGCTTCCAGGGCGTGTCGACGGAGCTCGAGGTGACGACGCTCGGCCGCGGCGGGTCCGACGCGACCGCGGTCGCCCTCGCCTCTGCGCTTGGGGGAGCCTGCGAGATCTACACCGATGTGGAAGGCGTCTTCACCGCCGACCCCCGTGTCGTTGCCGGCGCGCTGAAGCTCCCGAAGGTTTCGTACGAGGAGATGCTCGAGATGGCGGCGACGGGCGCACGCGTGATGATGGCGCGGTCCGTCGAGATCGCACGCAGGTACGGTGTGCCACTCCACGTGCGCTCGGCGTTCGGCGACAGCGAGGGGACGTGGATCACCAAGGAGGAGAACCTGGTGCTCGAGAAGGCGATCATCTCTGGAGTCACTCACGACACGTCGGAGGCGAAGGCCACGGTGCTCGCCGTCCCCGACCGTCCTGGCATCGCCGCGCGGATCTTCCGCGCGCTCGCGGACGCCGGAGTCAACATCGACATGATCGTGCAGAACGTCTCGGCGGAAGGCGCGACCGACATCTCGTTCACGCTCCCGAAGACGGACCTGCCCGCGGCGGAGCCGATCCTCGAGATGCTGGCGGCGGAGATCGGGGCGAAAGGCGTCGTCTACGACCCGGACGTTGCGAAGGTATCCCTCATCGGTGCGGGGATGAAGAGCCATCCTGGTGTCGCTGCCGACATGTTCGAGGCACTCGGCGAGGCCGGCATCAACATCGAGATCATCTCGACCTCCTCGATCCGCGTCTCGTGCGTCGTGCGGGCGACCGAGGTCGAGCGTGCGGTGCAGGCGGTGCACGACCGATTCCGCGGCTACGCCGAGGAGCGCGTCGGTGCCTGAGCCGCGCATCGCGGTGGTCGGCGCGACCGGGGCCGTCGGTGCCGTGACGCTGCAACTCCTCAAGGAGCGAGGCTACGGGCAGGTCCGCGCGCTCGCCTCCGCGCGGTCGGCAGGCAGGCAATTGGACGGCGGTCTCGTCGTCGAGGAGACGACGCGCGAAGCGCTCGAGGCCGGGGACATCGACCTCGCGTTCTTCTCGGTCGGAACGGACGCGTCGCGGGAGCTCGTGCCGCACGCGGTTCGGGGCGGAGCCGTGGCGGTGGACAAGTCGTCGGCCTACCGCCTGCAGGACGGAATCCCGCTCGTCGTTCCGGAGGTGAACGGCGAGCGCGCGCTCGAGCACGACGGCATCGTCGCCAATCCGAACTGCTGCGCGATCCCGCTGACGATGGCGCTGAAGCCGCTGCACGACGCCGCGGGGTTGCGGAGCGTGCGCGTGTCGACGTACCAGTCCGCGTCGGGCGCAGGTGCACAACGAATGGAGCAGCTGCGCGCGACACCACCGGGCGACGCCGACCTCGCGATGGACTGGGACTTCGACGGCGAGGAGTTCGACGAAGAGTCCAAGCTGCGCGACGAGACGCGCAAGATCCTCGAGCTCCCGGAGCTGCCGATCAGCGCGACGTGCGTTCGGGTTCCGGTCCTAGTCGGCCACGCGGAGGCGGTATGGGTCGAGATGCGCGAGCATCTGTCTGTCGAGCATGCGCGAGAGCTGCTCGCAAACGCTCCCGGCATTCGCCTCGACGAGCTCCCGACGCCGAAGATCGCGGCTGGTCTTGACGAAGTCCTCATCGGACGAATCCGCCGGGACTCGTCCGCTGCGAACGGGCTCGCCCTGTTCATCGCCTGCGACAACCTGCGTAAAGGCGCGGCCCTGAATGCGATTCAGATCGCAGAGCTCCTCCTGGCGCGGGAGCGCGCGGCCGCCTGACTGCGTGACCGGTTAGGTTCGCCTCTCGTTGAGCTTCGCCTGGAATAGGGCAATGAGCTCGCGGATGTCGCGCCGAACGTCTTCGAGCTTCGCGCGCACCTCAGGGCTCATCTTCTTCTTTGCCATCGTCCTCCTCGAGCAACTCGTCCAGCTTAGCTTCGATTCGAAGGAGGATGAGCAGGATCTGCGTGATGTCGTTCCGCTCGAAGCGCGGCAGCCGCTCATCGTCCATCCAGTGATCGTCATGGGTGCCCGCCGACGCGACAAGATGGCCTCGGAAGCCATGGCGTGAGTGCGTGGCTCTGGCTCGCCGTCGCGGTGGGCGTCATGCTCGCGTCGTGGCTGCTTCTGATCGCAGTCCTGCTCGTGCTCGGGCGCCGTCGAGACGCGAAGGATATCGCGCGGTTCATTCCGGACTGCATCGTGCTGTTCAAGAGGTTGCTTAGCGACCCGCGGGTCCCGCGCCGCGCGAAAGTCGCCGTCGCGCTGCTGATCCCGTATCTCGCGGCGCCGTTCGACCTCGTGCCGGATTTCATTCCGGTCGCCGGCCAGCTCGACGATGCGATCCTCCTCGCGGCCATAATCGCATACGTCGCGCGAAAGGCCGGACCTGGCGTCATCGAGGAACTTTGGCCGGGCTCCGAACGGGGCCTCCGCGTCGTGCTCGCGCTTGCATAACTCGTTTCTAGGCGCAAGAAGAAGGGCCGGAGCCTTGGAGGCCCCGGCCCTTTCTTCGTCTTAGTTCTTGTTCCGCTTCTTCTAGCGGCTCACCGGCCTCCTACCGGTTTAGGAGGCGCTGATCGTGATGAATGCCCCGCTGAAGCCGTCGAACTTCACGGTCCACACGAAGCTCGAGAGCACCTTCGTCCCCGGTCGGACCTCGGCGGTCCAGTTCGGGTTGGGGCAAGTTGCCTGTGACTCCAACTGCTGGTCCGTCGGCGCGTTCGCAGTTTGGGTTTGAGTCGTGAGCCGACCGTTCTTGGCCCGAAGTGTCGTCGGCCCGGCCGTGACCAAGGCTGACTGCGAGTGCGTCTCGACGACACTGCCGCCATGGTTGCGGCAGTCGATGGTCGCCGAATAAACGGTCGACAGCAACTCCGTCGCGTTCGCGTGACCGACGCCGGCGATGTCAAAATTGGTCGTGGGACAGGTAACGCTAAGGGTTGCGCTGACCGTACAGGTCACGTCGGTCTCAGTCGTACCGGTCGCCAAGTGCGTACCCGTCGGGGCTTGCGTGTAGTCGAACGTTGCGGGGTACACCCCCGGGCTGACAGCAGCAAGCGCCACCGAGGCCGAGACGGCCATCAGCAACGTCAACAAGGCTGTGATGATCCCTAGTCGTTTCATGTTCTTGGTTCTCCTCGCTTTCCCAGTCGGCTAGGACTGACTTCTGAAGGCTCTTCACGGGAAAGGCGGACAGTGCGCAAGATACTCACGCGTGTGCGTTCCGCCGCTCCCAGGACTGTGCGTAAACTCAGGAGTACCGATCACCGCCTCTCGTGTTGCGTGATACGGCGAGGAGTTTGGTCGGTGTGTGCTCCGCCCCGGCGACGCCTGCAAGCTAGTCGGGGCGGGGCCGCTCAAACCTCGCGCGTACGCTGGTGAGTCAATGTGTTCCCTCGTGCAACACCCCCTTACGGGAAGGACTCCAAGTCGGGAACGCACTCGGGAATGACCGAATCGTGCTCATGCGCCGCTGGCGCGGGCCAGCTCGGAATGGCTGGCTCAGCAGGGGCCGTAACCAGATCAAGGGCCGCAGAAGCCTCCTTTTCCTTGGCCCGGGACCCTAACAAAGATCTTTCCACAGCGCCCCAACACAAAGGGCGATCTACCAGGAGTTTTGATTCGCGTCCAAATGTGGACAACGCTCTAATGTGACCTCCTTTTGGCAATGTCGATAGAAGACATCGCCGACCCTGTGGATTCTCATCCACAGCAGCTGTGGATTCTCATCCACAGCTGCTGTGGAAAGGTTAGGGGTAGCTCGTTGTCGCCACAAGAGAACTCTTGTTCATGCTTTACGAATTTGCTAACTGCGTCGCACTCGGGCGACCGGTCAAGCGGAGCGTCGTGACGAAGCCAGCGCTCCGTGGACTTCCGCACTTTCCCGTTTGCCGACCAGCCCGAGGAGCTCGCGAAGCGACTGTTCCTCGACGACGGGGTCACCGATAACCAGGTCGCGGTTGATGCGATAAAGGTTGCAGCGGCCCTCACGGCGCCGCTCGACATAGCCCGCGTCCTGCAGGTCGCGAAGCATCTGATAGGCGTAGCGCTCCGTGATATCCGCCGCCGCTGCGATCTCTGTCACTCGCACGTTCGGCTGCTGGGCAACGGCGAGCAGCACCTGAGCGTGATTAGTGATGAAGGTCCAGCCACGTGAAGGCGGCCGGGGTAGCTGACGCGGGCTAGGACTCGCTTCCGCCACGGCCACATTCACGCTGGCGATCGGGAGGCCTCCGCGCATCGGCCTACAGACCTAAACAGCGTTGATCTTTGCCAACGCAGTTCCTGAGAGGCGGGTACCTTGCGCATTGGCGCGGTTGCCAGGCAGTCACCGCCTCTGGCGCCTCCCGACCGCACGCTCGAACACGACGGCATCGTGACCAATCCGAACTGCTGCGCGATCCCGCTCATGATAGCGGTGAACCCGCTGCACAACGCCGCCGGCCTCGCGCGCGTGCGCGTGAGCACGTATCAGTCGGTGTCGGGTGCCGGCGCACAGCGCATGGAGGAGCTACGCAGCACGCCTGCCTGTGAAGGAAACCTGGCGATGGACTGGGACTTCGACGGCAAGGAGTTCGACGAGGAGTCGAAGCTGCGTGACGAGACCCGCAAGATCCTCGAACTGCCGGAACTTCCGATCAGCGCGACGTGCGTGCGCGTGCCGGTGCTGGTCGGACATGCGGAAGCAGTCTGGATCGAGACCGAAGAGCCGCTCTCCGCGGAGGACGCCCGTGGAATACTCGGCCACGCGCCGGGCATCAAGTTGCAGGACTTCCCCACGCCACGTGACGCAACCGGAATCGACGAGATCCTCGTTGGTCGCATCCGACGCGACCCAACCGTAAACAACGGACTTGTCTTCTTCGTTGTCGCCGACAACCTCCGCAAATGCGCCGCCCTGAACGCGATCCAGATCGCCGAGCTCATTCTGCAGCGCCGCGCGCTCGCCTGAGCGGTCGCACGCGCACGAGAGAGATCGCGGCCTTCTTGCCGAATTGCGCCGTTCTTCTCAAACGGCTGCTGCAGGACCCGCGCGTTCCTCGTCGCGCGAAGGTGGCACTGGCTCTCGTTCTGCCGTACCTGGCGATGCCCTTCGATCTCATCCCGGACTTCATCTCCATCATCGGGCAGCTCGACGACGCGCTGATCGTCGCGGGAGTCATCCGATATGTCGGGCGGCCCGCAGGTC
>Ga0137372_10002564_pt1 | contig 17582 bp, 18 predicted proteins | sample SagtaG_6_FD_104911 | JGI IMG/M metagenome (GOLD analysis project Ga0137372, IMG submission 104911) | Vadose zone soil microbial communities from Sagehorn Ranch, Mendocino, California, USA - Sage1_R_60_16 metaG | ecosystem: Environmental > Terrestrial > Soil > Vadose zone | place: USA...
CCAGCCCGCACACCAGCCTGCGTCATGACCGCACAACCACCCCCGGCCCCCATCCTGATCCGGTGTTCTCCGCCGGCAGAACCGGAACCAAACCAAGATCAACACAAGCTAAGCGGCATTGAGTTCCAGCGACATGGTTGGGGCAGCCATGCAGTAAGTCCTCGGCACGGGTGGTGCCGAAGGGGCTGACGCGATTACTGCGCCCGTGCGACACCCCCAGGGCCCATACGGCTGAGCGAGCGGCAGTGAGCTGGCAGCATAAACGCGGCATCCACGGCAGGAGGCCCTGCGCCGGCGGTGCCGGAGTGACTGACATCGCTTTCCCGGCCGCGCCCGCGCCCGGCGGCGCCCGGCTGCCTCAGCCCGCGACGGCGTAGGCCGCGGCGAGCCACCCGGCGAGCGCGTCGTCCAGGTCGGCAGCGGAGGTAACCCGGACCCGGTGGGTGAACAAGGCGTTGAAACTTCCGGAAGGCTCCAGGCGGCCGGCCGCAGGGACGCCGGGCAGGATCAGGCCCAGGTCGATGCGGCCGGCCCCGCTGGGCTGGATCATGGCGAACTGTTTCCTCGGGCGGCGCAGGCTGATGTACCCCTTCTTGGGCGCCAGGCTCACGTCAGGCCCCATCGCATCGACCATCGCCATGAGCTTGTCGTGCAGCGGCCGCAGGGACGCCTTCTTCCCGGCGTACAGCGCGTCGGCCACCTCACCCGGCGAAGCCGTAGCCGGGGCCGGGGCCGTAGCCGGGGCCGAGGCGGCAGAAGCAGCCTGCCGGGACAGCAGCGAGACGCGGTGCGCCGCGCCGTGGGCCATGCCGTAGTCGGTCTTGAGCATGGCGACCACCTCGGTGTGCTTGGTCAGGCCGCTCGCCGCGATGATGCCGAACCATTCCGGTAGCATCCTGCCGTACCGCGCCTCGATGTTGCGGATCTGGGCGGCGATGCCGTCCTCCACGCTGGCCATGGCGTCCTCCTTTTGCATAAACGGTCGCGTTCGGCGAGCCGCCCGGCGAGGAACTCCCGCTCGGCGGGCGGCGGGTCGAGGGCGAGCGCGGCCCGGTAGGCGTCGCCCGCCTCGGCGGTGCGTCCCAGCCTGCGCAGCAGGTCGGCGCGGCAGGCGTGCAGCAGGTGCCAGCGCCCGCCCTGGCTGTCCTCGCGGAGCTCGTCGAGAATGGCCAGGCCAGCCGCTGGTCCTTCGGCCATGGCCACCGCGACGGCCCGGTTGGCATGCACCACGGGCGAGGGCTCGTGGCGGGCCAGGGCCGCGTACAAAACCGCTATCTCGGCCCAGTCGGTGGCGCTCGCCTCACCCGCGGCGGCGTGGCACGCGGCTATCGCGGCCTGCAGCTGATGGGGGCCGGGCCGCCGGAGCCGGGCGGCCCGGTCGAGCACCCGCGTGCCCTCGTCGATCTTGGCGTGGTCCCAGGAGCCGCGGTCCTGGTCCTCGAGCAGCACCGGGCGATCCCCGGCCCGGGCCTCCCGCCGGGCGTCGGTGAGCAGCAGCAGCGCGAGCAGCCCGAGCACCTCGGGGTCTTCCGGGCGCAGTCGGGCCAGCAGCCGGGCCAGCCGGACCGCCTCGTCGCACAGCTCACCGCGGACGACCCGCGAACCCGTGCTCGCCTGATGCCCCTCGGTGAACACCAGGTACACCACCCGCAGCACGCCGCCGATCCGGCCCGGCAGCTCGTCATCGGCCGGGATGCGGAACGGTATGCCCGCGGCGCGTATCTTCCGCTTGGCCCGCACCAGCCGCTGCGCCAGGGTCGCCTCGCTGACAAGGAACGACCTGGCGATTTCCGCCGTGCTCAGTCCGCACAGGGTGCGCAGCGTCAGCGCGACGCGGGTGCCGGGGTCCAGCGCCGGGTGGCAGCAGGCGAAGATGAGCCGGAGCTGGTCGTCGGCGATCCGGCCCGGCGGAGGAGCGGGGTCGCGCTGGCCCAGCATCAGCATCGCGGCCTGCTCCTTGCCGGATCGCCGGACCTCGCGGCGGAGCCGGTCCATGGCGTGGTTCTTGGCCACGGTGATCAGCCATCCCGACGGATCCGACGGCAGCGGTGCGCTGGCCCAGCGGCCGACCGCCGCCGCGAACGCCTCCTGGACGGCGTCTTCGGCCAGGCCGAGATCGCCGGTCAGCCTGGTGACCACGGCCACGGCCCGGCCCCACTCCCGGCGGAAGACGATCTCGGCCTGCGACGTCACGCCCGGTCCGGCATCACCATCAGCGGTCGTACCTCGATCGCCCCGTAGCGGGCGGCCGGAATGGTCGCCGCCCGCCGCAGCGCCTCGTCCAGGTCGGCGCAGTCCAGCACGTAGTAGCCGCCGATCTGCTCCTTGAGTTCCGCGAATGGCCCGTCGGTGACCAGCGGCCGGCCGTCCCTGACCCGCAGCGTGGCGGCGGCCGACGGCGGCTGCAGCGGGCCGCTGTCGACCAGCACGCCGTCGGCGGCCATCGCCCGCGTGGCGGACTCGTAGTCGCTCAGCATCTGCATGAACTCCGGCGTGCCGGGCACCGGGCCCTCCATGTCCGGCTCGCCGATCAGAAGACATAGGTAACGCATTCTCGCCTCCGTCCAGATCAGGTTTTACCCCTGGACGAACGGGACCACCTCAGATCGACAGGCTTATGCTCGCGATTCTCGCCGGCTGCCGTGGTACTGGATCCGGTTAGCCCGGATCTGCCCGGCATCGATCGCGGCGAGTTCGCCGGCCTCGCTGGTGCCGCTCAGGTCGGGGAAGAAGTAGGCGCCGTAGCCGAGCTCGCCGGTCTCGAACCTGGCCTGCAGCGCGCGCAGGATGTCCTCGCCCGAATGCAGCCCTTCGCCGTCCGCCCACGACCGGAAGTAGACGTCCCAGGACTGACCCGAAGCCTGCCACTGCTCATAGCGATCGTTCAGCCAGCCCCGCTCTTCGCCAGGTCCGGGCAACCGGGCGAAGCACCACCCCGCGGTCGCCTCGTCGAAGCGTTCTCGGGCCCATTCCACCACGACCAGGACCCCCGCCGGCACCAGGGCCGCCACGGCCAGGTCCAGCACGCGGCCCAGGTCAGCCACGTGGTGCAGCGAGGTGCAGGCGATGATGGCGTCGGCTGGCCGCGACGGCAGGTAATCCTCGAACCCGACCCGGCGGAAGTCGGCTCCCTCAGGAGCCTCCGGATCGATTCCGGTCGCCGCGTACCCCCCGTCCCGGAGCATCGGGACGAAGCCCCCGGACGACCCGCACCCGATCTCCAGCACGTGCGCGGGCGGGCTCGGCAGCGGGGCGCGCACCGATGGCCAGAGCGCGGCCAGCCAGCGTTCGTCGGGCGTCATGACCAGCCAGCCTACGGCCCGCCCCGGGCCGTGCTGGCACTCGTGGCCGCTGCGAGCCGCCCAGCCCGTTCGGATCTATATATTTCTTGACAGTTATATAACTAAATAGCTATGCTCGGTGGCATGTTCGAGGTTCTGGCCGAGCCGCACCGGCGCCGGATCCTGGACCTGCTGCGTGAGCAGGAGCAGGCCGTCGGCGACCTGGTGTCCGCGCTGGGCCTCAGCCAGCCCGGCGTGTCCAAGCACCTGCGGGTGCTGCGCGAGGCGGGCCTGGTCGAGGTGCGGACCGACGCCCAGCGGCGCGTGTACCGGCTCCGGACCGAACCTCTCCGCGAGATCGACGAGTGGCTGGCGCCCTACCGCGCCGCCTGGGCCGGCCGCCTCGGCGCGCTGGACGCCCACCTCGACGACATGGATAACTGAGGAGAGCGCATGGATGACTCGGAACTCGGCACGCTGACCCGCCAGGGGGACCGGTGGATGCTCACCTTCACCCGCAGGCTGGCGCACCCGCGCGAGAAGGTCTGGCGGGCCGTGACCGAACCGGAGCACCTGGCCGCCTGGTATCCCCAGGAGATCGTGGGGGAGCGCCGGGCGGGCGCGCCGCTGCGGTTCGTCAGTTCGGCCGGGGACGGCTTCGACGGCCAGATGCTGATCTTCGACCCGCCCGAGGTCATGGAGTTCACCTGGGGCACCGACCGGCTGCGCATCGAACTGCGGGCGGACGGCGCGGGCACCCTGCTCACCCTCATCGACACCTTCGACGAGCTCGGCAAGGCCGCACGCGACGGCGCGGGCTGGCACGAGTGCCTGGACCGCCTGGTCAGCGAGCTCGACGGGACGCCGCCGCGGCCCATGGGTGAGCTCTGGGTCGAGGTGCACCCCCGGTACGTGACCCACCTCGGATCCGACGCCGCGACGATCGGCCCGCCCGCCGGTTATGACCCCCGCGGGGCGAACGCGTAGCCGGGCAGGTCCCGGACTACCACCCTGGACTGTTCGCCTGGTGGCAGCGACCCGGCGGCCCGAGTCACCACCGGGCGGGCCCTCGCGGCGGTCAAGTAGATGACCAGGGCATACTCCATCGGCGACAACAGCCCGGCCATGATCCGCGTGGTCCGCCCGGCCGATTTGGGAGTCAGCTCTACTTCGATCGCCCAGACCTGCCCGGCATAAGGGCTGCCGTCGATGCTCGGCCAGTGAATCTCCGCATCCGGGATGTGTTCGGCACGGTCGGCCGCGGGCCGGCCGGCGAGCAGCCGACGCTCGCTGTGCCACCAGGGGCGGCCGTCGCGCCACGCCGGGCTGGCCTCCATCCAGAGCCGGGCGGCCAGGATCGCCCGCAAGTGCGCGAGCCGTCCCAGTGCGGGCGGGCCGGCGCGGAACCCCAGGCCAGTCGCTGTCATCCCGTCCCGGGTCAGCCAGCACCATTTCGGCCCCGGACCCAGCCGCCCCGTGGCCGCAAACCCGGCCCGCCGCCACCGGGCCGTGAGCGCGGATAGCCGCTCCGGCCCCACCCGCAACGCCGTAGCCAGCAGGTCGAACGGCGCGCCGGAGTGCTCGCCGCAGAGCAGCAGCCCGTCGATGTCCCGCTGAGACAGCTGGACCACACCCGCATCAACGCGCCGCCGGCGAGACGCGGTGACCGGAGTAGCGGTGGCCGCAGTAGCGGTGACCGGAGTTACAGCGTCGTGAGCTTGTGCGGCCATGGTCATCCCTGCCCTCCCCGCAGTAACAGAAGCCCCGGCTGCCCCGCGTGCGCACTTATGCACGGGATGCGACGATTGTCCCGCTCAGGCGCGCGCACATGACAGGCGGCGCGAGTTCCGTAAGCGCATCGTCATGACCTCGCCTCGCAACCACGGGCAACACCAGTCGTATCAGCACCACCAGCACCGTATTGCCGGTCTGCTTATGTTGATCATGACGATCGGCCTGCTGCCGGACGCCGGGGCTTTCCCTCAGGACTCGCGGGCCCGGCGCTGGACGAACTCGAAGCCGAACCGTCCCTTGACGCACAGGTGACCGTGGCCGACGTCATGGTCGAGGGGCGATGTGACCTTCACGATCCGGTTGTCCTGCACGTGCAGGTCGAGGTTGCAGCCCACGCCGCAGTAGGGGCAGATGGTGGTGGTGACCGTCTGCCGCGACTCATCCCAGGAGCCGGCCTGCCGCATGTCGTACTCGCTGGAGAACATCAGCGCGCCAGTGGGGCACACCCCGATGCAGTTGCCGCAGTAAACACAGGCCGAGTCGGGCAGGCTTACGTCGAACTCGGTGGAGATCCGGGCGTCGAAACCCCGGCCGGCCACCGCGATGGCGAAGGTGTTCTGGGCGTCTTCGCCGCAGGCCTCCACGCACTTGTAGCACAGGATGCAGCGCGAGTAGTCCCGGACGTAGCTGTCGTTGTCGATCTTCACCGGCTGGGCGACCGTATCGGCCGTGGTGCCCTCGGGCACGTGGTGCTCGCCGGGCCGGGCGGCGTCTCGCTCCCCGGCCGGGTGCGCCGGGGCCGCCGGGCCGTACCGGCCTGGGTCGGCGCCGTAGCTTTCCATCCAGCCGCGCACTTCCGGCGCGGCGAGCGCCATGTCGGCCGAAGACGCCAGGAACTCCAGCACCATCCGTCGGCTGGTGCGTACCCGCTCTGAGTTGGTGAGGACGGTCATGCCGGGTTCGGCCTTGCGCGAGCAGGCCGGCACGAGCGTCCGCGAGCCCTCCACCTCCACGACGCACACCCGGCACACGTTCACCGGGGTGAGGTTCTCCAGGTAGCACAGCGTCGGGGTGTCGATCCCCTGCTGCCGGCACGCCTCCAGCAGGGTCGCGCCCTCCCGGACGCGGACCGTCTCACCGTCAATCGTGACGTCGACCAGTCGCCGGGGCGCCTCCAGGAACACCGCGGTCATGTGGGCACCTTCCCGTTCCCGGCGGATGAGCCACCGTCGATCAGGCCGAGTCGCACGGCCGAGGCGGCGGCGCTGACCGCCGTCTGGCCGAGGCCGCAGATCGAGGCGTCGCGCGCGACCGCGGCGATGTCCTCCAGCAGGGCGAGTTCCTGCCGGGTCGAGCCGAGCGGAGTGCCGCGCGTCAGCCGGCCCAGCAGTTCCTCCTGGCGTACCGTCCCGACCCGGCAGGGCACGCACTGGCCGCAGGACTCGTCCCGGAAGAACTGGGCGATCCGCCGCAGCAGGCCGGTCACGTCGACGGTGTCGTCGAGGACCAGGACGACGCCAGACCCCAGCGTGGCACCGATGGCGCGCACCCCCTCGAACGTGAGCGGGGTGTCCAGCGCGTCCGGTCCGACGAACGAGCCCGCCGCCCCGCCGAGCAGCACCGCCCGCAGCGGCAGCCCGTCACGCACCCCGCCGGCCGCCTTGATCACCTGACGGAGCGTGACCCCGAACTCGAACTCGTATAGGCCCGGGTGTTCGACGCAGCCGGACAGGCACAACAGCCGGGTACCGGTGGAGCGCTCGGTGCCGATTCCCGCGAAGGCCGGCCCTCCGATGCTCAGGATCTCCGGCACGCAGAGCAGCGTCTCCACGTTGTTGATCGCCGTCGGCTTGCCGAACAGGCCGGACTGCGCGGGGAACGGCGGCTTGTTCCGCGGTTCCGCCCGCTTGCCCTCGATCGAGTTGCACAGGGCCGTCTCCTCGCCGGCGATGTACGCGCCGGCTCCCCGCCTGACCTCGATGTCGAAGGCGAAGCCCTCGCCCATGACGTCCGCACCGAGGAACCCCCGGGCACGGGCCTGCTCGACGGCGTGCCGCAGCCGCGCCTCGGCCAGCGGGTACTCACCCCGGATGTAGAGGTAGCCCTGCTCCGCACCGCAGGTATAGCCCATGATCGTGATGGCTTCCAGCAGGGCGAACGGGTCTTCCTCCATCAGCACCCGGTCTTTGAAGGTGCCTGGCTCGGATTCGTCGGCGTTGCAGACGACGTAGTGCGGCCGGACCGGGTTGGTGGCCACCGCCTCCCACTTCACCGCGGCCGGGAACGCCGCCCCGCCCCGGCCGAGCAGCTTGGCGTCCTTCAGTTCCCTGATCACGTCCTGCGGGCCCAGCGTCACCGCCCGGCGCAGCATCTCGTATCCGCCCGCGGCCCGGTAGGAATCGAGCGAGCCCGGGTCCAGGCGCCCCACCCGCCGCATCAGCCGGAGCGAGGAGCGGTCGCCTTCGGCCTGCGGGACAAGCGGGCTGGTCACCGCGGCGGGGCGGGCGGGCGCGAGCGCCGGCCGCACCTGATCGGGACGGAAAGGCGCCAGCACGACCCTGGCCGGCTCGGCGCCGGCGTGCTGGATCATCGCCGCCGAGCCCCGGTCGCACTGGCCCAGGCAGGGGCTGCGCTGCCAGGTGATCCCGGCGCCGTTGGATATAGCGCCGTTGGCTCCGGCGCCGCCGCCCTCGGCCCCGAACCGGTTCTCCATCTGCTCGCATATCTGCTCCGCGCCGTTCGCCTGGCAGGTGAGGTCGTCGCAGACGTGGACCACCGCGGACGGAGACGGGCTGGTCCGGAACAGAGCGTAAAACGACGCCACCCCGTAGGCCTCGGCCGGCGCGATGGTGAGCCTGGCGCAGACATGGTCGAGCGCCCCGGGGCTGATCCAGCCGACCCGTTCCTGGACCGCGTGCAGCACCGGCAGCAGCAGGTGCCGCCGGGTCCGGGCGGCGTGGCCGCCAAACGCGACATGCCCGTCGGCCGCCGTCCGGTCGCCCCCTTCCCAGCCGCTCCCCGGCGGGCCGAGCACCGAGGCGACGGCGGCACGCTCGTCCTCGGTGGCTGGTGTCGCGGCGCCGAGCCGCAGATCCACTAGGCCTCCACCTCCGCGGGCACGCTCTCGCCCGCCGGGGAGGCTGGAGGGTTCGTGCCCGGCTTGTCCACCCGGATCGCCGTCGCCTTGAACTCGGCCGTGCCGGACTTGGGGTCCCAGGCGTCGAGCGTCAGCACATTGGTCGCGACCTGGTCGGGGAAATGCAGCGTCATGAAGGCGAGCCCAGCCCGGAGGGTCTCGTCGATGTGGACCGGCACCTCCAGCGATCCGCGCCGCGACGACACCCGGGCCACCTCATCCTCGGCAAAGCCCAGCCGGGCCGCGTCCTCGGGGGAGAGGTTGAGCGTCTCTGGCCGCCGGAGCGGCGTCGCGTAATGCCCCGTCTGGACGCCGGTGTTGAATGAGTCCAGCCGACGTCCTGTGGTGAGCCGGATCGGGAACTCCGGGGACAACTCGTCGACGGGCGGGTCCTGCTCCACGGGCGTGAACGGGGCGGGCGCCCCGCGCTTGGCCGGGTCCTCCTCCCACAGCCGTGCGTGCAGGAACAACTCACCCGGGTGCTGCTCGTCGTAGCACGGCCACTGGATGCCGCCGAGATCCTCCAGCCGCCGGTAGCTCATGCCCGCGTGCATGGGTGACAGGGTACGCAGCTCGTTCCAGAGGTCCTCGGCGGACGGGCTGCCCCAGTCGGCGCCGAGGCGGCGGGCGATCTCGCAGATGATCTCGATGTCGTCGCGTGCCCCGGGCGGCGGCTCCAGCGCCTTGCGCACCCGCTGGACGCGTCGCTCGCTGGAGGTCACGGTCCCCTCGGCCTCGCACCAGGTGGCCGTGGCCGGCAGAACGACATCGGCGAGCGCGGCCGTGTCGGTGAGGAAGATGTCCTGCACCACGAAGTGCTCCAGCCCGCCCAGGAGTTTGCGGGCCCGGCCGGTGTCGGCTTCGGACCGCAGCGGGTTCTCGCCGATGATGTAGCAGGCGGTGAGCTCGCCGCGCTCCATGGCCTCGAACATCAGCGACAGATGCCAGCCGGGCTCGGACGGGATCGGGGTGCCGTAGACGACCTCGAACCGGGCCCGGGCCGCCCCGCCGATGTCCTGGAACCCGGTCAGCTTGTTCGGGATCGCCCCCATATCGCCGCCGCCCTGCACGTTGTTCTGACCGCGCAGCGGGACCAGCCCGGAGCCGTACCGGCCTACGTGGCCGGTGAGCAGGGCCAGGTTGATGAGCGCGAACACGTTGTCGGCCGCGTTATGGTGCTCGGTGATGCCGAGGGTCCAGCAGATCTGGGCCCGGTCGGCGCGGGCATAGTCGTGCGCCAGTTGCTGGATGAGGTCGCCGGGAACACCCGTATCGCGCGAGGCCCGGTCCAGCGTATAGGGCTTCACGGTCGCCGCGTAGGCGTCGAAGCCGGTGGTGGCCCGCTCCACGAATGCCTCGTTCACCAGCCCGGCCTCGATGATCTCGCGCCCGATCGCGTTCGCCAGCGAGATGTCCGAGCCGACGTCGATGCCGAGCCACGCGTCGGCCCACTGCGCCGTCGACGTCCGCCGCGGGTCGACCGCGTACAGCCGGGCGCCACGCCGGACGCCCGTGAGCACGTGGTGGAAGAAGATCGGGTGCGCTTCGCGCGCGTTCGAGCCCCACATAACCAGCAGGTCGGCGTCTTCCGCCTCCCGGTAGGAGCAGGTGCCGCCACCGGCTCCGAACACTGCCGCCAGACCGACGACGCTAGGAGCGTGTCAAGTACGGTTGCAGCTGTCGATGTTGTTGCTGCCCATCACCGAGCGGGTGAACTTCTGCGCCGCATAGTTCATCTCGTTAGTGGCCTTCGAGCAGCTGAACATGCCGAACGACCTCGTAGCGTCCCGCTGCCTGGCGACGGCGAACCCCGCTGCCGCGCGATCGAGCGCCTCATCCCACGAAGCCGGCCGCAGCTCCCCGTCATCCCGGACGAGGGGCTGGGTCAACCGAACCTGCTTGCTCATCGAGCGCACCTTCCTGGCCGCCAGCTACCATTACCCACTGTACTGTTGGCGTTCTGACCGGTCTACGCCGCTCCGGCCCGGCTCGGTAGGCATATGCTCAGCAGCCAAAAATGGCCGCCGGAATATGTCGTGCCGCGACGCTGCTCAGGCTCACCGTCCTGAGGGTACGTCCGGTCCTTGACAATGCGTGCGCCCGGGTCGAATGTTGGCCCGTTACCAAAGTGACAAGCGTTTCTCATGTCGGCCTGACTTGGTTGGGGGATTCATGGAGCTGTCGCCAGATTTTGCATTCCGGCCGCTGCCTGCCATTGAGGACGAGACCCTGCAGCCGTTCCCGCAGGTAGCGAGCCCGCTAGGGCCGCTCGCGCCGCTCGCGGGAAAGTGGAGCGGCCGCGGCCTCAACATCATCTGGCGGCCCAATCACACACGCGGCCAAGATCGTTTTCTCGAGCTCAACGTGACCTCGGACCAGATCGAATTCACTGCGATCAGCGGGCCGATACCGAACCGCGGGCTGCTGCAGCCCGACATCAACATGTTCGGCCTGACCTACCTGCAGCAGATCACCGATGCGAACATGGGGGCCGGGCTGCACATCGAGCCGGGCATATGGGCTGCGGTGCCGGCCACCACCGACCCGAAGGTGGTCCCGACCGTCGTCCGGATGGCCTCCATCCCGCACGGCACCGTGGTGCTGTTCCAGGGCACGGCGGCGACGGCGAACGGCGGCCCGAACATCGCGATCAAGGGAATCAAGCCGTTCCCCATCGGCGGCCCGCCGACCCAGACGATCGACTTCCCCGAGCAGACCCTGACCAACCACACGAAATTCCGGACCTCCGGCGCCGGGCTGACCGGCATCACCCAGGCCATGGTCAACAACCCCAACAGCGTCCTGACCGCGGCGATCGCGGGCCAGCACATCACCGCCACGACCACGCTGCACGTGACCACCATCGACCTTCCGACACCGGGCGGCGGCACGGCCAACACGGCCTTCCTGAAGGGGGGTACCGACGGCCCGAACGCGACCGCGGTCTCGGTGGCGTGCACGTTCTGGCTGGAAACCCTGCAGGGGCAGTCGGCGCCCACGCAGCTGCAGTACACCCAGACCGTTCTGCTTAACTTCAACGGCATCAGCTGGCCGCACGTAACGGTCGGGACCCTGCACAAGGCCTGAGAACCCTGATGACCGCGTTACCGGCCCAGGTAGGCGTGCTTGAGGTCCTCGTCCTGCAGCAGGTCCGCGGCCCGCCCCTCGAGGACGATCTCCCCTGTGGACAGGACATAGCCGCGATCGGCGATGGACAGCGCCATGGTCGCGTTCTGCTCGACCATCAGGACCGCCACCCCGGAGGCGTGGATGGTCTTGATGATCTGGAAGTTCTGCTTGACCAGCGCGGGTGACAGCCCCATCGACGGCTCGTCCATGAGCAGCAGCCGGGGGCGCGACATCAGCGCCCGGCCCATCGCGACCATCTGCTGCTCGCCGCCGGACAGCGTGCCGGCCAGCTGGCTCCGCCGTTCGAGCAGCCGCGGGAACAGCTCGTGCACCCGGTCGAAGTCCTCGGTGAGCGACTCGCCCCGGCGCAGCACCGCGCCGAGCTCGAGGTTCTCCCGCACGGTCAGCTGCCCGAACAGGCGCCGGTTCTCCGGTACGATCGCGATCCCGGTCGCGATGCGCTGCGGCACCGGCCACTGCGTTACGTCCCGGCCGTCCAGCAGGACCCGGCCGGAGCGCGGACGGACGATGCCGAGGACGGTCTTCAGCGTCGTCGACTTGCCGGACGCGTTCCCGCCGAGCAGGCAGACCAGCTCGCCCTCGTTCACGTTCAGCGAGATCCCCTCCAGGATCCGCATCTGGCCGTAGTACGTGGTGACCTGGTCCAGGCTCAGCAGCGCCTCACTCATTCCGCACCCGCCAGGTCCTCGGGGTGGCGGCCCATGTAGGCCTCGACCACGGCCGGGTGGTTCGCGACCGCGTCGAAGGTTCCCTCGGCGATCTTGACGCCGTGGTCGAGCGCGACCACCCGGTCCGAGCAGCCGGACACCACGTGCATGTCGTGCTCGATGACCAGGATCGCCACCTCGCGTTCGTCGCAGAGCCGTCCGATCAGCTCGGTGATCTCGTGCGTCTCGGCCGGGTTCATCCCGGCGGCCGGCTCGTCCAGCAGCAGCAGCTTCGGCCTGGTGGCCAGCGCCCGGGCGATCTCCAGCCGCCGCCGGTTCGCGTAGGACAGCGAGTAGGCCGGCTGGTCCCAGCGGTACCCGGCCAGCCGCTGGCCGAAGAACGACAGCACGTCCTCGGCCAGCGCCCGGGCCTCGCGCTCCTCGCGCCGGGCCCGCGGGAGCCGCAGCACCGACTCCCACGGCATCGCCCTGGTGCCGCCGTAGGTGGCGGCCATCACGTTCTCCAGCACGGACATGTTCATGAACAGCCGCAGCGTCTGGAAGGTGCGCGCGATCCCGAGCCGGGCGACGGCGTGAGGCGGCCGCCCCGCGATCGACTCTGCTGACCCAGGCCGGGCGGCGAACCTGACGTCTCCGGCGCTCGGCTCGTACACGCCGGTGATCACGTTGAAGACTGTGGTCTTGCCCGCGCCGTTCGGCCCGATGACGCTGACCACCTCACGCTCGGCGACCTGCAGGTCCAGCTCGGACAGGGCGCGCAGCCCGCCGAACGACAAACAGAGCCGGTCGAGCTCGAGAACGGTGCTCACGTGGCGACCTCCACGCGGCGCTGCCCGAGTAGTCCCTGCGGGCGGGCGATCATCATCACGATCAGGATCGCACCGATCATCAGCTGCCGGGTAATCGACGGCTCTACCACTAGCCTGGTCTCCCATACGAACGCGGCCAGGTAGATCGTCGGCACCAGCAGGATGGTCTGCCACCTGCCCTTGACCTGCACCAGCGCGATGGCCAGGCAGACCAGCACCACGAACCCGACGTTCCCCGCGGTCTGCGGATTGGCCGGGACGATCACCCAGTCGCGCAGCCCGTCGCCGAGCCAGCCGCTTGATTGCGGCCCGGTTGCGACCGCACTGGACGAGATGGCCGCGGCGATCGCGTGCGCCGCGAAGCCAAGGACGACGGTCGCGGCGAGGACCACGCCCAGCCGTCGCCATGGGCGCACCTTGGCCAGCAGGGTCAGCAGGCCAAGACCGTAGAACAGCACGCTGGCCTCGGCCGGGCTGCGCAGCAATCCGTCGTAGATGACCATCACCACCAGCGCGCCGGTCGCCGCGCCCGCGATGCTGCCCGTGCCACCGAGGATGAGCCCGGCGTAGATCAGGATCAGGATCGGGGTGTCGAAGTCGGTGGGGAACACGCTCGCCTGCTGGGCGGCGAAGATGGTGCCGGCCAGCGCCGCGACCATGGCGGCGCAGGCGAACGCCGACAGCTTCACCCGGTTGACCGGGATCGTCATCGCCGCCGCCGCCAGCGGGTCCTCGCGGACCGCGCGCCAGGCGCGCCCGGTGCGCGAGTACTCGAGCAGCCGCAGCACCGCCATCGTGACCACCAGCACGATCACCAGCAGGTAGTAGTAGCTGGTGTTGGTGACCAACTGGACGCCGAAGGCCTGGATCGGGTCGATCCCGGTGATCCCGTTCGGCCCGCCTAGCTTGGACGGCGCCACGTTGTTGGTGAACTCGACGAATGCCTCGCCGAGGAACAGCGTCACGATGGCCAGGTAGTCGCCGAGCAGCCGCCGGGACGGCAGCCCGACGGCCAGCCCGAGGAGCGCCGCGCCGATCATCACGATCGGCAGCGACAGCCAGTACGGCAGGTGGATGCCGTTGGCGCCGAGCTGGGACGAGGAGAGCAGCGCGAACCCGTACGCGCCGAAGCCGAAGAACGCGACGTAGCCGAGGTCGAGCAACCCGGCCCAGCCCACCACGATGTTCAGCCCCACCGCCAGCAGCGCGATCACCAGCGCGTCGATGCCGACCTGTAGCTGGAAACCGCCCAGGCCGAGCAGCGGCAGGGCCAGGCCGGCCAGGCCGGCGATCGCCAGCCTGGGCCACCAGCCGATCCGCTCGCCCGCCCGCTGCGCGTTCCCGAGCCAGGACGGCAGGTACTCGCGCCGGTGCGTCTGCCTGGCCACCCACTCATCGGCCCCGACCTTCGGCCCCTGCGGATCGACGCTCATCGGCACGTCACACCTTCTGCAACTGGGCCCGGCCGAGCAGCCCGCTGGGCCGCAGCAGCATCACGACGATCAGGATCCCGAACACGATCAGGTTGCTGTAGGTGGAGGAGATGTAGCCAGTGACGAACGATTCCGCGACGCCGATCACCAGGCCGCCGAGCATCGCTCCCGGTATCGAGCCGATCCCGCCGACGACGGCCGCGGTGAACGCCTTGAGCCCGGCGATGAACCCGATCGTGCTCGTGACCTGGTTGAACAGCAGCCCTCCCATGATCCCGGCCACGCCCGCCAGGGCCGAGCCGAGGAAGAACGTCGCCGTGATGACGAAGTTCACGTTGATCCCCAGCATCTCAGCCGCCTCCCGGTCGGCGGCCACCGCCCGCATCTGCCTGCCCAGCCTGGTCCGGTTGACCAGCAGTTGCAGGCCGGCCATCAGCACGACGCCCAGCACCAGGACCAGGATCTGCACGCTGTCGATGGTGACCGAGCCGATCTGGATGCCGCTGGACAGTGAGATGAAGTCCGCGGTGTTGTAGACGCGGTACTGCGCGCCGAACAGCAGCAGGGCCGAGCTTTCCAGGAAGAACGAGACGCCGATCGCGGTGATCAGCGGCGCGATCCGGGGCGCGTCGCGCAGCGGCCGGTAGGCGAACCGCTCGATGGCCACGCCCAGCCCGCCGACCAGGCCCGCCGCCAGCACGAACATGATCACCAGCAGCAGCGGCACCGCGATCGTCAGGTGCTGCGCGCCGCCGAACCACTGGATCACGAAGAAGCCGATATACGCCCCGACCATGTACAGGTCGCCGTGCGCGAAGTTGAGCAGCTTCAGGACCCCGTAGACCATCGAGAACCCCAGCGCGACCAGCGAGTAGAGCGCGCCGGTGGTGACGCCGTTCACCAGTTCCTGAAAGAAGAAGCTCATCCGGCGCGAATCCTACCCTTCGAGCCCTTCCAGGCCCTGTTGCGCGCTCCGCCGCGGGCGGGCCTTCTTGGGGCCCTGCCCGCGGCGGAGCTACCGCTCTCGGATCAGCCGGTCACGAACTCGGGATCAGCTGGTACTTGCCCGTCGAGTCGATCTTGAACAGGAAGAACTTGCCGCCGTTCAGGTCGCCGTGTGAGTCGAAGGAGATCGGCTGACCCAGGATGGAGGCCGGCTCGTTCGTCTTCTTGATCGCGGCGAGCACATTGGCGCGGCTCGGCGTCTGGCCGGCCTTGCAGACCGACGCGATCGCCTCGTCGATCACGTGGGTGGCCGCGAACACGGGCGGGCCGAACGTGCCGAACGACCCGAACTTCGCCTTGGCGGCCTGGGCGAGCGCCGAGTCGGCCGCGATCGCGGTGATGTCCGGGCCGAACGAGGACACGTACGAGCCGTTGATGGTGAACGTGCCCGGCGAGAACAGCCCGTCCGTGCCGAAGATCACGGCCTTCTTGTGCTGCTGGGCCAGGTTACGGCCGAACTGCTGGGCGTTCGCGGCCACCTGCCAGGGCAGGACCACCACCGAGGTGTCGGACGTGACCTTGGCGACCAGCGAGGAGAAGTCGGTGAGCTTCTGCGAGACCGACTCGTGGTCGACCTTGATCCCGGCCGCCTGGAAGACCGGCGTCATCGCGCTGACCAGCCCGGTCGAGTAGGCCTCCTGGTCATCCACGATCATGAGCGCCTTCGGGTGCAGCGTCTTGACGATGTAGTTCGCGTCCTGCGGACCCTGCACGCTGTCCTTCGACACCACCCGGAAGAACGTCGGGTACTTCCCGGTCGTCAGCTCGACCGCGGTCGCCGACCCGGTGACGAAGCCCATCCCGGCCCGGGCCATCGGCCCGCCGACCGCTATGACCTCCTGGCTGCCGGCCGGGCCGACCACGGCGAGGATGCTCGAGTTCGAGATGAACTGCTGGGTCACGGTGGTCGCCTGCGCCGGCTGCAGCTGCGTGTCACCCTGCACGAGCGAGATCTTGGTCTTGTTGGCCGCGTTGTCCATGGACACCGCGAGCTGGGCGAAGTGCAGCTGCTCGGTGCCGAGGGGGGCCACCGGCCCGGTGATCGGGCCCTCGAAGCCGACCGATGCCACGCACGACTTGGTGGCCGCCGATGCGGTGCTGGTACCGCCGCCGGCGGCACTGCTGCTGTTGCTACTACTGCAGCCGGCCACGGCCAGCGAGCCGACCGCAGCCACGGCTAGAACCAGGCGTCCCTTCATGGGATACGCCTCCATTCCCTGGATATCTCATGATGTAGAGGTTGGAGTCATGCCGCGCGCCCCGCGCGGACTGGCGAGACGCCGCCGGATCGGCCGCCTGCGGGACCTCGCGCCGTGGCGCCCCGTCCGCGCAGACTCAATATGCCCTCCCCAATGGCCGAATTCGTAACGCTGATCAAACCATCGCAGTTTGCGCCAAGGCAAGGGGTTCGCAACTGTTCGGAGTGTTGTGAGCCTCCGTGGTGGCGGGAGAATTCCAAGGAGGCCTACAACAGCGGCCTGGACGCGCTCACCCGCGGGCTGAAGGCCTGGTCGGCCTCCCGGTCCGGGAAGCGGCGCGGCCTTGCGATCGCCTTCCCGAGGTTCAAGGCCCGGCACCGGGCGCGGCTTTCGTGCCGGTTCAGTACCGGCGCGATCCGTGTCGATGACCGCGCGCACGTAGTGCTGCCTCGCATCGGGCGGGTCAAGACCCATGAGCCCGTCACGGCGCTGCTGGGCAAGGTCATCGCCGGACAGGCACGGGTCCTAGCTGCCACCGTGTCCTTCGACGGGCGGCGCTGGTACTGCTCGTTCACGGTCCAGGTCGAGCGTGACCCCCGCCCTCCGGCTCATGCGGGTCCTGGCCGCCGGTACCCGGTGGTCGGCGTCGACCTCGGAGTGCGGGACCTGCTTGTGGCCGCCGCGCCCGACGGCACGGAGGTCGCCCGGATACCGGCGCCGAAACCCCTGGCCCAGGCCCAGGCCCGGCTACGCGCGCTGCAACGCAAAGCGGCACGGCAGGTCGGCCCAGACCCGCGTACCGGGAGGCGGCCCTCGAAGCGGTGGAGCAAGACCGCGGCGCGGACCGGGCGGGTCCACGCCCGCGCAGCGAACATCCGCCGGGACGTGCTGCACAAGGCCACCACGCAACTGGCCCAGCGCCACCGGGTAATTGTGGCCGAGGATCTCGCCGCCGCGAACATGATCCGCCGTAAGCCCGGCGCCGGCCGGGGCGGGCGCGGGCTCAACCGGGCCCTGGCCGACGCGGCCCCGGCGGAGCTGCGGCGTCAGCTCGGCTACAAGAGTGCGCCATGAGGCGCACTGCTATATCGCCCGCTCAGCGGGCAGAGATGAGAGGAGATATCTCTGGATCTGATGCCTGACCTGAATCCGAAAGGATGAATGGGA
>Ga0137372_10002566_pt1 | contig 17575 bp, 19 predicted proteins | sample SagtaG_6_FD_104911 | JGI IMG/M metagenome (GOLD analysis project Ga0137372, IMG submission 104911) | Vadose zone soil microbial communities from Sagehorn Ranch, Mendocino, California, USA - Sage1_R_60_16 metaG | ecosystem: Environmental > Terrestrial > Soil > Vadose zone | place: USA...
CCTCAACTGCCGCTACGTCTACCGGCCGCCGTTCGAGGTTCCGGACAAGGAGCGGAAGTTCGGGAACCTGACTCTGACCTATGCCGTTCAGGTGCACGCATGCGTGCTCGAGATCGACAAGCAGACCGGGGTGCCTGTGATCATCGACTACGCGGCGGTGGACGACTGCGGAATCCGCATCCACCCGCAGATCGTCGAGGGCCAGGTGCACGGCGCAACGGCCCAGGCGCTCGGCGCGGCGCTGCACGAGACCTTCCTCTACGACGAGGAGGGGACGCTGCTGACGGCCAACTTCTACGACTACCACGTCCCGCACGCGCTCGACATGCCGCCGATGAAGAACGGCTCGATCGAGTCGCCGTCCCCGTTCACGCCGCTGGGCGCAAAGGGGATGGGGGAGGGCGGCGGCGCGGGAATTCACACGGTCTGCGCGGCGATCCAGGACGCGTTGCGCGCCGCCGGGGGCGCGATCGTCTACGACAGCTGCAACCCGGCGCACCGGATCTGGGAGCTGATGCGCGATCCGGAGCCGAGCCGCTCGCTCGTGTCCGTGGAGAGCCGGTGAAGGTCTCGGGGGAGAAGCGGCTGGAGGCGCCTCGCGCGGTCGTGTGGGAGGTGCTGAACGACCCGGCGCGGATGGCGAAGCTGATGCCGGGCGTCGAGAGCTTCGAGATCGCCGACGACACGCACTGGTCGGCCAAGGTGAAGGTGCCACTGGGGCTCGGGGCGATGCCGATCTCCTTCAGCTTCGAGAAGACGGAGGAACGCGCGCCCGAATACGCGCGCCTAAACGCCAAGGGAAACGGCGTCGGCGCGATCGTGAAGATGGACACGCAGTTCCGGCTCAACGAGGACGGGGGTGCGACGGCGATGAACTGGGAGGCGGACGTGAGCATCGCGGGGCCGGTGGGCGCGATGGGCCAGCGGGTGCTGCAGCCGATCGTCAACCAGCAGGTCGGCCAGGTGCTGAACGCGCTGGAAGTGCAGGTGATGGAGGCGGCCGGAGTACGGAGTGAGGTGCGGGAAGGCCCACCGGGTCAGGTGGACGGGCCGGCTTACGGCGGCGCCGAGGAGGGAATCCATCCGGCGTCACCCGAGACGTATTCGGACGAGCCGGAAGGTCCGACTCACTCGACCGAATGAAGCCCGTTGCCGTTGCGGCGGGGGTCCTGGCTCTCCTCTCGGCCGGCGCCGGTGGCGATCGGTCGATTTCGAGCCCTGCCAGCATCCTGTTTCTCCACGGCGGGTTCTCCAGCCCCTCGATCGAGCTTGTGAGGGCGGACGGGAAGGGTCATCCCAGCGTTTTGGTGCGCCACGCACTCGAGCCGCGCTGGTCGCCGAACGGAAAGCAGATCGCCTATGTGCGTCCGGGAGTCGATTCCGGTGTGATCTTCCTGATGCGGGCGCACGGGCGTGGGAAGCATCTGTTGACGCGTGGCGGGTTCCAGCCCGCATGGTCGCCGGACGGGGAGCGGATTGCATACACGGGGTTCGACGTCGGTCCGCTCGGAGTGAGCGTGATCAACCGTGCAGGCCGAGAGGTTCGCCGGATCACCGGCGGTGTCGATGATGATCCGGCCTGGTCGCCGGACGGCCGTCTTATCGCCTTTCACCACGTGATCCCCGACATAGCCGACGAGATCTGGGTCGTGGGCGATGACGGCAGCGGTGCGAGGCGCGTCGCGGGCGATGTGGGCGACAACGCCCTCGAACCCGTCTGGTCGCCCAACGGTGACACGATCGCGTTCGTGCGGTCGGTCCGAAGCTCGGGAGGGTTGCTGACCTCGAAGATCTACCTCGTCGACCACGACGGAAGCAGGGAGAGGAGCCTAACCGGCAACACGAACACTCCCGTCGCCGAGCAAGAGCCCGCGTGGTCGCCCGACGGAAGCAAGGTCGCCTTCATCCGCGAGAGAGAGGTGACCGGGGCGGCTGAGATTCATGTCGTGAGCTCAGACGGGACCGGCGAACGCACGCTGGCCAAACAGGCTCTCGGCGGCTTCGGCTCGGGGCCCCAGTGGTCGCCGCAGGGAACGAAGATCGCGTTCGTGAGGTGAAGGACGGCAATCCCGAGCTTTACGTGATGAACGCCGACGGGAGCCGGAAGCAGCGGCTGACGAGAAATACCGGCCCCGATCGAGCACCGGCCTGGCGTCCGGCTGGTTGAGAGCATATGATACGATATGGTCATGGCTCGGCGACAGGCACTGGTACAGCTCAACGACGAGCTCTTGGCGCTTCTCGACGAGCAGGCTGCTCGGACGCACCGCTCGCGTTCGCAGTTGATCCGCGACGCGATCGAGCAATACTTGGCCGCCGAGCGAGACGCGGCCATCGACCGGGCGATAATCGAGGGCTACACGCGGGTTCCGCAGGAAGAGCACGACCCTTGGGCGGAAGCGGCCGCGACCGAGTCGATTCGGGCAGAGCCCTGGTGAACCGTGGCGAGGTCTGGTGGGTCGAGCGGCCCCAGATCGGGCGGCGCCCCCATCTCGTGCTTACGCGCGCCGAGGCGATTCCTGTGCTTCATTCGGTGATCGCCGTGCCAGCCACCCGGACGATCAGAGGCATTCCTACTGAGGTTGCCGTAGGACCGGAGGATGGCATGCCTATCGAGTGCGTCCTGTCGCTCGACAATGCGACTCTCGTCCCGAAGGCGCTGTTTCTCGAGCGAATCTGCAGGCTCGATGCGGCGCGCATGTCGCAGGTTTGCGCCGCGCTCGGCATTGCCACTGGCTGCGCTTAGCGCGCCGCCTCGCCGAGGAGCCGCTCGACGATCACGCAGTCGCGCCACTCGCCGTCGAGCTTGCCGTGCCGGCGGTAGACGCCGACCTCTCGGAAGCCGAGCTCGCGGCACAGCGCCAAGCTCGCCTCGTTCTCCGGGAAGATTCGGCTGACGAGCTTCCAGTACCCGCGCTTCTCGCATTCGGCGATCAGGGCCTCGAGCCCGGCGCGGCCGAGCCCCTGGCGACTGCGCGCTCGGGAAACGTAGATCGAGAATTCGCCGATCCCGGCGTACGCGGCGCGATCGCTGTACGGGTGCGCCGATGCCCACGCGGCCACCTTCCCGTCCGCCTCCACCACGACCAGCGGAAATCCGAGGTCGAGCCAGCCGCGGATGTCCTCCGCGCTCCGCGGCTCGGTCTCGAACGTCGCCAGCCGGTCCTCGATCCCCTCGTTGTAGATGCGCGCGATCGCGTCCACGTCGGTGGGCTCAGCGCCTCGCGCCCTCATACGCGGAAGGTTCGGCCCGCGAAGTCCTCGCCCTCGCGCCAGCGCTCGTCGTCCGTCAGGTCGTAGACCAGCTCGACCCGCGAGATCACGTCGAAGCCGAGCGTGTGGAAGACCCGAATCGCCTGTGCGTTGCGCCCCGTCGGCCGCACGAAGATCTGCCCGGCTCCTTCCCTCCGCGCCGCGGCGATCACCGCCTCCGCAAGCTGCCGCCCGATCCCGGCGCCGCGGCAGCCGGCGCGTACCGACAGCGGCTCCAGCTCGACCTTGCGCCCGCGCACGATCATCCCCGCCAGCCCGACGACCCGGCCGTCCTGCTCGGCGACCCAGATCCGCTCCGGCCCGACCTCGGCCAGGTGCGCGTCGAAGCCCGAGCCTGGATCGTCGCCGCCGATCGTCCGGTCGGCGTACAGCTCCCGGTGCCAGTCGGTCAGATCGATCCAGAGGGAGCGGCAGTCCTCGAGATCACCGGGGTCGTACTGCCGGATCGTGGCCACGGCGTGAGTATTGCCGCCTCGGAGTCCCCTCGGTCACCCGGACGCGATCGCGGCGCCGGCAAAGGAGGGGGAGCTCGAGGGGGAACCTCGTTCCCCTTCGAATGGAGTATGGGCCGGGCTTGGCCCGGCCCATACGGTCTCCATGAGAGTATTGCCCCCGTGAGCCCGCCGTTCCGCATCGGCGTCATGCAGCTGACGATGGAGCCCGTCGAGGAGATGATCGCCACGGGCCAGGCGCTCGACCGCGCCGGCTTCGACACGATCTGGCTCGCCGAGGCCTACCCGTGGTGGCGCAAGCACCAGATGGAGGCCCGCTCGTCCACCGTCACCTCGGCGCTGATCGCGCGCACGACCGACAAGCTCACGATCGGGTGGGGGATCATCTCGCCGTTCACGCGCCATCCGGTCCAGGTCGCGATGGACGCCCGCGTCGTCCAGGAGCTCGCACCAGGCCGCTTCATCCTCGGATTCGGGACGTCGAAGATCTTCCTCAACAACGCGCTGATGCAGACGAACAAGACGCTCGGGCCGATGCGGGACGCGGTCGCGATCGTCCGCGGCGTCCTCTCCGGAGACGAGTTCCGCTACGAGGGCGACACGTGGAGCGCCGACGTCCCCGCACAGGACGGCGCCGATGCCCCGCGCGAGGTGCCACCAGTGTACGTCGCCGCGACCGCTCCCAAGATGCAGGCGCTCGCGGGGGAGATCGCCGACGGCTGCCTGACGCCCTCGATCACGACGCCCGCCTTCGTCCGCTACACGCGCGAGAACGTCAAGTCCGACATCGACATCGGGTGCACGGTTGTGGCGTCGATCGCCGCGACACGGGACGAAGGACGCGACGGCGCGCGTGAGATCGCGGGCATGTACCTGGCCAACAAGGTGCAGAACATCCAGGGGGCAGCGGACACGTTGCTCGACCTCGCCGGTCTCGAGCAGGACGAGATCCGGCCGATCGCGGACGCGATGGAGCGGGGCGGTCGACTGGCGGCGAAAGAGCAGGTGACGGACGAGATCCTCGACAAGTGCAGGCCGATCGCGGGGACGCCGTCGGACTGCATCGAAGCGATCCAGGAGTACCGCGACGCCGGTTGCACCCACGTGATGCTCGAGCTCTGGGGCGACCGGCGCCACGAGCAAATCGAGCTCTTCGGCCGCGAAGTCCTCCCGCGCGTTCGATGATCGACGAGCGCCGCCTGGTCGAGCTGGCGCTCCGGCTCGTGTCGACGCCCTCCTTCACCGGCTCGGAGCAGGCGATGGCCGAGGTGATGCGAGACGTCCTCGCAAAGCTCGGCCTCCAGGTGCAGTGGCAGCAGGTCGAGGACGGTCGCGCGAACGTGCTCGGCACGTGGGCTGGGTCGGGCGGCGGGCCGTCGCTGATGTTCAACGGGCACATGGACACGTCGTACTCCGGCCGCGAGCCGTGGCTGCAGGGGATCTCCGGCTTCCAGCCCGAGGGCTTCGAGCGCGACGGGCGCATCTACGGGCTCGGGATCTCGAACATGAAGGGCGCGCTCGCCTGTTACGTCGAGGCGGTACGAGCGCTGCAGGATGCCGGCGTCCGGCTGAAGGGGGACGTCCTGATCGCGGCGGTCTCGGGCGAGATCGAGAAGGCACAGCAGGGCGATGCACAGGGTGCCGAGTACCGGGGCTACGCCGCCGGCTCTCGCTACCTCGTGACTCACGGCGGCGTGGCCGACATGTGCATCCTCGGTGAGCCGACGGAGAACAAGCTCGTGCTGGCCCACTTCGGCTCGCTCTGGCTCAAGCTCTCGACCCACGGCCCGTTCGTCCACACCGCGTTCAGCGAGGGCCGGCGCGAGGAGAGCTCGATCCTGCGCATGCGGCCGGTGCTCGACGCGGTGCTCGAGTGGCTGCCCTCCTGGGAGGAGGAGATGAGCTACGACGGCGTCCGTGGTGTCGCCAACGTCGGCTCGATCGAGGGCGGATTCGGGTGGCGCGCTTCACGCACGCCGCATCGCACCGATCTCTATCTCGACCTTCGTGTTCCCCCGCACGTGCCGATGGCCGAGGCGCGGCGGAAGGCGCTGGAGTTTGCCCGCTCCCTCGACGGTGTCGACGCCGAGGTGTACGTCACCGCACCGGGTGCGACGATCGACGAAGGCCATCCGCTCGTCGCCGCGGTGTCCGAGGCGCACGAAGAGGTGTTCGGATCCCGGCCGGAGCGCGACGTCACGCGCTGGTTCTCGGACGCCTCGGTGCTGACCCGCTACGGGATCGAGACGGTCAACTATGGAACCTCGAGCGGGCTTCCCGACGCCGAGCTCGGCGAGAACCTCAGCGTCGAAGGACTTGTCAGGACCGCCGACGTGTACGCTCGGGCGGCGATGAGAATCTGCGGCCAATGAAGCGGCTGATCGTTCTGATCGCGGCCGGCGCGCTCGGCGCGGGCGCCGCGGCTTCCGGCGGCTCGGGGAGCGTCCAGGCCTGCAAGCCCGGCGTGAAGAGCATCGGAGGGAGGCTAGTCCGGACCTTCTGCGGGCCGGCGAGGGCGACGGCTACCGTCTCCGGCAAAAGACCAGCCTCCTTCAAGCAGGGCTCCTGCACGAGGTTGCAGTCGACGTTCACGGTGAACATCGGCACGATCACGATCGGCAAGTGGAGGCCGAAGTACGACTACTTCGCCGCCGCGATCGCCGGCGCGAACCACGACGGTCTCTACCCGCTCGCATCGGTCGCCTGGTCCCACGGCGGCCGGCGCTATGCCTTGTACAACGTCAAGCTGAGGCTCGCCGGCAATCGAACGCGCGGAACGTTCTCCGGGCGGGTGGTTGGGTCGCATGCCACGGCCAAGGGATCGTTCCGCTGCAAGTGAAGTCGCTGGACGACTTTTTGCCCGAGTACGAGTTCTCCGAGCGGCATCGCATTCTTGTCGAGGCGACTCCCGAGCGGATCGATCGCGCGATCCGCGAGGTCACCGTCGAGGAGATGCCGCTCGTGCGAGTCTTGATGACGATGCGTGGGATGCCGCACCGGGGTCGGCTGGTCGACGTGATCGGGCAGCTGGGCACCGTGCTCGAGGATGCGCCGGGCGAGGGGCTCGTAGTCGGCGTGCGAGGCCAGTTCTGGCGCTGGGAGGGCACTCGTGACAACGGCCCCCTGGCCGAGGCAGTCGCCGACTTCCGGATCGAGGATCGGAGTCTCTCGACCGAGACGCGCGTGCACGTCGAGGATCCCACCGCCCGGCGTAGGTTCGCGCGCTACTGGCAGGTGATCCGCCCCTTCAGCGGCCTGATCAGGATCCTGTTCCTGCGGGCTGCGCGGCGCCGGGCGGAGGCGCAGGCATGAGCGACGTCTATGCGCTGCCGCCGGACCTACCCGTCCCGGAGGACGCCGGTGCCTGCGACCACCTCCTCGGCAGGATGTTGCCGCAGCTCACGCTCGAGTCGTCGCAAGGGCCGGTCTCGCTCCGGCAGCTGTCGATGGACAGGCTCGTCCTGTACGTCTACCCGCGGGCCGGGCGCCCCGACCGGCCGACCCCGGCCGGCTGGGACGAGATCCCCGGCGCCCGCGGCTGCACGCCGCAGTCGTGCGGATTTCGCGACCATCTCGGCGAGCTCGAGCAGCTCGGTGCCCGCGTCGCCGGCCTCTCGGCGCAGCCGATCGACGAGCAGCTCGAGTTCGCGGAGCGGAATGAGATCCGCTATCCGGTGGTCGCCGACCCGGAGCTCAAGCTCGGTGCCGCGCTCGGGCTCCCGACGTTCGAGTTCGACGGGGTCACGCTCTACAAGCGCGTGACGCTCGTGGTCGAAGCATGCGCGGTCGCGAAGGTGTTCTACCCGGTCTTCCCGCCGGACGAGAACGCCGCCGAGGTCGTTTCGTGGCTGGAGGAGCGCGCGTGAAGCTCGTGACATTCGGCGAGGGAAAGGTCGGACGGATCGAGGGCGACCAGGTCGTCGAGCTTGATGTTGCGTCGATGCGCGAGTACTTCGAGCGTGACGAGGTTCCGCGTGCCACCGGGGAGGAGCATGCGCTCGCGGAGGTGAAGTTGCGCGCGCCGATCGTGCCGAAGAAGTTCTTCCACACGGCGGGGAACTTCCGCGAACACGAGGAGGAGTCGAAGCAAGTCGGATGGTCTCACCGGATCGCACCCTGGATCGTCTTCTTCCAGAACGTGGACGCGATTGTCGGGCCCGACGAGCCGGTCGTGTACCCGGAGCACCTGACCGACGAGCTCGACTACGAGCTCGAGCTCGCCGTCGTCATCCGCAAGGCGGGACGCTGGTTCGGGCCGGACGAGGCCGAGGACTACATCGGGGGCTACGTGATCTTCAACGACATCACCGCGAGGGACATCCAGCGGCGCGAGATGGAGTCGGGCGTCTTCTCCTTCTGCAAGGCGATCGACACGTTCTGCCCGCTCGGGCCGTGGATCGTGACGCCGGAGGAGATCGGGGACCCGCACGACCTGGCGATGGAGCTGCGTGTAAACGGGGAGGTGCGGCAGCGTTCGCACTCGGGGAACATGAGCGTGAGGATCCCGGAGATCCTCTCCCACTATTCGGCGCTCGGCTACAGCGCGGGGGACGTGGTCTCGACGGGGACGGTCTCGGGCGTGGCGGGGTTCAGCGAGGACGCGGCCTCGCTGTACCTGAAGCCGGGGGATGTGATGGAGGCGGAGATCGAGCGGATCGGAGTGCTGCGGAACTCCGTGATCTCGTGGGAGGAAGCACACGGCGAGCCGGCGCCGGAGCGGGTGCGGTGGTAGCCGTAGGACCTGGTACAGAGTCTCTTTCCATGTACTGCCCCACCCGGGTGGGGTGTCGAGCCACCCGCCACCCGGCGGTGACGCTACCGGCGAAACTCGCACTCATGGGTGACGGCTTCGTGCCGAAAGTGTGAAAGCTCGGATGCCGATCCGATGACCTGGCCGCGTGACGACGACAAGCTCGACCGCGTTCGCTCCCTGATGGGCGAGCAGGAGCTCGACGCGCTCGTCGTCCGCGCGCCGGACAACGTCCTCTACCTCTCCAACTACCTCCCGATGAAGGGCTACGACGTCGTCGTCTTCCCGCGTGAGGGAGAGCCGGCGCTGGTCGTGATCGAGCCGCAACTCGATCAGGCGGCGCGAACGGCATGGACCGAGGACATCCGGCCGTTCAAGGGTTACGACGAGAGCGACCCGCGTCCGGCCTGGGCGCGCTCGCTCGACGCGGCGAGCGAGGCGTGCCACGAGTTCGGCAACATCGGGCTCGAGCTCTCGCAGGGGACACAGACGGCCGACTTGATGGTCGGCGAGCCGACGGTCTTCACCCAGGACTTCTTCCAAGCCTTCGGTACGGTGGCGGACGCGTCGCCGCTGCTGGCCGAGGCGCGCGCGATCAAGACCTCCCAGGAGATCGAGCGGATGCGGCTCGCCAACGACCTCGCCGCCGACGCGACCGAACACGTCGCTCTCCTGATCCGGCCCGGGATGAAGGAGAGCGAGGTTGCATCGATGTGGGAGGGCTACGTCCACGCCGTCGGGACGGGCTACCAGGGCAAGGTCGAGTCCGCGCGCGGCTTCTCGCTCGTGTGGTCGGGCCCGGGGATCCGCACCTTCACCGCGACCGGCGACCGGCCGGTGCAGGAGAACGAGCCGACTCTGCTCGAGATCTGGGTCTGCGCCGACGGCTACTGGTGCGACCACACGAAGAACGTCTGCCCGGGGACCCTGACGGCGGAGTACGACGAGCTGCTCGAGGCTCTCCTCGGCGTGTTCGGCGCCGCCGTCGAGCACGCGACCGACGGCGCGAGCCTCCCCGAGCTCGACCGGTTGATCCGCGAGCGGATCGCGGCGGCGGGCTATCCCGGCCAGCCCTCGCATCCGGTAGCCCATGGCGTCGGCGCCCGGGCGCACGAGCCTCCCTACGCGCACCAGGCCGGATCGGGCACGATCCGAGAAGGCATGGTGCTGGCGATCGAGCCTGGGATCTACTGGGAGGGCGGAGGTGGCCTCCGCCTCGAGGACAACTTCCTGATCACGGCGGACGGAGCCGAGAAGCTCTGCCGCTACCCGGACGACTTCCGATGAGCATCTGGACGGGCGACATCAACGACGACGCCCGCATCGGCGGCTCGGTCGGCCTCTACGACACGACGCTCCGGGACGGCGAGCAAACCGTCGGCGTCGTGCTCGACCCCGAGCAGAAGCTCGAGATCGCACGCGCCCTGGACGAGCTGGGGATCGACCGGATCGAAGCTGGCTTTCCGCGCGTCTCCCCGGAGGATCGCCGGGCGGTCGAGCTGATCCGGCAGGCGGGGCTCAGGGCCGAGGTGTGGGGCTTCTCACGAGCGCTCCGCGCCGACGTGGATGCCTTGCTCGAGCTCGGCGTCGGCGCAGCGGTGATCGAAGCGCCGGTCAGCGAGCGCAAGCTCGAGGCGCTCCTTCTCGACCACGAGGAAGTGCTCAGGCGCATCGACGACGCGGTCGCTCACGCGGCCCAGAGCGGCATGACGATTGCCTTCTTCGGGGTCGACGGAACGCGGGCGGACCTGGGCTTCCTCGAGACCGTCTACAGGACCGCGGTCCAGGCGGGAGCGAAGGAGGCGGTGGTCGTGGACACGATCGGCGTCGCGGCCCCGGAGGCGGTCGGCTCGCTCGTCGGTCGCGTCCGCGACTGGGTCGGTCCGGACGTCCCGCTCCACTTCCACGGCCACAACGACTTCGGCCTCGCCACCGCCGCGGCGGTCGCAGCCGTGCGGGCCGGTGCGGGCTGGGTGCACGGGACGATCAACGGGATGGGCGAACGCGCCGGCAACGCAAATCTCGGCGAGGTCGCGCTGGCGCTCTCCGCGCTGTACGGGACGGAGACGAATATGCGGCTGGAGCGGCTCAGGGACGTCTCACGGCGCGTGCGCGAGCTGTCGGGCTACGAGCTCGAGCCGTGGAAGCCGCTCGTGGGCGAGAACCTGTTCACGCGTGAGAGCGGGGCGGTCGCGAGCCAGTTCCACGACCCGCCGGCGATCGAGCCGTTCGCGGCCGGCGTCGTCGGCGCCGAGCGGCGGATCGTGCTCGGGAAGAAGAGCGGTGTCGACAGCATCCGGATCAAGTGCGAGGAGCTGGGCCTGGACGTCCCCGAGGACGCCTACCGCGACCTGCTCGAGGACGTGAAGCGGATCGGCTCCGAGCGCCGTGGGCTGGTCTCGGACGAGGAATTCCGCCGGCTCGCCGACCGCCGCGGATGAGGCTTCGTCAGGCCGCGTGCCTGCTGGCGGCGCTCGGGGCAGCCGGCTGCTCGGGCTCGTCATCGCACGTGCCTGCCAGCCACCAGGTGCCGCCCGGGACGATCGTGATCGGCTTTCCGAACGACCTGCGCGGCAGTGGGGCGGAGCTCTCGAACGGCGCCAAGATCGCCGTTCGCCGGATCAACGGGCTGGGCGGCATCGACGGCGCGCTGCGGATCCGCCTGCTCGTGCGGGACACCAAGGGTGACCCCAGCCGTGCCGGGCGGATCGCCCGCGGGCTGATCCGACAGGGTGCACGGGTGCTCGTCCTACCCTGCGACGTCGGCTCGGAGCGCGCCGCAGCGAGCGCCGCGCGGGGGACGAAGGTGCTGCTGCTCGGGACCTGCAACTACGACCCCGGTCTTGTCGCGCGCACGCCGTTCTTGTGGGCGGTGGGCATGGGAGCGAACGAGGAGGCGACCGCACTCGCCGACCACGTGCACGCCAAAGGTTATGGCCGCGTGTACGTGACGCCTCCTCGGAGCACGGCCGGCAGCGCTCTCTCTCGTTACTTCGAGCTCGCGGCCAAGGAGCGCTCGCTCGAGCTCGTCCCCGACCCGAGGCGGGCCGAGGCGATCGTGAGCGTTCTGCCCGTCGGCGCCACGCTTCGGCTGGCGACGCGATACTCGAAGCCGGTGCTGGCTACCGACCTGGTCGACTCGCGACGGATCCTCCGCGCCGAGGGCCTGACGTTCACCACGTTCGGCTATCCCGACCCCGGCTTCGCGACAGACGAGTTCTACGAGCGCTACCGCGCCCATTACGGCGTTCGCCCGGACGGGAGCGCGGCCGCGCTCGCCTATTCAGCCATCCTTCTGTTCGAGCGCGCCGTGAACAGAGCCGAGTCGGCCGTGCCGTTCCTCGTTACGAACGAGCTGCGCGGGCTCGAGATGGAGTCCCCGCTGGGACATCTCGCCTATCCCGACAGCGGCAGCCGCAACCCCGAGGTCAAGGTCGCGCTCGTGCAGGTGACGGACGGCCGGCTGGACCTGCTGACGCGGACCGACCCTCAGGAGGTGCCGGCTCCGTGAGGGTGTGCGTCGTCGGCGCTGGTGCGATCGGAAGCCTGTACGCGGCCCATCTGGCCCAGGTCGCGGACGTGACCGTCCTCACCCGTCGGAAGGAGCACGCCCGTGCGCTCGAGGAGCAGGGCCTGCGGGTGTCGGGACGCAGCGACCACGTCGCAAGGCTCCAGGCGACCTCCGATCCCGCCCAGCTCGACGATGCCGATCTGTGCATCGTCGCGACCAAGGCCACGCATCTGGAGCAGGCCGCCGCCGCACTGGAAGGGAGGCTTCCCGGCGCGAGCGTGATGACGATCCAGAACGGGCTCGGCGCCGAGGAGGTCGTCCGACGCTACGGCGACTGGCCGCTGATCTCAGCGGTCACGTTCATGAGCGGGAACCGGCACGGCGACACCCACGTCGAGTACATCCTCGACACCGAGACCTGGCTCGGCCCGTACGAGACGACGCCGGCCGAGACGGTGGAGCAGGTGGCGTCGCTGCTCGTCCGCTCGGGGCTGAAGGCGAAGGCGTTCGGCGATCTGCGCCCGGCTCAGTGGTCGAAGCTGATCTTCAACGCCACCGTCAACTCGGTCTCGGCGCTGACGGAGCTCCCGCACGACCGCCACTTCGCCGACCGGGAGGGCCCGGCCGGGCTCGGCCATCTCGTCCACGGGCTCGTCGAGGAGGGCAAGCGCGTCGCCGAGGCGGCCGGGATCCCGCTGCACGACGATCCCTGGGAGATGAACGTGCTCGCGACCCGGCGGGGCAGCGCCCACGTCCCCTCGATGCTGGAGGACGTCCAGGCCGGGCGTCCGACCGAGATCGACCTGATCACCGGGGCCCTCGTGCGCGAGGCTGCCCGCACGGGCGTCGAGGTGCCGCTCCACACGGCGCTGTACGGTCTGGTCAAGGCGAAGGAGGCGGGATGCGGGTAGGAGTGATCGGGTGCGGAGCCGTCGGGAGCCTGTTCGCGGCGCACCTCGCGCAGCTCGACGACGCCGAGGTCTGGGCCTACGACCTCGACGCTGCGCACGTCGAAGCGATCAACGGGCAGGGCCTGCGCCTCTCCGGTGTGGGTGACTTGGTGGGCCGCCTACGGGCGACGAGCGATCCGGCCGAGATCCCGCCCTGCGATTTCGGCATTGTCGCGGTCAAGAGCATGCATACGGATGCGGCGATGGCCGCCGTCGCCGGCAGCTTCGAGCGCGGGGCCGTGTGTTCCGTGCAAAACGGAATCGGCAACGAGGAGATCGTCGCCCGGCACGTCGCCCGAGTGATCCGCGGGACCACCTTTCCCGCCGGGCATCTGATCGCGCCCGGCCACGTCGGCTGGGACACGAAGGGAGACACGTGGATCGGCCCGTTCGAGCCCGAGCCGGCGCCGATGGAGAAGGTCGAGGAGCTCGCCGCCGCGCTCACACGCTCCGGCATGAACACTGTCGCTCTCCCCGATGCGCGCGGGGCCCAGTGGACGAAGGCGATCTTCAACGCCGCCACGAACCCCGTGGGGGCGCTCACCGGGCTCGCGCACGGCGAGGTCTGCGACTTCGAGCCGACCCGGCGGCTCGTCACCGGGCTGGCCGACGAGGGCAAGGCGGTCGCGTCCAAGCTCGGGATCGAGCTCGACCACGATCCGGAGGAGATGATCGACCACGCCGCGCGCGTCGCCCACGACCACAAGGCGAGCATGACCCAGGACGTGCTCGCGCGGCGCCAGACGGAGATCGACTTCCTGAACGGCGCGCTCGTCGACCATGGGGAGGAGGCGGGCGTGCCGACGCCGCTCAACCGGGCGATGTGGGCGCTCGTCAAGGCGCTCGAGGATTCCTGGCATCTATCGTCCTCGCGTGCACGTGCAGGCTGAGATCGACCGTCGCTTCGCGGCGGTCCGCGAGGCGATGGCGGCCGAGAGTGTGGACGCACTAATCGTCTCCGGCAGCGAGTACACCGGCTTCGACGGGGCGGTCGCGTACATGTCCGGCTTCCAGATCGTCCACCGGTACGCGTATGTACTCGTCCCGCTCGAGGGCGAGCCGGCGATCGTGTTCCCGAGCGAGGCGCGCTACGTCGGCTACCACGACGCCGCCTGGGTCGAGGAGCGCGCGTTCGCCGACGCTCCAGGCGAATGGCTCCGCGAGCGAGTGGCCGGCGCGAAGCGGATCGGCGTCTACGGCCTCGACTACGTGATGAACGTCCGCGACTACCGGGCGCTCGCCGCCGGCAGCTTCGAGCTCGTCCCCTTCGACGAGCCCTTCGACCGTGCGCGCGCCGTCAAGAGCGAGCTGGAGCTCGAATCGGTCCGCGAGGCCGTTCGGATCAACGAGGAGGGTTTCTGGGAGGTCCTGCGCGCCTACGAGCCCGGCAAGACGGAGGCCGAGATCATGGCGCCCGCGGCGGGGCGCTTCGTCGCGCTTGGGACCGGTCGCCACGCGATGAACATGGTGCTCGCCCACGGGCCGCCCGGCGGGGCACGGCCGGAGTTCGTCATTCCCAGCGAGACCCGGCGGGTCGAGGCGGACGACCTGCTCCTGTACTCGCTCGAGATCGGCGGCCCGAGCGGTCACTGGGCCGAGGTCTCGCGGCCGATCATGGCCGGCGAACCGAGCCGGGTGACGGCCGAGATGATGGGGGCGTATGTGGAGTACGGCGAGATCGCCCGGGCGGTGATGAGGGAGGGCTCGACCGCGCACGACGTCCACACGGCCGTCTCGAAGCCGTTTCGGAACCTCGGCTACGCCCTCGGGCACGTCACCGGGCACTCGATCGGGATGACGATGATCGAGCATCCCCGGATCGGCGAGGGCAACGAGGCGGTGCTGCGCGAGAACATGGTTTTCTCGATGCACCCGCACGTGATCGCCGACGACGGCTCCTGCCTGTACATGCAGGAGACGTGGCGGATCGGCTTTGGCGGCGGGGAGCAGCTCTCGAGCCTGCCGCTGAAGATCTTCGACGGCTCCGAACTTACCTAAGAAGCTGTAACAGAATGATCTCCGGCACTGCCAGATAATCCCGTCTGCGGTCTTGTCATGTGGGGACGTGCGCCTGTTGCTGGGCGGCGGCCGCTGTGACTCGCTCGAGCCAGGGCGTCGCCTCGAGCCGCTCGAAGATCTCGCGTGCTTCGGTGAGGCCCGGCTCCTCGCCGTGCTCGAGCAGCGTGACCGCGAGCCAGAACGGGATCTCGAGCTCGCGGAAACGGGCGGCCGCCGCCCTGTAACCCGCCTCGTCTCCCTCCAGCCGCGCCCGAAAGCGGTGTCCCTGCGCCTCGAGGTACGGCGGCCGGAGCCCCGGCGGGATCGCGTCGATCGTCGCCAGTAACTGACCGGCCTGTTCACGTTCGCCGAGCGCGAGTGCCGCCTCGATCGCCTCGACGAGGCCCTGCTTGACGAGCTGGTGGTCGGTGCCGAGGGTTCGCGCGAGCTCGACGGTCGCCGCCCCCGCCTCGAGCGCCTCGCCGAGCCGACCTTCGGCGCGACGCAGCGTCGCCGTCGCACTCCTGTACATGCCCTGCTCCTGAAGGTCGACCGAGGTCTCGAGGTGCGAGAACAGCGAGAACAGCCGCTGCGCCGGCTCGAGCTCGCCGCGGTGGATGTGGATCTCCAGCGCCGAGGTAAGCACGCTGAGGAACATCGCCCCCGAGTGGATCTGCTCCTCGGTCAGTTCCTCGAGGGCCGCTAGCGCCTCCTCCCAGCGCCCGGTCATGTAGAGGGGGTAGGTCAGCTCGGCGAGCAAGGACCACTCGCTCGGCCGGTTGCCGAGCCTGCGGGCGAGCTCGAGCGCAGGCTGCAGGTAGCCGAGCGCCTCCGCGTAGCGGTCACGCCGGAAGGAGGAGTCCGAGAGGTTGAAGTAGTGCTGGGCCGCCTGCCCGGGAAGATCGTGCTCGACTGCGATCGCGAGCGCCTGCGTGAGAAACGCGACCCTCTCCTGTGGATGCCCTTGGGCCTCCGCGACGCGCGCCTTGGCGTGGAGGGCGCGGGTCAGCGGCTCGGGCAATCCGAGCGACTCGGCGACGTCGAGTGCGAGCTCGGCCCGCTCGCTCGCCCGCTCGAGATCGCCCGCACCGGTGTACCCGCTCGCGAGTCGGGCGGCCAGGAGCGCGAGGTCCCCGTCGGGCTCGTCGGTCGAGATGACGGCGAAGGCGCGCTCCATGCGCTCGAGCGCCTGCTCGTGCTGGCCCGTGGTGTACTCCAAGTCGGCGAGCCTGGTCGAGACGCGGGCGGCGGCGTGGGTGTCACCCTCGGCCTCGTAGAGCGCGATCGACTTCTCGAGCAGCCCGGTGGCCGCCTCGGGCTGGGCGGCGTAGGTGGCGAGCCAGCCCGCCCGGTCGAGCAGGGCGGCTTTCGGGAGCGGCTCGTCGGTCAGCCCGGCGGCCTGCTCGAAGTAGCGCTGCGCTTCGGCGGCAGCGCCGAGCGAGGCGGCCCGTTCGCCGGCGCGGGCGAGCATCGTCTGCGCCTTCTGCTTGATCTCGGCCGAGTCGTCGGCCTCCGGCGCCGTCTCGTAGGCGGCGACGTAGTGGGAGGCGACGACCTCGACCACCTCGTCCTCCTCCCCGGCGAAGGCGGCGGTCAGGTGCTCGGCCGCTGCGAGGTGGCGGGAGCGGCGCTCGCGCTTGGAGAGCGTCTCGTAGGCGACGTGGCGGACGAGATCCTGGAGGAAGCCGTACTGGCCGTGCTCGGGCGAGCGCGGGTCGGCCTGGACGCCGAGCACCTCCTTGCGCACGAGCGAGGAGAGGAGCGGCTCGAGCTCCGCCTCTGCCAGGCCGGAGAGAGCGGCGAGCCCGGCCGGCGTGAACGTCTTGCCGAGCACGGCTCCGTCCTGGAGCAGGCGCCGCTCCTCGGGCGGGAGGCCGTCGAGGCGCGCCGCGATCAGGGCGTGCAGCGTCTCCGGCACCTCGAGCGCGCCGATCTCGCCGACCGGCCGGTAGACCGGACCCTCTCGCACGAGCAGGCCGCGGTCGAGCAGCATCCGCACCGTCTCGACCGCGTAGAGCGGGACGCCCTCGGCCCGCGCGAGGATCTGCTCGCGCACCGCTTCCGGCAGGCCGGGCACGAGCCCGGCCAGGAGCTCCTCCATCGCGCTCGGCGAGAGCGGCTCGAGGTAGAGCGAGCTGAAGTTGCGATGGCCGGCGCCCCAGGTCGGCCGCCGCTCGGCGAGCTCGGGACGGGCAAGCGTGATCACGTACAGCGGGGAGTTGCGCGACCACTCGAGCAGGTACTCGACGAAGTCGAGCAGGCTCGCGTCCGCCCACTGCATGTCCTCGAAGGCGAGCACGGTCGGGTAGACGTCGGCCAGCCGCTCGAAGAAGAGCCGCCAGGCCGCGAACAGCTCCTGCTTGTCGCGCGCCTCCTGCTCGGCCAGGCCGAGCAGCTGGGCCACGCGCGGCTCGACGAAACGCCGCTCCTCCGGGTCGGCGATGTGCTCCTCGAGCGTTGCGCGCAGCTTCTCGAGGGCCGAGGCCGGCTCCTCGTCCTCGACGATCCGGCAGCGCATCCGCACCATGTCGGCGAGCGCCCAGTAGGTGACGCCCTCGCCGTAGGCGAGGCAGCGGCCCCGGTGCCAGTACGTGAGCTGGGGCAGGCCGTCGAAGTACTTGTAGAACTCCCAGGCGAGGCG
>Ga0137372_10002572_pt1 | contig 17559 bp, 20 predicted proteins | sample SagtaG_6_FD_104911 | JGI IMG/M metagenome (GOLD analysis project Ga0137372, IMG submission 104911) | Vadose zone soil microbial communities from Sagehorn Ranch, Mendocino, California, USA - Sage1_R_60_16 metaG | ecosystem: Environmental > Terrestrial > Soil > Vadose zone | place: USA...
CCGGGGCGCCGCCGACATGAAGAGCGGGCTCGCTGCCGCCATGATCGCGCTGGCCGCCTTCAAGCGTGCCGGCGTGACTCCCCGGGGCAAGCTCCTCGTGGGCGCCCTCGTGGATGAGGAAGACGCCATGATCGGCGTGCGCCATCTCGTCACGTCCGCCGCGGGGCGAGAGCTGGACGCGGCCATCATCTGCGAGCCCGAGGAGAATGAGCTCTGCCTCGAGCAGCGCGGCGTGGTGTGGGCGCGCATTCGTGCCCGCGGCAAGATGGCCCACGGGGCCATGCCGGAGGCGGGCGTCAACCCCATCACGGCCCTCGGCGTCGTCCTTCGCCACGCGCTTGGCCTGGAGAAGCGGCTCCGCAGGCAGTGCGAGAAGAGCCGCTATCTCAAGCCTCCCACGGTGACCCCAACCATCATCCAGGGGCCGCCTCGAGGTGTCGGAGCGCCGCAGTCCAATGTCATCCCGGCCCTCGCGGAGATGACCCTCGACGTGAGACTGACCCCGGGCATCACGGCCGAGGGCCTGCGGGGGGAGCTCGACGCCCTGTGTCGCGACGCGGAGGCGAGCCTGTCCGGAGTGAAGGTGGAGTGGGAGCCGGTCAATGCGTTCAGGCTCGCCACCAAGGTGGACAAGTCCGAGCCGGTAGTCCAGGCGATGATCCACGGCGTAAAGAAAGCTACGGGAAAGCCGCCACGATACGGCGGGGTGCCCGGCTCGACGGACGGCACAATCTTGAGAATGGAGCTGGGTATACCCATCGTGACCTGCGGCCCCGGCAACCGGCTCATTCCGCATCAAGTCGACGAGTATGTGGAAGCGAATGAAATCTTAGATGCAGCAAAGATTTACGCGGCTGCCTCTCTGAAGTATCTCGAAGCCTAGGCCTTCCCGAATGACCAGCGAGGATCGCCCTCGTCTTCGGGCGCTCGAAGCCTTCCCGGTACATCAGGACGGCGAGCGTCTGATAGGCCTCCGTGATCCATCGGGCTTCACCGAACAGGTGATCCTGCTCCCCCTTCCGGCTCTCGACATTGTCTCGCTCTTCGATGGCGAACGCTCAGTGACGGAAATCCACCAAGTGGTCAGCTCACGCCATGGTCAGGCGGCGCCCGGGCCGGAGGAGATCGTGCGTTTTGCCGAGCGGCTGGACGAAGCCGGGTTCCTGGATAGTCCCGGATTCGCCACGCGCCGGCGCGAGATCGAAGAGGCGTGGCTCGCCGGCCCCACCCGCCCGGCCGCCCACGCGGGGGGCGCGTATGCGGGAGACGCGGAGGCCTTGAAGGGGCAGATCGACGGCTTCTTCACCCATGCCGACGGGCCGGGCTTTCCTGCGGCCCAGGCCGGGGCGGGAAAGCTCCGCGGGCTCCTCGCTCCGCACATCGACTTCCACCGGGGCGGCCCGACCTACGCCTGGGCCTATCGCGCCCTGGTAGAACGGTCGGACGCGGACCTCTTCGTCATCCTCGGCACCTGCCACGCCGGGATGGAGGATCCCTTCGCCGCGACTCTCAAGCCCTATGACACGCCACTCGGAGCGGCTCAGACCGATCGGGACTTCTTCGAGGCGCTCCAGCGCCGCTACGGCCACGACCTGCTCGGGTCGGAGACCGCTCATCGCAGCGAGCACTCGATAGAATTCCAGGCCGTCATGCTCCGGCGCCTGCTGGGGAGCCGGCCCTTTACCGTTCTGCCCGTGCTCGCGTCGTTCCTGCATGAAGCGGTGTGGTCGGGCGGAGAGGCGGAAGCGGATCCGCGGGTTCCGCGCTTCCTCGATGCCCTCGCCGAGACTATCGCCGGCTCGGAGCGCCGGGTGTGCGTCATCGCCGGCGTGGACCTCGCGCACGTGGGGCCGCGCTTCGGCGACGCGCAGCCGAATACCGCCGCCTTCCTCGAGCGGGTGGAGGCAGAGGACCGGAGAATGCTGGCGGCGGTGACGGCGTCGGAGCCGGCCGCCTTTTTCGCTTCCGTCGCCGCCGACGGGGACAGCCGCCGCATCTGCGGGCTCTCGCCCATCTACGCTTTTCTGCGCGCGCTCCCGGGTCGCGGCGGCGAGCTGCTCCGCTACACCCAGTGGCCTGATCCCCAGGGCGCGGTGACCTACTGCGCGGCGGCGTTCTCGTGACCTCGGCCAGCGATCCCTCGACCTGGAAGCTTCCCCGGCTTCGCATAGACCGCGATGGAGGCTGGTTCCACGAGGACGAGGAGGTGACCCACGAGGGCATCCTCGCCAGCCTGCGCGCCGCGCTTCAGGTGGACGCCATCGGTCATTTCATTCAGATCGGTCCGGTGCGCGTGCCCGTGGAGATCGAGGACGCGCCGTTCTCGGTGGTCCGGCTGGAGCCCGAAGGGGACGGGTTCACGCTGACCCTGAACGATCTGAGCCGCGAGCCCCTCGACCCGACCTCGCTGAGACTCGGGGCGGGGGACGTGCCGTATTGCCGGATCAAGGACGGGAAGTTCGAGGCTCGCTTCAGTCGCGCCGCGGCCTGGCAGCTCCTCCAGCACATGGAGCCCGGCGCAGCAGATGCGCCCGCCACGGTGACGGTCGGGGGCAGGCGCTACCCGCTGGGTGCCTGACCGCGGACGTCCCGGAGGGTGGCCAGCATCTCGTCGTGGATGCGGCCATTGGACGCCACCACCGACGGCGCCTCGAGATTCACCGGACCTCCCGAGGGAGTCGTCACGCGACCTCCGGCTTCCTCGACCATGAGACACCCGGCGGCCACGTCCCAGGGGCCGAGGACGAGCTCCCAGAAGGCGTCGAGCCGGCCCGCGGCCACGAGAGCCAGATTGATGGCCGCCGACCCCATCTCGCGCACACTCCGGCAGCGGACCATGAAGGCCGCGTGCTCGGCGAGATTATTGTCCCGGATCTTGCGGATCTCGTACGGATAGCCCGTCGACAGCAGACTCTCGTCCAGCGTGGGCGTCTCGGAGACGCGCAGCCGATGGCCATTGAGGAAGGCGCCCTCGCCCCGTATGGCCGTGAAGCACTCGTCACGGTTCGGATCGAAGACGACGCCGATCTGCACGAGACCGTCGACCTCGAGAGCGATGGAGACGGCGAAGAAGGGCATCCCGTGCGCGTAGTTGGTCGTGCCGTCGAGGGGATCGACGATCCAGCGATGGCTGGTCGAGCCGGATCTTGCCCCGCCTTCTTCGGCGAGAATGGCGTGATGGGGGAAACGCCCTCGGATGCAGTCGATGACCAGCGCTTCAGCCTGGCGATCCATCTCGGTCACGATATTGCTCGGGCTGCCCTTGTAGCGGATCTGGCGGAGGGAGCCGAAGCGCTCGAGCAGGAGGGCGCCGGCGCGCCGGGCTGCGTCGACGGCTACCTCGAGAAAGGGATCGGCCATGTCCCGTGAAGGGTAGCATACGCACGTCTTGACAGCGGGGTGACGCTCGACGAGAGTTGGCGGGCCACCACACTTCACGCAGACGAGGGAGAGCCATGCGCATCGTCGTGATGGGATCGGGAGGTACCGGCGGTTTCTTCGGGGCGAAGCTCGCGCGGGCGGGCGAGGACGTCACCTTCGTGGCACGCGGCGCGCACCTCGAAGCCATCCGGACGCGGGGGCTCCGCGTGAAGTCCGCGCCGGACGGGGAGTGGGTGGTGAAAGCCCCCGCCGTCGACGAACTCGGCGGCCTGGCCCCGGCGGACCTCGTGCTCTTCTGCGTCAAGTCCTTCGATACCGAGAGCGCCGGGCGCGCCATCATGCCCGTGCTCGGCCCGGATACCGGCGTGCTGTCCATCCAGAACGGCGTGGACAATGAGGAGAAGCTCGAGGACATCGTGGGCAAGGGACGCGTGCTGGGCGGCATCGCCCAGGTCTTCGCCACCATCGAATCCCCGGGGGTGATCCGGCACACATTGCTCGGACGTATACAGTTCGGCGAGATGGACGGGCGCGAGTCGCCGCGCGCGCGGGCCTTTTTCGAAGCCTGCGGCCGCGCCCAGATCCCCTGCGAGCTGTCGAAGGATGTCCTGCGCACGCTGTGGGGAAAATACGTGTACCTCGTCGCCCATGCCGGGATGACGGCGCTCACGCGTTGTCCTGCCGGAATTATCCGGGCTCTCCCCGAGACTCGACGCCTCTATCGCCTCCTCCTCGAAGAGATGTCGGCGCTCGCCCGCGCCGCCGGTGCCGATCTGGGGCCCGGCATCGTCGACACGTGCCTGGGTTACCTCGACGCCCTCGGGGCCGGCGGGTATTCCTCGCTCCACTACGACCTGATGCATGGCAAGCGCCTCGAGATCGACGCGCTCCAGGGTCACGCGGTGAGGCTCGGCGAGCGCTATGGCATCCCGACGCCCACGCTCTTCGCGGTGTACGCGGCGTTGCGGCCGTATCTGGACGGCCCGCCCGAGGCAGTCAAGGCCTAGGCTCGGTATACTGAGCGGGTGTCTCCCGCTCGCCGCCTGCTCGCCTATCTCCGTCCGTACGCCGTGCGCTACGCGCTGGGCATCGGGTGTCTGGCTTTGGCCACCGCTTTCTCGCTGGGCATTCCCTGGCAGGTGAAGCTGGCCATCGACGGCCTCCGCGCCGGCGATGGCCGTCTCGCCTACCATGCGGGGGTGATCGTGGTCCTCGCCCTCCTCCACGGCGCGGCCAGGCTGGGCTCGCGATTCACGATGCTCGGCGCCGGGCAGTGGGTCGAGCATGACGTACGGCGCGACCTCTACCGCCACCTCGAGACCCTGCCCCCCGCCTTCTACCTGACCCACCGCACGGGCGATCTCATGTCGCGGGCGACGAACGACATCCAGGCCCTGCGCGCCTTGGCGGGCTTCGGAACGGTGATGCTCACGGGCACGAGCTTCGCGTTCGCGGGCACCCTCGCGGCCATGTGGGCCATAGACCCGCGCCTGACCCTGTGGGCCCTCGCGCCGTCGCCCCTGCTCGTCGTTCTCGCCCGGCGCTTCAACCATCGCGTGGAGATCGAGTCTACGAAGCTCCAGGAGCAGCTGGGCGCGCTGTCCGCCAAAGTGCAGGAGAATCTCACCGGCATGGCCGTGGTGCGCGCCTACACCATGGAAGCGCGCGAGATCGGCGCCTTCGAGCGGCTCAATCGCGAGTATCTCGCGCGCGGCCTTCGCCTCGCCCGTACCCAGGCTGCCTTCTCTCCCATGCTGGGTCTCATCTCCGGGGTGGGCGGCCTGATCGTGCTCTGGGCGGGGGGCAGCGCCGTCCTCGACGGGCGCATTACTCTCGGCGCCTTCGTGGCGTTCAGCGGATATCTCGCCCATCTGGCCTGGCCGACCATCGCGCTCGGCTGGACGCTCGCCAACCTCAAGCGCGGGCTCGCCGCCATGGTCCGGGTGGCGGAGATTCTGGACGAGCCGGGCCATGCCGCGGAGCCCGAGATTGCGCCGGCGTCGCCGCTCCTCACCGGCCCCATCGAGTTCAGGCAGCTGGATTTCGCCTATGGCGGCCGGGAACCGGCGCTCGCCGCGGTGAGCTTCACCGTCCCCCGAGGCTCGCTGGTCGCGGTGGTTGGGCCTACGGGCAGCGGCAAGTCCACTCTGGGTGCCCTCGTGAGCCGTCTCTACGAGCCGCCGCCGGGGACGGTCTTCGTGGGCGGCGTCGACGTCCGCGATCTCCCGCGCGCGCGCCTGCGGCGCTCGATGGGCTATGTTCCCCAGGAGGCGTTTCTCTTCTCGCGCTCCATCGGTGACAATGTGGCCCTCGGCGACGAGCTCGCCCCCGAGGCCCGCCTTCGCACCGCGGCCGAGACGGCCGGGCTCGGGCCGGAGATCGAGGGCTTCCCCGAAGGATGGGAGACGGTGGTGGGCGAGCGCGGGCTCACCCTGTCCGGGGGCCAGCGTCAGCGGGTGGCCCTTGCGCGCTCGCTCGTGCCCGAGGCGCCCATCCTCGTGCTGGACGACGTCTTCTCCGCGGTGGACGCGGGCAAGGAAGTGGAAATCCTCCGCGCGCTTCGTGCCGCAGTGACCGGACGGAGCACACTGGTGATGACCCACCGCCTTCGGGTCGCCCAGGAAGCGGATCGGGTGGTCGTCCTCGACGAAGGGCGCGTGGTGGAGCAGGGGACGCATGCCGAGCTCCTCGAGGCCGGCGGCCTCTACGCCCGCCTCTGGCGCATCCAGCAAATCGAGCAAGAGCTCGCCAATGAATAACCACCCCGCCCACCACGCGGTGCCGATAGCCGGAAAGAAGCACCCGCAAAGAAGGCGACGCCGTCGCGGGGCAGCGTGAATGAGCAAGCGCCAGGACCAGACCGCAGAACCGTCGAGCCCGAAAGGGCGAGACGAGACGCGAGAAGGGGGGAGTGCGGGGGCCATGTCGAGGCCCCCGCATCCGGACGACGACGATCTCCTCGGGAAAGCCTACGATCCTCGTCTCATGCGCCGTCTCTGGCGGGTGGTGCGACCGCATGGCCGGCTCGTCTACCTGTCCGTGCTCCTCTTCCCGTGCATCGCCGCCCTCGAGCTGCTGCAGCCGTGGCTCGTCAAGATCGCCATCGACCGCCACATTCTCGTAGGCGACTGGCCCGGTCTGACCCGCGTGGCATCGGCCTACCTTGCCTGCCTGCTGAGCCTTTACGGCCTCCGGGTGGGTGCCTCGTACCTGACGCAGCTGCTCGGGCAACGGGTCATGCACGACCTGCGCGCCGCGCTCTTCGCCCATCTCCAGCGCCAGGACGCGGCCTTCTTCGACAAGAGCCCGGTGGGCCGGCTGATGACTCGCGTGTTGACGGACGTCGAAGCTATCAGCGAGCTCTTCGCGAGCGGGGCCATGGCCGTGGTGAGCGATGTCCTGACCCTCGGCGGCATCGTCGCTCTCATGCTCGTGCTGAATTGGGAGCTGGCCCTGGTCACCTTCGCCCTCGTGCCCGTCTTGACCCTTGGCGCCGCCTACTTCAGGCTCAAGGCCCGCGACAGCTATCGCGCGGTGAGGACGCGGCTCGCGCGACTCAACGCCTTCCTTCAGGAGTCGCTCCAGGGCATGGCGGTGATACAGCTCTTCGCGAGAGAGCGTCGTGAAGCCGACCTCTTCGGCCGGCTCAACGCGGACCTGCGCCGGGCCCAGTTCCGCTCGACCTTCTTCGACGCGCTCCTCTATGCCGGGGTGGAGGCCATTGGATCCGTGGCCGTGGCGCTCCTGCTCTGGTACGGCGGGGGCCAGGTCATGGCACAGGCGCTGACCTTCGGCGGCCTCGTCGCCTTTCTCGAGTACACCGCGCGCTTCTTCCTGCCCATCCGCGATCTGGGAGCCAAGTACACCGTGATGCAGGCCGCCACCGTCGCGGCCGAGCGCATCTTCGGCCTCCTCGACAGCGAGCCGGCGGTGCAGGCTCCGCCCGGTGGCGCCGGGGCCCCGGTGCCGGGGGCCCCCGCTGTCGAGTTCCGCAATGTGTGGTTCGCCTATCAGGGGGAAGAGTGGGTGCTGCGGGACTGCTCGTTCGTCGTCGCCCCGGGGGAGCGCGTCGCCCTCGTGGGCCCGACGGGCGAGGGCAAGAGCACGATCGTGCGGCTGATGACGAGGGGCTACGACGTCTCGCGCGGGCAGGTGCTCGTGGGCGGTCACGACGTTCGCCAGTGGGATCTTCACGCGCTGCGCCGCCACGTGGGCGTCATTCCCCAGGAGGTGTTCCTCTTCACCGGCACAGTCGAGGAGAACCTGAGAGTGGGGGCCGGAGAGGCCGCGTCCGGCTCCGCCCTCGACAGCGCGCTTCGCACCGCGCGAGCCGACCGGGTGGTCGCCGCGCTGCCGCGCGGGCTCGAGGAGGAAATCCACGAGCGTGGACAGAATCTCTCCCAAGGGCAGCGACAGCTGCTGGCCATCGCCCGGGCCCTCCTCTATAATCCGTCCGTTCTCGCCCTGGATGAGGCGACGTCGAGCGTGGACCCGGAGTCGGAGTCGCTCATCCGCGCGGGACTGGAGGAGCTCCTGCAGGGGAGGGCGAGTGTGGCCATTGCCCACCGGCTGTCCACGATTCACACGGCGGACCGCATCCTCGTGCTGCATCGGGGCCGGATCCGCGAGGCGGGCCGCCACGCGGAGCTCTTGGCCCAGGGCGGGCGCTATGCGCGACTGTACGAGCTGCAGTTCGGAGGGGACGGGAGCTGATCGACTTTCAGCGACGGGTGTGGCGGGAGGTCGCGAAGATCCCGCGGGGACGGGTGGCGACCTATGGGCAGATCGCGGTGTGGCTCGGCTGGCCTCGGCGAGCCCGGATGGTCGGACGCGCGCTACGGAGCTGCCCGTCGGGGCTGCCGTGGCATCGCGTGGTGAACGCGCGCGGGGAGATCAGCCGCCGGGCGGCCGTGGGCAGCATGATGACCCAGCGAATCCTGCTCCATCAGGAGGGGGTGGCCCTCCGCGGCGGCCGCGTGCCGCTTCAACGCTTTCGCTGGGCGGGGCCCCGGAAGATCGCAGAGCGACTTCGTCGACAGGGAGGATGACATGCGCCTCGGCTTGAACATGGGATACTCCGGCTCCGCCTTGAGGATCAACGTGCCCCTGGTCCAGGAAGCGGACCGCTTGGGCTTTCATTCCGTGTGGTCGGCGGAGGCGTATGGCTCGGACGCCGTCACCACCATCACCTGGGTCGCCGCCTTGACGAAGCGGATCCACGTCGGCACCGCGATCATGCAGATCCCGGCGCGCACGCCGACCCTCACCGCGACCACGGCCATCACGCTGGACCAGATGTCCGAGGGGCGCTTTCTCCTCGGTCTCGGCGTGTCCGGGCCCCAGGTCGTCGAGGGATGGCACGGCGTGGCCTTCGGCAAGCCCCTGGCGAGAACGCGCGAGTACGTGGAGATCATCCGCTCGGTGTGGCGGCGCGAGAAGCCGGTGGAGTTCAAGGGGCAGTACTACCAGATTCCCTATGCGGGGACGGACGCCACCGGACTGGGGAAGCCGCTCAAGTCCATACTCCATGGGCGGGCCGACATCCCGATCTACCTCGCGGCCATCGGACCCAGGAACGTGGCGCTGGCCGCCGAGATCGCCGACGGCTGGCTCCCCATCTTCTTCTCTCCAGAGCGCCTGGGTGTGCTCAAGGGCTCGCTCGACGAAGGCTTCGCCCGGGCGGGGGGCGGGAAGTCCCTGGCCAGGTTCGATATCGCTCCCACCGTGCCCGTGGTGGTGGGCGACGATGTCGCGGCCTGTCGGGCCATGATCAAGCCGCGGCTCGCGCTCTACGTCGGCGGCATGGGCGCGCGCGGCAAGAATTTCTACAACGACCTCGTCTCGCGCTACGGCTACGAGGCGGCGGCGAGGAGCATCCAGGATCTCTACCTGTCGGGCAAGAAGGAAGACGCGGCCGCCGCCGTGCCCGACGCGCTCGTGGACGAGGTCGCGCTGTGTGGCCCCAAGGAACGCATCCGCGAGCGCCTCGAGATCTGGAAAACGTCGGGAGTGACCACCATGATCTGCGGCGTGGGCCAGGTCGAGGCCCTGCGTCTCATGGCCGAGCTGGCGCTTTAGCGCCCAATGAAGCCGGCCGTCATCCGTGTTCAGGCCGCCCTCGACGCCCTCGGCCTGCGTCGCGCCGTGATCGAGCTGCCCGTGGAGGCGCGCACGTCCCAGCAGGCGGCCGATGCGGTGGGAGTGGGGGTAGGCCAGATCGCGAAGTCACTGGTGTTCACGGTGGACGGCGCCCCCGTCATGGTCATCGCCTCCGGTACGAACCGGGTGGACGAGCGAAAGCTGGCCACGCTGGCGGGGGGCAAAGTCCGGCGCGCCGACGCGGACACCGTTAAGCGGGCCACTGGCTATACCATAGGCGGCGTGCCGCCCCTCGGCCACGAGACGGCGCTCCGGATCTGGATCGACGAGGATCTCCTGCGTCACGATCTGATATACGCTGCGGGGGGCGTTTCCGATTGCGTCTTCCCCCTCACGCCCGGCGAGCTGCTGAAGGCCACGGGGGGAAGCGTGGCCGACGTGAAGGAGCCGAAATCCCTCAAAGGAGAGCCGACATGAAGCTCAAGGACAGGGTGGCCATCGTCACGGGCGCCGGGTCGGGCATCGGGCAAGACACGGCGATTCTCTTCGCCGCCGAAGGGGCCAAGGTCGCCGTGGTAGATCTCAAGCCCGACGCGGCGCGGGCGACTGCCGATCAGATCGAAAAGGCCGGTGGCCAGGCGCTGGCGTTGGCCGCGGACGTCAGCCGTTCCGATGACAACCGCGACGCCGTCGCGCAGACCGTGGCCCGCTGGGGACGCCTCGACGTCTTCTATGCCAATGCGGGGGTGCCCCAGTGGCCCACCGCGGTCGAGGACATGGACGAGAGCACCTTCGACCGGATCATGGCCGTGAACGTGAAAGGGGTGTTCCTCGGAGCGAAGTTCGCGGCCCCCGTTATGAAGAAGCAAAAGAGCGGGGTCATTCTCATCACGGGATCCACGGCGGCCTTCAAGCCGCGGCCGGGTGGCCAATGCTATGCGGCGTCCAAGGGAGCGGTGACCGTGATGGGGCAGAGCCTGGCCGTCGAGCTCGCGCCGTTCGGCGTCCGCGTGGTCGTCATCGCACCTGTGGCCACGGAGACACCCATGCTCCCGACCTTCATGGGGAAGAAGGAGGTGGATTCCGAGGGCATGCAGCGCTATACGGCCACCGTCCCGCTTGGCCGCCTCAACCGTCCCGACGACCTCGCCAAGGCCGCCCTCTTCCTCGCCTCGGACGATGCGGCCATGGTGACGGGGAGCCCCTTCATCGTCGACGGCGGCCGCTGCGCGTGAACGTCGTTCCGCTGGCCGCGGACTCGCTGGGTGTCCGCTCGATGGCCACGTATGTCGAATGCGGACAGACGCGGATACTCATCGATCCCGGGGCCGTGCTCGCGCCCAACCGCTTCGGCCTCGCGCCCGCCGACGAGGAGTGGGAAGCCCTCAAGCGCGCGAACGATCGCATCTCCGCCTATGCGACCCGAGCGGGGATCATCTTCCTCAGCCACTACCACGAAGATCACTTTCGGCACGATCCCGGCCTCTATCAGGGTCGGACGGTTTGGGCCAAGGATGCCCGTCGGATGATCAACCCCCGTCAGGCTCAGCGCGCGGGTGAGCTCTGGAAGTCGATCGGCGCCACCTGCCGCCTCGACTCCGCGGAGGGGAGGGTTATGGAGACGGCGGAGGCGCGCCTGTGCGCCTCGCCGCCCCTCGCGCATGGCGTGGAGGGTACGGGCCTGGGCTATGTGGTCGCCCTCACCGTCACCGACCTGCGCGAGGGCAAGCGCTTCGTCCACGCCTCGGACGTGCAGGGGCCGCTGTCCGCGGTGGCCGCCGCGTATTTGATTCGCGAGCGGCCCGATCTCCTCTATCTCTCGGTGGCGCCCGCCTATCTGGAGAGCCAGCTTGGCTCGGCGTTGATCGACCAGGGCGTGGACCAGCTTCTGCGAGTCGTGGACCAGACAGGCTGCCGGGTGATTCTCGATCATCACGCGTTGCGAGACCCGAGCTACCCTGATCGCCTCCAGCGGCTGTGGCAGACGGGCAGGGTGGTGACGGCGGCCGGATTCCTCGGAATGGACGATGCCCCCCTCGAATCCAGGCGTCGGACCCTGTGGGCGGGAAAGCGCAAGCCCGCCTCCTCCATGCCGGCTCGATTGAAGAGGCCGGAGCGGTCGACTATGATCGAAAGCAGACGTGACATGCGGCGAGCGAGAGGAGGAGCGATCGAGTGAGCGAGGCGAAAACACTCGGCGTCGGCGACCCGGCGCCCGGCTTCACCATGAAGACGATCGGGCTCAAGGAAGTCAGCCTGAAGGACTATCAGGGCAAGAACGTCGTCTTGCTGTTCTACCCACTCGACTGGACCCCTGGCTGATCCAAGTGCATGCCCGCCTTCGACAAGCGTGTGAAAGACTTCGAGGCGGTGAATACCCAGGTGCTGGGTATCAGCACGGACAGTCCCTTCAGCCATGAGAACTGGGCGAAGTCGGTGGGCATCTCGAACTACCCGCTTCTCTCCGATACCCATCGGACGGTGAGCCAGGACTACGGCGTCTACTGGCCGGCCTGGAACGCCAATCTCCGCGCCACCTTCATCGTGAACAAGCAGGGAAAGATCGCCTTCGTCGAGCGCTACGGCCAAGGAGACCTGCCCGACCCGGACAAGATCCTCGCCGAGGTGAAGAAGCTCGGCTAGCTGTTCGCTAGGCGCGCGGGGCGGCGGGTGCCCTGCGCGTGGTGAGGGCCACGCCCCCGAGCACGGCGGCTCCCCCGAGCACGCCCGTGAGTCCGATTCGCTCTCCCAGCATGGCCCACGCGAGGAGCACGCCGATCACCGGCTGGAGATTCAGGAAGACGGCGGAGCGGCTGGGTCCGACGAGGTGCACGGCCTCGTACCACCAGATGTGAGCGATGGAGCCCAAAATCGCCTGGTAGACGACGACCGTCCACGCCACCGGCGAGGCGAAATCTGGCGCGGGGAACAGCCCCGCGGTGAGGAAGGGCAGCGGGAGGAGCATCAGCGAGCCGAGCACATACGCGGTGGTGGTGGCCACGGCGGGGGAGTGGCGCGCAAGCACCCGCTTGCCGTAGACGGTGTAGGTCGCCCAACCCACCTGGCTCAGGAGAAGCAGGAAGTCGCCGGGCCGGAGATCGAGGTGCATGACGGCATGCCAGCTGCCCTTGGTGATGATGAGCCCGACCCCGGCGGCCGAGCAGGCCACTCCCGCCCACTGTAACGGCCTCAGCCGCTCGCCCAGATAAATGCGCGCGCCGATGACCACCATGACGGGGGTGGCCGGCTGCAGCAGCACCGCGCTCGACGCGGTGGTGAAGGCAATGGCCAGATAGGTCCCGCCCGTCGAGATGAAGATACCCACGAAGCCGAGAAAGGCGAGGGGGCCCAGGTCGCGCAGGCGAAGGGCGGTGAACTCCGATGCGCCGCGACGGAAGAGGAGCGCGCAGAGGAACATGGAGGCGATGCTGCACCGGAGGACGACGAGGACGAGAGGCGGGAAAGCGACGAGGGCGAGCTTCGCGAATGCCGGGTAGGAGCCCCAGAGGGCGGCGATGAGCGACAGCGCCGTGTAGGCGCCGGTTTGACCCGAACCGAGCACCCGCCTATCATAGCGCGTCCGTCATGGCCGACTACATCATCGAGCGGCGTCTCTGGCTGCCCCGGCCGCGCCCCGACGTCTTCGCATTCTTCGTCGACCCCCGCAATCTCGGCGCCGTGCAGCCGAGCTGGGCACGGCCCGTCTGGCTCGCCGAGCCGCCGGGCCGGCTCGAAGCCGGCGCGCTCCTCGACTTTGCCGTGCGCATGGCGGGGGTTTCCGTGCGCTGGCGTGTGATGGTACGCGAGTTCGACCCACCCTTCCGCTTCGTGGACGTCCAGCTCTGGGGGCCGTTCGCGCGCTGGGAGCACCGGCATCGCTTCCTGGAAGGCCCCGAGTCGGATGGGCAGGGACCGGTGGGCACGTGGATGGAAGACCGCGTGACGTACAGGCTGCCGTGGGGACTCCTGGGCCGGGCCGCCCACGCGCTCGGGGCGGGGCGTCGCATCGCCGCGCTCTTCGATTTCCGCGAGGCGCGTTTGCGGGAGCGCTTCGCTTGAGTCCGGCGGCATTCCCCGATCTCCTGGGGGCCCACATGTCCATCGCGGGCGGGCTCTACCGCGCTCTCGAGCGCGGCGTGGAGGTCGGCTGCTCGGTGGTGCAGATCTTCCTCAAGAATCAGCTCCAGTGGGCCGCCAAGCCCTATACCAGCGAGGACATTTCGCTGTTCAAGGCGGCGTGGAAGCGGACGGGTATCAGGAGTGTCTTCGCCCACTCGAGCTATCTCATCAACCTCGCGGCGGCCGAGCCGCGTGAATGGCAGCGCGCGGTCGAGGCGTTCCACGACGAGCTCGAGCGAGGCGAGGCTCTCGGTTTGCCCTTCGTGATCATCCATCCCGGCTCTCACCGGGGCGAAGGACTCGAGGCGGGGGTGGCCCGGATCGCCCGGGCCCTCGACCTGGTGCTGGAGCGAACGCGCGGGTATGGGGTCATGGTGCTGCTCGAGAACACCGCGGGGGGCGGCGCCACCATCGGCCGGAGCTTCGAGGAGCTGGCGGCGCTGTTGGATGCGGTCAAGGAGCCGGAACGCGTCGGCGTCTGCCTCGACACCTGCCACCTCTTCGCCGCGGGATACGACGTGGGGAACCGGGAGGGCTACGAGACGGCCATGCGGGCGTGCGCCAGGCTCATCGGCATCCGGCGTGTGCGCGCCTTCCACCTCAACGACGCCAAAGCGCCGTGCGGCTCCGGCCTCGACCGCCACGAGAAGATCGGCCGTGGCAAGATGGGCGTGGCCGCCTTCCGCCTCCTGATGAACGATCGCCGCTTCGCGCGGGTGCCCATGGCCCTCGAGACGCCCAAGGATCCCGAGCCCAAGGCCGATCGCGATGCCCTCGCCCTCCTGCGGCGGCTTCGCGCTAGCGGGAGTGGGTGACGCCGAGCCGGGGGCAGCTCCGGCTTACCGGGCACTCGGAGCATTTCGGCGAGAGCGGCTGGCAGACGTTCTGGCCGAACCCGACCAGGAGGTCGTTGTAGCCGATCCAGTAGCGGCGGGGCAGGCGCCGCCGGAGGGCCATCTCGGTCTCCTCCGGGTTGCGGGTCTTCACATAGCCCCAGCGATTCGAGATGCGGTGCACGTGCACGTCGACGCAGATGCCCGGCTTGTTGAATCCCTGGGTCACCACGAGATTGGCCGTCTTGCGTCCCACCCCCTTGAGGGTGAGGAGGGCGTCGATCTCATCGGGCACCTGCCCGCCGAAGCGGTCGATGAGATCCCGGCAGACGCCGAGAATGACGCGCGCCTTCGTGCGGAAGAAGCCGACGGGAAAGATGGCCCGCTCGATCTGCTTCGACGTGAGGCGCAGCATGGCGCGCGGGGTGTCCGCGAGGGCGAAGAGGCGGGCGGAGGCCGGCCCCGTCGTCTCGTCTTTCGTGCGCAGCGACAGCAGGCAAGCGATGAGCACACGAAAAGGGTCGTCGCGCTCGGCCGCCACCTCGGCGAGGGCAGTGCTCCGCCAGCTCGGGGCGAGCCGGGTGAGGGTGCGGATGACCCGTCCGATTGCGACGGGGGGCCGTGGGGCGGTCAGGAGCGCCCCTTGATCTCGACGAGGATGGCTTTGGCCTGCGGCACGTCCTTGATGGTCCAGTCCGCGGGATTGCTGGGCGCCTTCTCGCCGAGCACCGCCTCGAGCTCTCGGCGGGCGTCGGCGGTGCGACCCTTCTTGAGGAGGGTGCGGGCAAGACCGAGGCGCATGTTGGTATCCCGCGGGGCGAGCTCGAGGCCTTTGCGGAACATGGCCTCGGACCGGTCCAGATCGCCGCCCGCATACCCCGGCACCTCGTAATAGATGCTGCCGCCGAGGGCATAGGCGGGTGCGTAGCCTGGGTCGAGAGCGAGCGCTGTCTGCATGGCCTCCTTGACCGTGGGAAGGAGGAACAGCGATCGCATGATGCCCTTGGTCTGCCCCCACCGGCCGGTATTGGTGCCGTACCAGAACTGCGCGGGGGCGCTTTTCGGCGCGAGCTCGATGGCGCGCTTCGCGGCCTGACGCCCCCGATCATAGGCCGCGAGCTTCGCGTCCTCTGTGGTGGCCCGCACGTCGCCGTACATGAAGCAGACCTGGGCGAGGGCGAGGAGCGTGTCGGAGTCGGGCTCGGTCTCCGCGGCTTTCTCCAGGGCGGCTTTGAGCTGGTCGATCTTCTTGGGGTTTTCGTGGTAGCGAGTGGAGAAGGCCTGGAGCTCGCCGACGAGCGACGATCCGGCCCAGGCCGTCGCCACGGCGGCGAGCAGCGTCAATCCAGCGAGGAGAGCGCGCATAGTCCGATGCTAGAAGTCGCGGCGCCGAGTGTCAACTTGAAGTGATGGGTCACCGCCGCTAAGGTATGCATCTATGGTCACGCCATGCGGCAGCTGACCTTGGCGGCGGTGGCGGTGTGGCTCGGCGCCATGGGTTTCTTCGCCTTCATCGTCGCGCCCGCCGCCTTCAGCGCCCTTGACCGCGAAGCGGCCGGCCGCTTCGTGAGCGCGGTCTTTCCGCGCTACTATGCGGTGGGCCTGGCCTTGGGACTGGTCGCTCTCTTCGGACTCGGCGTGCGCTGGGCGGGGGGCGGATGGCGCAGCCTCGATTGGCTCACCGGAGGCTGTGTGCTCCTGATGCTCGCGCTCACCCTGTACGCCGGCGCGGTGGTATTGCCGGCGGCCCACGCCGCGCGCGAGGCGGTACGGTCGGCGGGCGCGGATCCGGCGGCCGCGGCCGGCTTCGCGCGCCTTCATCGCCAGTCGGGCATTCTCAACGTGATCGTGATGGCGTCAGGTATCCTTGTTCTCGTGCTGGAGACGGTACGCCCCCGATGAAGCCGTTCGAACCCTTGGGTCTCGATCACGTCGTCCTGCGCGTCAGCGATCAGGACGCCTCGCGCCGCTTCTACACGGAGGTGCTGGGTTGTTGCGTGGATCATTTCAACGAGCGCATCTCGCTGCTGCAGCTCCGATTCGGCGAGCAGATGATCGATCTGCTGCCGGGACGGCCCTCGGCCGAAGGCCTTGATCACTTCTGCCTCTCCATCCGGTGCGCGGATCTGGAATCGGCGCGGCAGGCGCTGGTGGGACAGGGCGTACGAATCGAGGGAGACATCGTCGAGCGGCGCGGAGCCTACGGCACCGGGCCGTCGTTGTACATTCGCGATCCGGACGGCTACCTCATCGAGCTCAAGCCCCGCTGACCGCCAAGCCGAGCAGTGTCTTCACCAGCTCGCCCGGTGGTACCGCGCCCCCCTGGGTCGCCGCCTGGAGCAGGCAGCCCTCGGCGGTCCCCAGCATGACCGCGGCCACCGCGCCCGCATCGAGCTCCTTCCTGAAGGCGCCCCCCGCCGCGCCGGCCACGAGAATGTCTTCGAGGGAGAGCCGAAGCTGCTCGCGCTGCCAGGCGAGGGCGAGCCGATGATGCTTGTCGTGACGAGCGCGCATCCAGCCGGTGAGGAGCAGCTCGGAGAAGTCGGGATCGCTCAGGCCATAGGCACCGAAAATGATCTCCATGGCGCCTTCGAGCCTCACCGGGGCCGGCTCGGGTCCCGCGGCCACCCGGGCCACCGCGGCCACGATGGGCGCGAAGCGCTCTTCGATGGCCCGGACCTCCGGCATCGACGACGGCGGCTCGGGCGGCGTCACGGGGGCCGTGACGCGCTTCGGGGGAGTCGGTTTCCGCTTCACCCTTCAATTATCCCACGCTAGAATCGTCGGGCATGGACTTCAAGCTGTCTCCCGAGCAGGAACGCTTCCGCGCCGATCTGCGGCGGTGGCTCGAAGCCAATGGTCCGGGGGACTGGGGCCGGATCCGCTCGAGACTCAAGACGCGTGAGGCGCAGGCCGAGTTCCTCATCGACTGGCAGCGAAAGCTCCACGCGGCCGGTTACGTCGGGCTGCCCTGGCCGACCACCTACGGGGGGCGCGGGGCCACCGTGCTGGAGCAGGCGATCTTCTACGAGGAGATGGCCCGGGCGCGCGCCCCCGAGCTGCCCAACGCCATCGGCCTCGACATGGCCGGCCCGGCGCTCATCGCCCATGCCACGGAGAAGCAGAA
>Ga0137372_10002579_pt1 | contig 17543 bp, 13 predicted proteins | sample SagtaG_6_FD_104911 | JGI IMG/M metagenome (GOLD analysis project Ga0137372, IMG submission 104911) | Vadose zone soil microbial communities from Sagehorn Ranch, Mendocino, California, USA - Sage1_R_60_16 metaG | ecosystem: Environmental > Terrestrial > Soil > Vadose zone | place: USA...
CGATCGTGGAGCCGCTGATCGCGCTCTCGATCGTCTACGTCGCGATCGAGAACCTGACGACCTCCCGGCTGCACCCATGGCGGATCGCGCTCGTCTTCGCTTTCGGCCTCCTGCACGGGATGGGTTTCGCAGGGGTCTTGACGCAGCTCGGTCTCCCCCGCTCGGAGTTCCTTCCGGCACTCATCTCGTTCAACGTCGGCGTCGAGGCGGGACAGCTCACCGTGATCGGAATCGCGCTCATCCTTTTCGGCCTCCCCTTCCGGGAAAAGCCGTGGTACCGGTCGCGGATCGTCGTGCCCGCCTCGGTTACGATCGCCGCGGTCGGCTTCTACTGGGCCGTCCAGCGGATCGTCATCCACTGAAGCCGGCCGCGCGCCTTCATGGACAGGTCGCGAACGCCGCTGTGTCCTGGACCGGCTGATATGCCGAGTTCAAAGGATTCACATAGGTCTTCAGCGACGCGGTCTGCGTGTCGACGACCCGGAGCGTCACTTCCACGTTGGTCAGTCCCGCGGAGAAGACCCAGTAGGAGTTGAAGGGGTCGACGCAGGCGTTCAACACTTTGGTCAAGATCTCGATGTTGGCGGGGCTGAAGAACCAGAAGTAGCCCGAGTCGGAAGTCAGTGAGACGGCCTGGCCCTGGCCGGTTCTCCCATCAGGCGTCCTCCAGTCAGCCGTGACCCGGAAGCGGTTGTTGTTGAGGCACAGGGTCGCCGCATCCGGCGTGCACGTGAAAGACCCGATCGACATCCGTCCGATCTTCCCTGCCTCAATCTCGGTGAACCAGATCGCGCCGTCTGGGCCAGAAGTGATCCCCTGGAGTGCGCCCGGCGTGGGAACGGGAAACTCCGTGATGACACCCGAGGTCGTGATGCGGCCGATCTTGTTGGCCGCCGACTCCGCGAAGTAGAGATGTCCGTCGATCCCGGCGACGATGTCGTAGGGCTCGGTTGCGGGTGTTGGGATCGGGAACTCGGTGATCGCGCCCGAGGTGGTGATGCGCCCGATCTGGTTGGCACTCGACTCGCCGAACCAGAGAGCCCCGTCGGGGCCCGCCGTGATGAAGATGGGTTGGGAACCGGGGGTTGGGATCGGGAACTCCGTGATCGCGCCCGAGGTCGTGATGCGTCCGATCACGTCGGTGTTGCGTTCGGTAAACCATAGGGCGCCGTCGGGTCCCGCGACGATCGCCTCCAGCCGAGCGTTGGATCTCGGAATCACGAACTCGGTGATCGCGCCGGACGTGGTGATGCGTCCGATCTTGTTACCGCTGTGCTCCGTGAACCACAGGGCACCATCAGGGCCCGTCGCGATGCCGTCGGCCTCGCTGGCTCGTGTCGGGATTGGGAACTCTGTGAAGGAGCCGGACGGCGTGATCCGACCGATACTGTTAGCGAAGCTCTGACTCTCAGTGAACCAGAGGTTGCCATCAGGGCCGGTCGTAATCTGGAGCGGGCGCGCGTATCTAGGAATGCGGAACTCGGTGATCACGCCCTCCGGTGTGATGCGTCCAATGCCGGGAACGTCGCGGTTTATCTCGGTGAACCAAACGTTCCCGTCGGGGCCCGCGGTGATCCGGATTGGGCCCGCCGCGAGGGAAGGGACCGTGAACTCGGAAATCGTCTGCCCCACGACGGTCGGCCCGCCGAGAAGAACGAGCAGAACGAGAGCGCAAAGAGGCTTCACGGGAACCTCCTCAAATGACCCGGCTCGTGACCGGGGAGAAAGGCATCCATTCCTACTTCAGCCGTGTGACCATCAACCGGAGGGGCACGCAGAAGACGCCCTTGCTCGTGCCTCCGTTACCGACTCCCTGGATCAGCTCCGCGTTGGGTGAAGTGAGGTCCGTCGTCAGGTCGTAGACGGTGCGGTCCGAGTATTCCGTGCGTGTCAGATAGATCCCGCTCTGCCAGACGAGGTTGTACCCGGTATCGAAGGTGCCGTCGTGATTCGAATCGGCGAAGAAGTAGTAGTAGACGCTGTTGGCTTTGGGGTATTCCGGCGCCAGCGAGGGTATGCCGACGACACCTGTCTGTGCGCCCTGCAGGTCGGGGATCTTCAAGAGGGCTCCCATTCCGCGGCAGGTCTCGAACGGACCCCCCAGGACGGTCGATGCGGCGGCCGGCAGAAGAACGTTCAGGTTACGGGGAACCGAGCAAAGGGGCGTGATCCTCAAGTCAATTCCGTTGGCCCCGCCGCCGGTCGCCCATTGGACCGAGTCGCTCGGCAGATACGTGCCTTTGCCGTCCTGATAGATCCCGGTGACCTCCGTCAGTCCGGAACATTGAGAAGTGCTCGGGGCGAGGTAGAGATCCGCGGTGGGAGACTTCGGTACCGGTTTTCCGGCGAAACCGTTCGTGATGCCGAGGCAAGAAACGAAGACACCGACTCCAACGAGTCGAAGGACCTTGAACATTGGGGTTCCCCTTTCTGATTCTCTTCTCTGCCCTCTAAGTCATTGAGTCAAGAAGGCAAGAGGGGCCACGGGGAGATGGCCTCACTTGGCATGAGACCAGAGGCGTTGAAGGCCGAAGAGATAGGATGCGCTTAGGCCCATAGTCTCCGAAATGAGCAGTTCCTCCAGCGGGCCTCCCCCGGGAGGCGACGAGCCGGTTTCGAACGGCAGGCTGGATTCCTGGAAAGAGATCGCCGCGTACCTGCGCCGCAGCGTTCGCAGCGCCAAGCGCTGGGAAAAAGACGAACAGCTTCCGGTGCGCCGTCACATGCACGGCAAGCGCGACTCGGTTTACGCCTACAAGACGGAGCTCGACGAGTGGTGGAACAACCGTGGAGCGAAACTCAGCGATGAAAACGGCGCCGAGGAAATCGCACCGAAGGAAACGACCCCCGTCTTAGATCAGCCGCAGCCGGTCGCTCTCTCGGCAACCGTCGAACAAATCGAGAAGGCCCCGGTCCATCCGAAGAAAAGTCAGACGGCGGCGCTCTTCTCGGTCGGCCTGTTCCTCGCTCTTCTCGTAGTGGCCGCGTGGCTGTCGAATCGGAATTCGGGACGCGCGGCCGCACCGCCGCTCCCCTTCAAAGTCCGGGACTGGGTCTTGGTCACGAGCTTCGAGAACCGAACGGGCCGACCGATCTTCGACGGGACGCTCGAGTATGCGCTCCAACGGGAGCTCAGCAACTCCCGTTACGTCAACGTCGTTCCGCGGGAGCGCATCGGCGACGTCCTGCGCCTGATGAGGAAGCCCCCCGACACCCGGATCGATGCTGCCGTCGGGCCGGAAGTCTGTCTTCGAGACGGGGACATTCGCGCGCTCGTCACCGGACGAATCGAAAGGCTCGGCTCGAAGTACCTCCTGAGCGTCGAGTTGGTGGACCCGAGTCAGGGCGCCTCGATCGCGAGCGTCGCGGAGGAGGCGGCCCGCGATGAAGAACTGTTGCCGGCGACGCGCCGCATCTCCGACAGGGTCCGAGCGATGCTGGGCGAGAACCTGCCTTCGATCCGAGAGGGCAAAGCCAATCTCCTCAAAGTCACGACGCCCTCACTCCATGCGCTCCAGCTCTATTCACAGGCCGACGCGCTGATCGCGCGAAACGAGAGTGCAGCCGCAGAGGAGCTCCTCCGGCAGGCCGTGAGCGAAGATCCAACGTTTGCTTCGGCCCACATCCACCTCGCGTGGGCGATCCGGAACCAAAACCGGCCCGAGGAAGAGTGGCGCCCATATGCCGAGACCGCTTTCGGGCTTTCCGCGACGACCACGGAGAGGGAGCGGTACTTCATCCGCGGGAGCTACTACCAAATGTTAGATCAGCGCGAAAAGGCGATCGCGGCCTATCAGGCCCTTTTCAGCCTCTATCCGGACCACTTCTGGGGCACCCCAAACCTGATTGGTCTCTACCAGAAGCAAGGCCAGCTCAAAGACGCCGCGGAAATGGAGCGTCGCTGGGCGGACTTGCGCCCGAAGGACTTCGAGGCGAACTACGATGCGGCCGTCGAAATGCTTGCGTTTGATCCAGCCCGGTCCCGAATCTACCTCCGACGGGCGCGCGAACTGGTTTCCCCGGCTGACATGCAAGAGCTCCCTCTTAACGTCGCATTTCTGGAGCTCCTGCCGGCGGTCGAAGATTGGCTGGACGGGAACCTCATACGGTCGCTCCAGGTGGCGGACGGGTTGGCCGCAAAGATCGACTCTTTGAGCGGTCGCCCCCGACAGGGGTTCGTCGAGGAAGCGGTCGCCTTCTATTTGATGTTGGGGCGGCTCGAGGCAGCGACACAGTGCATTCAGAAGATTCCCGACCCGCTTCTTCGGTACGAGTTGCTTTCCCGGGTGGCGTTCATTAAAGACGATCGCGACGCGCTGAAGCAGAATCTGGAGGCTCTGGAGGGAACGACGCCGACGCGCCGGACGACGGTGATCCTCGTGATCCTCCTGGCCCGGGCTGGCCTCCTGCCGCAAGCTGCCCGCTTCATGACCACGGTCGAAGCGCGGCACCCCTGGGACGTCGGTTTTTTCCAGATCCCGCGCGGAGAACTGACCCTGGCACGCGGCGAAACCGACAGAGGAATGTCTCAACTGGAAGAGGGGACGCAGCGCATCGGAAAGTTGGGTAGTCGTCACGCGTTGTTTTTCCTGGGCTCGGAATCGCTCGCCACCGCCCTCAGAGGAAAGGGGGATCTGGCGCGAGCGGTCCGGGTTCTGGAACGGGCCTCGGAAGAGCGCTCCTGGGCCGCTTTGCAAGCCACCGGATCTCTGTGGTTGAGGAACCAGTCGCAGCTCGCGCAGCTGTATCGCCTGACGGGTCGCGAGGGAGACGCCCGGAAAATCGAAGACGAGTTGCGCAAACTCCTCGCGTTAGCCGATCGCGACCACCCCATCGTCCGTGCGCTGGAGCGGCTGAGCGCCTCGAACAGGATGGCTTCCGAGGAGTTGACGACGAAAAAGCGTCCGATGGTCCAGACGGTCTTGGCCTCCAGGCCGGGCTCCCGGTGAACCGGTGGACTCCAGCCGCCAGGCGCTGACGCCGACCCCGAGTCAGAGCGGGTCGTGGACCCGCAAGCCGGGAAGTCCCGCGAAGTCACGGTCGTGCGTCCACATCTCGGTTGCTCCGTTGTCGAAAGCGATCAGGCCGATCTGTAAGTCGAAAATTCGCAGACCGCGGACGTTCAGATCGGATGCGAGCTGAATGCAACGAGTCCAGAACGGCTCGCGCGGCATCCAAACCGTTCCCGGTCCCTCGACCAAGATCGAGTGGAGGAAGTCACCTGCCTGCTTCGACGTGGAGGGACCACCGGTAGCCGCGGGATGAGTGACGTTCATCCAGAATTCAGCGACGGTCGGGAGGGCGACACCCCAGCCCCTCGGGTCCTCGGACGCTCGCTCGATCGCGCGCCGGGCGGATGCGTGTTCCGTCACGCCCGATCGATGCGCGTAGACCAGTAGATTCGTATCGAGAGCGATCACCTGTGGGTGCGAAACCACTCCCACATGCGCTCACGGCTGGAAATGTCGAGACCGGGCGGCAGACCACCCTCGGCCGTGACCCATCGAATCTTTCGTTTGGATCGGCGCGGCGGTCGACCCGAGCGAAGAGCCGAAGAAAGAAGCGACTCCCACATCTCCTTCAGCGTCGTGCCCTCGGCCGCCGCCTTCTTCTTCCACTCTCGAAGAAGGTTGTCCGGCAGATCGACCGTCGTCTTCATATGGGAACCCATATTACCATATTTATGGTACACCGACCGGCGTGAGATCAGCGCGGCGCCAGCACCGTCTCGTAGTGCTGCGAACGCGCGTCGAAGCGCGCCAACAGACGCCGCGCCTTCTCCGGCACGACCGCCGCCTCGTAGTCCTCTCCCGCGAACCCGCGCACCGCTTCGAGCGTGTCGAACCAGAGGATCGTGACGAACTCGACGCCTTCGGGGACGTCGCGGCGCAGGAGATGCGCGCCTTCGAGGCCGCGGATGCTACGGTTCGCGATGCCCGGCAGGATCTCGGACCGTAGGAGCGTCTCGTAGGACGCCGCGTTCTCGCGTGTCGTCCAGCCGTGCCAGATCCGGCTGATCACGCGCTCTTTCGCGACCGCAGAGCTGCTTTCGTCTTGCGAGCCGGTGGCTTCGCCTTCTCCTTCTTTTCCTTCTCCGGCGTCTCGAGGAACACTTCTTTCATCGGAGGGATCCGGCCCGGCGGCTCCTCGAACCCGCAGCCCGCGCGGTCGCACGCGAGAACCGATCCGCCCTTGCGCTCGCGCAGGAGGAGGTACGGGTTGCCGCACTTCGGACAGGCCTGCGGGATCGGCCGCGCGTTCAGCGAGAAGTCGCACGCGGGATAGTTCACGCAGCCGTAGAACGGCCGGAACCGGCCTCGCCGCTCGACGATCGCGCCGCCGTCTTTCGGGCACTTCACCCCGGTGTCCTGCACGGGCTTCGGCGGCTTGTACCTGCACGCCGGATAGTTCGAGCAGGAGACGTATGCGCCGAACCGGCCGTGCCGGCGGACGAGCGGGCTGCCGCACCGCGGGCAGGACTCTCCGGTCGGCTCGTCGGGCCGCGCTTCGGCCTTTCCCTGCTCCAGGACGACGTTGACGATGTTGCGGCAGCGCGGATACGCCGTGCATCCGAGGAACGCCTTGCCGGCCTGGCTCTGGCGCAGCTTCATCGGCGACCCGCACTCCTCGCACGCCGTCGCCTCGATCTCGGCGGAGTCGATCGCGTCCTCGTCCGGGTCGGGGATGTGCACCGTGAACGTGCAAGCGGGATATCCGCTGCAGGCGATGAAGAGCCCGTTCTTCCCCATCCGGAGCTTCAGCTTCTTGCCGCACTGCGGACATTTTTCCGAGAGGTCGGCGGCGATCGGGAGAAAGTGGAGCAGCTCGCGCGCCTGGACGAGCGGGATTCCGGCTTTGCCCGAGACCATCGCGCGGAGCGCGCGGTCCCGGTCGCGCGTGAACTTCTGGTCGAATTCGGCGAGCGCGTTCTGCCAGGTGATCTTTCCTTCCTCGACCTCGTCCAAGCGCTCCTCCATCCGCGCCGTGTACCCCGTTTCGAAGAAATCGTCGAAGTACGGGATCAGGAGCTCGAGCACCGTGCGACCGAGAGCCGTCGGGATGAACCTCCGGTCCTTCTTCCGGACGTATTCGCGATCCTCGAGCTTCCGGAGGATCTCCGCGTAAGTCGAAGGCCGGCCGATGCCGTTCTCCTCGAGGAACTTCACGAGCGAAGCCTCGTTGTACCGCGGCGGCGGTTGCGTCTCCTTGCGCTCCGGTTTGATGGCGACGAGCTTCAAAGTCTCCCCCGCCGTCAGCGGAGGCAGCTTTGCGCCGTCCTTCTCCGCGTCCTCGTCCTCTTCCGGTGAGATTCCGTAGACCGCGAGATAGCCCGGCGTCTTCAAGGTCGATCCGGACGCGCGGTAGAGCGCCCGGCCCGCCTCGATCTCCGCACTGACCGTGTCGTACACGGCCGGGGCCATCTGCGAGGCGACGAACCTCTCCCAGATGAGCCGGTAGAGCTTCGCTTCGTCGGAAGAGAGATGCCGGGCGACCTCGTCGGGCGGCAGCGCGAGGTCAGTCGGCCGGATCGCCTCGTGCGCGTCCTGCGTGTCGCGCTTCCCCCGGAAGACGCGGGGCGCGTCGGGCAGCACGTCGGGTCCGGGACCGTAGCGGGAGGCGATGTGCTCGCGCAGCGAAGTGAGCGCGTCGTTCGAGACCCGCGTCGAGTCCGTGCGCATGTAGGTGATGAGACCGACGGTTCCGCGACCCGGGATCTCCCGCCCTTCGTAGAGGCGCTGCGCGATCTGCATCGTGCGCCGCACGGCGTACCCGAGGCGGCGCGCGGCGGCCTGCTGGAGCTGCGAAGTGATGAACGGCGGCGGCGGGTTCTTGCGGCGCTCGGACGTGTCGACTCTGGCGACGCGCCAGACCGCGCGCTCCGCCTCCTCGCGAACGCGCGCCGCGGCCGCTTCGGAATCGAGGCGGGGATCGGTCCCGTCGAACTTGAGCTTCTGTCCCTCGAAGGAGACGAGCTTCGCGGTGAACGGCGGCGGCGCCCCGGCCTCGAGGTCGGCGTCGACCGTCCAGTACTCGACCGGGACGAATGCCTCGATCTCGCTCTCGCGCTCGCAGATGATCCGCAGGGCGACCGTCTGGACCCGGCCGGCCGAGAGGCCGCGCCAGATCTTCTTCCAGAGGAGGTCGGACACCTCGTAGCCCACGAGCCGGTCGATGATCCGGCGCGCCTGCTGCGCGTCCACGAGCCGCGAATCGATCTCGCCGGCGTTCTCCATCGCCGCCAGCACGGCCTTCTTCGTGATCTCGTTGAACCGGACCCGCTGGAAACGCTTCCCCTTCATCGAAGAGGTGAGCGCTTCCTTCAAGTGCCACGAGATGGCCTCGCCTTCCCGGTCCGGATCGGCTGCGAGGTAGACGGCGTCGGCCTTCGAGGCGGCGCGCTTCAGCTCCTGGAGGGTCTTTTCCTTGCCGTGGAGAACCTCGTACGTCGGCTCGTAGAAGTTCTCGCGGTCGACGCCCAACCCCTTCTTCGGAAGGTCTCGGACGTGTCCGTAGGAGGCGAGCACACGGAAATCCTTGCCTAGGAATTTCTCGAGGGTTCGCGCCTTCGCGGGCGATTCGACGATGACGAGGTTGTTCATCGAGAGCGTGGGACGCTGCCACATTCGGGTTGCCGAGCGCAAACCGGGAGGTCCCGCACTCTGGAGAACAGGGAGCTATTCCCGAAGGCGGTTAGCCGTTCGCGCTCTGCAGTTAGCGTCTTCTCGACGATCACCTTCTCACCGCCCCGTAGCGACCGTCATCGCAGACGGCCAGGCCCGCGCCTTCGAGCTCGAAGAGACCGGCGAGAACGGTCGCCGCGGGAAGGTCGAGCGACTGCGCGAGCTCCTCCGCCGAGAGGGACTCTTCACGGCGAAGTGCTTCGTAGAGGCGGGTCGCCTCGGGGGAAAGGTCCGCGAAGAGCTTCGTCCCGCCTGACGTGCGGCCCGCGGGCGCGCCCACGGACGGAAAGAGCTCGGCGAGCACGTCCTCCGCGCCGCGGCACAGGATGGCCCCGTCGCGCAGGAGCTCGTGCGCCCCCATCGACGTCTCCGAGAAGACGCTGCCCGGCACGGCGAAGACGTCGCGCCCGAAGTCGGCGGCGAGGCGCGCCGTGATGAGGGATCCGCTCCGCCGCGAGGCCTCGACCACGACCACGCCGACCGCGAGCCCGGCGATGATGCGGTTGCGGATCGGGAAGTTCTGGGGGCGCGGAAGAGCGCCTGGAGGAAACTCCGAGAGGAGGAGATCCGTCGACGCCATCGCTTCCTTCAAGCGAGTGTGCTCCGGCGGATAGTTCACGTCGAGGCCGCATCCCAGGACGGCGATCGATCCTCCCGGCCCCTCCCGTGCGGCCTCGTGAGCCGCGCCGTCGACGCCGCGGGCGAAGCCGGAGACGACCGTCACCCCCGCCTGCGAGAGATCACGCGCCAGCCTCGCGGCGACGTCCCGTCCGTATCGGGACGCGTTGCGGGAGCCGACGACGGCGACGGCCGGAAGCTTCAACCTCTCGGGCCGGCCGAGCGCATAGAGCAGGAACGGCGGGTCCGCGATCTCGGCGAGCGACACCGGGTACTCCGGGTCGAACGCCGTCACGATCCGGAGGCCCGAGGCCTCGACCGACGCCGTCCACCGCTCGGCGGCGGCGTCCTCCGGCCCCGCGAGGACGGCGCGGGCCCGCGCCCCGGAGCCCAGGCGCTCCGCGAGCTCCCCTTCGTTCGTGGAAAGGATCCCTTCGAGCCCGCCCCGCTCGCGCAGGACCGGCCAGACCCTCTGGGGGGTCAGATCACGGGACCGGGCCCAGGAGATCGCCGTCCGTCGCGCGAAGTGCATCCGAAACATATTTTCCCCGACGCGCAAGGACGCCCGAAGGGCGCGGGCGTCTTCATGTTTTCTTGAGGAATCGACGACAAGGTCCGGATTCGACCACCCGAACAACGTCGAAATTCCGGGGGCGGGAAACGTCTTTCCTATAATAGCCGCCCCATCGGGGGATCGAGGATGCGAGTTTGAAGAAGGCTGCGCTGGTTCTCGGGGCCGCTCTCGTGGCGGCGGGGTGCTCCTCGTACTCCCGCACCGACAAGGCGCAGACCCAGATCTCCTTCGGAAGCTCGGTCGCCCGGCGAGGACTCTGGCGCGAGGCGGCCTTCCGGTTCGAAAAGGCCATCGAGAAGGAGCCGAACAACGCCCGGGCGCACAACAACCTCGCCGTGGCGCTCGAGGCGGGAGGCGAGTTCGCGCGAGCGCTCGCGGAGTACAAGCGCGCCCTCGAGCTCGACCCGAAGGACACGTACATCCGGCGCAACTACGCGCGGTTCGCGGAGTTCTACACGTCCTACACGCGGACCACGGGAAAGGCGACCGGTGGCTCGTAACGTCCGGCGCGTCGGTCGAGCGATTGCGCTCTCCCTCGTTTTCGCGCTGACCGCCCTTCCGTCGTCGGCCGGCGTGGCGCAGGTGAAGCTGAAGCTCCCGTTGAAGCCGCGCCTGCCGCTGCGCGGCAACGAAAGGATCGCGCTCGCGCCGTTCGTGATCGCGACCGAGGCCGAGAAGGCGCGCGACAAGCGACTCCAGAACGTGGATCTCCAGGCGGAGTTCCAGCGCTTTCTGAAGAAGCAGATCGAGAAGAAGACGAAGCTCGAGATCGTCGCGGTCCCGCCCGATCTGAAGCTGCCGACCCAGAACCTCTCCGAGCTCGGGCGGTCGACCGAGTTCTGGCGCGCGCTCGGCACCCAGACCGGCGCGGAGATTCTGGTTTCCGGGAGCCTGGAATTCCGCGTCGAAGACCGCTCCGGCTACAAGACCGAAGAATACGTCTCGCCGATCGACAGCCGGACCTACTACCGGCAGGTTTACGTCGAGCAGACCGGGTTCCTCTTCGATATCGTCTTCCTCGTCTTCGACGGCCGCTCGGGCGAGAAGATCCTCCAGGACGAGTTCAAAGACTTCCGCCAGACCGGAGGCCGCCGCGCGGACGAGCTGCAGGGCCTCTTCGAGAACCTCTTCTCGCTCGAGAACCAGATCCTGAACCTCTTCGTCGCTCGCGACCGGGAAGCCGAGCGGTACATCTTCACCGACTGAGCCGATCCGGACCGAGGGACCCACCATCCGAAATCCCGTACACGGCAGCGAGCGCCTTCTTCACCGTCATCCCGAGCGCCCGGGGCGCGAGGGATCCCTTCGCGGAGCCTGCCCTGAGCGGAGCGAAGGACTCGGGATGACATTGAGGAGGGCTTGCGACATGAAGAAGATCGCGATTGCGCTCACCCTCGCCTTCTGGGCTGCTGTTCCGGCCTCCGCGCAGTTCGGGAAGAACAAGATCGCCTACGACAGGTTCGACTGGAAGATCTATCGCTCGACCCACTTCGCCGTCTACTTCTACGAGTCGGAGCGGCCGGCGCTCGCCAAGGTGACGTCGTATGCCGAGAGCTCGTACGACGACATTTCGCGCGCGCTGAACTTCCAGATTCCGAAGCCGATCAACCTGATCTACTACGCCACCCACTCCGATTTCGAGCAGACGAACACGCTCTTGAACTTCATTCCGGAAGGGGTCGGCGCTTTCTCCCTGCCGTCACGCAACCGGATGGTGCTTCCCATCGACCTGCCCGACGAGAAGCTGCAGCAGTTGATCGGCCACGAGCTCACTCACGTGTTCCAGTTCGAGATCCTTTTCGGAGGCAACTACATCCGGGCCGCCACGACGAATGCGCCGCAGTGGTTCATGGAGGGAATGGCCTCCTACTTCGGAAACGACGAAGACAACAAGGACCGGATGGTGCTCCGTGACGCGGTCCTCGCCGACCAGGTGCCGCAGATCGCCCAGAGCGGCAACGTCTCGGGTTTCTTCGCCTACCGGTTCGGTCATTCGGTGTTCGACTTCATCGAGGCGGAGTGGGGCAAGGACGCGGTCCGAGACTTCGTCTTCGAGTTCCGCAACCAGATCGGCGGCAACGTCGAGAAGGTGATCAAGCGCGCGTTCAACCTCTCCGCCGAAGACTTCGACGTCAAGTTCCGCCGCTACCTCCGCCAGAGGTACTTGAAGATCCTGACCGAGAAGGGCGAACCGATCGACTTCGGCGAGCGCTTCAAGCTCGTGGAGGAGCCGTCGGCAGACCTCACGCCCCGGGCCTATCCCTCCGGAGACTTCATCGCCGCCATGTCCACCCTGAAGAACGACGCCGACGTCGTCGTTCTGTCGACGGCCGACCGAAAGCTCTACCGCAACCTGACGAAGGGCTACACGACCCGCTACGAGTACATCGTCAGCCAGTGGTTGACGACCGGGCCCCTCGGCGGCGCAGACCTCGCGGTCTCGCCCGACGGCAACACGGTGGCCGTATTCGCGCGGCGCGAGCGCGGCCGCGAGTTGCTTCTCTTGAACGCGCTGGATGGCGGGATCCGGGAGCGCATCGAGATGCCCGGGCTCGACCAACAGCTGAACCCTGCCTTCTCTCCGGACAACAACACGGTCGTGTTCCGGGCGCTGAAGGGGGGACGCGCGGACATCTGGGCGTACTCGTTCTCCGCGAAGACGCTCACGAACCTGACCGACGACGCGGCGTTCGATTTCGCGCCGGCGTACTCCCCGGACGGGAAGTGGATCTATTACTCCTCCGTGCGCGGCACAAAGGCGAAGATCTTTCGTTTCGATCCCTCCGCGCCCGGTTCGAGACAGCAGATCACCTACGGCGACTGGAACGACGAGGACGTCTCAGTGACTCCGGACAGCAAGAGAATCTTCTTCACGTCCGACCGGGACGGCGGCATCTACAACATCTACTCGATCAACCTGGAAAACGGAGAGACGAACCTCCACACCAACGTGGTCGCCGGCGCGTTCTCTCCTACGGTCTTCATCGGGAAGGACAACACGGAGAAGCTGGTCTTCTCCGCGTACTACAAGCGGCGGTTCACGCTCTACATCGCGGACTCGAAGAAGTCGGTCCGCCGGCTGCCGGAGCTCGCGCCGGCGGTCTCCCCCGCCGGTCCCGAATCCGAAGTGCCCTTCCAGCCCGCGATCGAGGTCTCGGTCGATCCGGAGAAGATCAAGTCACGGGCGAGCCGCAAGCTCCAGCTCGAGGACGCGCAGGTGGTCGCGGGCGTCAACACGGACCAGACCTTCGTGTCGAACACCGTCCTCGTTTTCGGCGACAACCTGGGCGATCGCCGGCTGATCGCGGAGTTCCAGTCCCTGTCTTCGTTCACCAACTTCAACTTCATCTACTTCAACCTCACGCACCGGTTGCAGAAGGGGTTCTCCCTTTTCGACGACCGGACCTTTTTCCTCGGCTTCGACCAGTCGACCGGGAACTTCACGCGCAGCCGCCGAATCTACCGGCAGACCGGGGCGCTGGCGCTCGCGAGCTATCCGCTGAATCGCTACTACCGGATCGATGGACAGCTCGGTTTCATTTCGCGATCTTTCGATTTTCCGTTCGTGATCACGAACAGCGACGGGTCGCAGCAGTTCCTGATCGAGAACCGGCAGGACAACTTTCCCACCGCCGGGATCTCGCTCGTCGGAGACACCGTCCTCTACCAGGAGTGGGGGCCCCTGTCCGGCCGACGATTCGCGCTGTCCTATTCCTACTCCCCCGACCTGAAGAAAGACACGACCAGCGGGGTTCCGGGCCAGCACAATTCCGGCACGCTCTCCTCGGACGTCACCGTCGACATCCGGCAGTACTTCAAGATCACCGCCCGCTCGCTCGTCGCCGTCCGACTTTTCGGCGCGCACTCGACCGGCAATTTCCCCAACATCTACTACTTCGGCGGGCTCGATACCCTGCGCGGCCTCGACTTCCGCGAGCAGATCGGGAACACCATCGCCTATGCGAATTTCGAGTACCGCTTTCCCCTGATCGACGTGCTGGCGTTTCCGTTCGGCGCGTTCCGCGACATCCGGGGGCAGATTTTCTTGGACGTCGGCGGCGCAGCGCTGAAGGACCAGAAGTTCGTTTTCTGGGACTCGCAAGACAATCATCTGAAGGACGGCAGGGCCTCCTACGGGATGGGGTTCCAGTTTTCACTTCTGGGCCTCGACCTCCACTGGGACTTCGCGAAGCTGTGGGACTTCAAGAAGACCCTCTCCGGGCTGAGGACGTCCTTCTACATCGGGGCGCAGTTCTAAACGGGGACAGATTTATTTAATCGCAGCGCGAAGAGAGATTCGAACGGTTAAATAAATCTGTCCCCTTATGCGCTCCCTAACGACCCCGACAAGCTCGTCGGCTTCAGAGAAGGTCTTCACGGGCCGTCCCACTTCGTGGGACGACCAGGGCGTAGAATCCATCTCCGATTGCCCCCCCGCAGCTCGTTGGCGATCCGGGTGCTCGGCACCTACGGCGGCTCCGCGCCAGGCTACCGGATGACGACTTTCCTGATCGACGGCGAGACCGCCCTGGACGCGGGCGCTCTGACCGAGTCGCTCCCGCTCGCCGCGCAGCGACGCATCCGGCGGGTCGCGCTGACCCACGCGCACTTCGATCACTTCGCCTCGCTTCCCTTTCTCGTCGCGAACCTCGCCGGACGCGAGTCCGCGCCGCTCGAGGTCGCCGCGCCGGCGTCGGTCCTCGCGTCGATCCGCCGGCACGTGTTCAACGACTCGACCTGGCCGGACTTCACGCACCTTCCCTCGGCGTCGCATCCCGCGCTCAAGTTTCGAACGATCGCCGAAGGGCGCCCGTACCGCGCGGGCTCCGTGACCCTGACGCCTGTGTCCGTCAACCATCTGATTCCCGGTTACGGGTACATCGTTTCGAAGCCCGGCCGCTCGGTCGTCTTTTCGGGTGACACCGGGCCGACGGAGCGGCTCTGGAAGGTCGTCTCTCGGGTACGAAACCTGAAGGCGATCTTCCTCGAGGTGTCCTTCTCCGACGATCAGGAGGACCTCGCGCGGGACTCGAAGCACATGACGCCGCGGCTGGTGGCCCGAGAGCTCGTGAAAATGCCGGCGAGAGTGCCCGTGTACCTGTACCACATGAAGCCGCCGTCGCTCGCGCGCATCCGAAGGGAAATCGCCGCGCTCCGCGAGCCCCGGCTGAAGCTGCTGGAGTCCGAGCGCAGCTTCCGCTTCTGAAAATGCCGCGGGGACAGGTCCCGCGGACCTGCACCCCGCCACCTTCAGATCCGCCGCGACCAGGCGAGGAGATCCACCGCGAGCGTACCGGCCATCCGTCCCCGCGCGGAGTCGTTCTTCAGAAGATCTTCGCGGGGGCCCGCGAGGACCGCTTCTCGGACGAGCCACGTTTCGCCGTCGTGCACGTCAACGCGCAACGAAAACGATCCCACGCGGCCGTCGCCGTAACGCCGCTCGACTTCGAGGGTCCGTCGGTCGGGATCGGGCCTGACGTCTTCCTCGAAGCCCGCCTCCGCCATCCCCGGAGGCGAGAGCCGGAAGTGCCAGCCCTCCCCCGTCACGTCGGAGACGCTCTCCATCAGCCGCCGGTACCCCTCCGGGCTCGCAACCGCCCGGAACGCTTCCTCCGGACCGGCGTCGACCGAGAGATACGCCGCGATGCGCGCGTCGGCGATCTCGGGGGCCGGGTCACCCGCGATCGAGAACGCGCGGCGCAAAACTCCCTCTTCGATGCCGAAGAGCTCCGCGAGCTTGCCAGGGCGGTCGTCGGAAATCGGGATTCGCGTCCGCGTGTGCCGGTCGTCCACCCGCACCTCGCCGCGCGAGAACGTCGCGACCCGCGCGGCGTGGCGTCGTTGGAGCGAGACGTTTCGAAGGAACTTCGAGTCCGGCCGGAACGTGCGCCGCCAGTGGTCGAAGAACTCTTCCTCCGAGACGGGATCGCGGAAGACTTCCAGGTGGCGCGGCCCGTCGGGAATGCCCGAGGAGAACCGGACGAGCGTCCCCCGCTCGCTTTCAGCGGCCGACAGACCGAGGACTTCCGTCTCGACCTCGCCCCCGCAGGCCGGCACGAGCGCCGGCAGCGGAAACCCGACGTCGGCGATCCACTCCTTCGCCCCGATCGAGATGAGGAGCGCGGCGTGGTCGAAGTCCTTCTCGACCCGTCCGAGCGCCTTCCGCGTCGCGAAATCGAGCTCGCGGGCGAGCGCGTCGAACGCGGCGACGCGAGCGTAGCAGGTCCCGCCGGTTCCTCTTTCGAGGAAGTCGCGCCAGAAAACGTCGGGAGTTCGGGGCCCGGCCGCCGGATCCGCGACGTCCGCGTTCCGAAGGATCTTCGAGGCGGTCTCGAACGGCACGCGCGCGAGGAACCGGCGGAAGAGCGTTTCCAGGAACTCGGTGGACGGCGGTTGCCCGGAGAGCTCGAGCGCGTCGAGCACGTCCTCGAGCGGGAGACTCACGCCTTCGTCGTCAGACGGGCGACGAGCGCTTCGATCCGACGCCGGGCTTCATCCGAGAACCAGAAGTCGAGAAACGGATCGCCGGCTCCCGCCCGGTCGAAACGCGCAAGCGTCTCCGCCCTCGCGCGCCGCTTGACCTCGGCGTAGGCGACGCGCGAGCGTCCGGCGAGCTGGCGCGCGCGATCGAGGGCGGCATCGAGAAGATCGGCGGCGGGGACGATGCGGTCGAGGAGTCCCGCCTCGAGAGCCCGCGCGCCGGACACGTTGTCGCCGGCGGCCGCGAGGCGTTCGGCTCCGCGATTGCCCAGGAGATGCACGAAGATTTCGTAGCACGCTCGGGGAATCGGCACGCCGAGCGCGACCTCCGACAGCCCGAGTTCGCCGTTGCCTTCGGCCGCGATCCGCTCGTCGGCCGCGGACGCCAGGATCAGGCCTCCCGCGATCGCGTGGCCGGGAAGCGCGGCCACGAGGGGAGCCTCGAAGGTGAAGAGGTCGCGCATGAGCGCGGTAAAGTCGCCGAGAAACGCCTCCATCTCCCGGCGATCGAAACCGCTCACGACGGGGAGGTCCCACCCGGCCGAGAACAGCGTCTGCGACGACGTCAGAACGAGCGCGGAGGCCTCCGCGTGCTGCGCGAGCACGGCGCGCAATTCGAGAACGAGCGCCGGGCCGATGGCGTTCGCGCGCGGACGGTCGAGTGTGACGAGCGCGATGCCGCCGTCGCGCCTCTCGGCCCGGACCGATTCCGACGCGCTCAGGCGGTCCTCTGCGCGAAGCGGCGCGGGTCGAACGCGAGCTCGTGCACGGTCGCATCGGACGTCAGCTCCGGGTGGAAGGTCGCGGCGATGACGTTTCCAGAGGCGACGAGCACCGGCTCGGAGTCGCGTGTCGCGAGCACCTCGACGCCGGGGCCGACCCGGCGGATCCGGGGCGCGCGGATGAACACCGCCGGAAGGGCTCCGCCCAAACCCGGCGCGTCGACCTCGCCCACGAACGAGTCGACCTGGCGGCCGTAAGCGTTTCGCTCGATCGTGATGTCGAGCAACCCGAGCCCGTTCTGCGCCGGACGGGTGACCTCGCGCGCGAGAACGATCGCGCCGGCGCACGTCCCGAGGACCGAGCGGCCAGTCGCCGCGAAGCGACGGATGGCGTCCTCCCACGGCGCCGACTCGAAGAACTTCCAGAGGGTCGTCGACTCGCCGCCGGGAACGACGAGCCCCGTTGCG
>Ga0137372_10002595_pt1 | contig 17496 bp, 8 predicted proteins | sample SagtaG_6_FD_104911 | JGI IMG/M metagenome (GOLD analysis project Ga0137372, IMG submission 104911) | Vadose zone soil microbial communities from Sagehorn Ranch, Mendocino, California, USA - Sage1_R_60_16 metaG | ecosystem: Environmental > Terrestrial > Soil > Vadose zone | place: USA: California...
CTATCGAAAGCGCCTTAGGGATCAACATCAGCGGTTTTTTCGACGGCGCTTATAACTGGAGTTCTAATCATCCGCGTAATCCAGCCGACATCAGCGGTCGGATTTTCAACAAGGACTACAATCAAATCCAATTCAATAACTTTAACCTTACGCTCGACAAGCCGGAAAAGGATTGGGGCGTTGGATTCCATGTGTCCGGTATGTTTGGCCGGGAGGCAGCGTTGTTGAGGGAAAGCACATTGTGGGGGACAAGTTTGCATGCGTCGGAACCGTCAGCCGAGTTGTTCGAGTCGTATGTGACCACTACCATCCCGGTCGGTGAGGGTATTCAATTCAAGGGTGGTTTGTTCGTGACGCTGTTAGGAGCGGAAATCATTTCGCAGCCCGGCTCTTACAACAACAACATTACCAATTCGTTCAACTTTTTCTATGGTATTCCCTTTCGCCACCTGGGCGGTCTTTTTACCTATCCGGCTCTCAAGACGCTCAGCGTGACCGGTGGACTCGTGACCGGCTGGGATGATCCTCGTGATAACAACGGCTCGCCATCGTTTTTGGGCGGAGTTAACTTCACCCCCTCCGATGCGTTCGGGTTCGCAAGCAGCATCGTCGTCGGCCCAGAACAGACGCGTAACACCCACAATATGCGTACTACCTGGAGCAATGTCGCCACGATCAAGCCAATGGATCCTCTCACCCTTCTTCTCGAATACACCTTTGGTACTGAGCACCAAGCATCGACACCGACGGGCAACAAGAATGCACAGTGGTACGCCTTCGGCGCTGTCGGATCTTGGAGCTGGACGGACCGCTTCAGCACGGCGCTCAGAACCGAGCTGTTTTTAGATGAGGGAGCGTCGAGGACGCTAGGTTTTGCAGCCACCAAACCCATATTCAACGTTTCCCTAGGCGAAGCGACATTGACGGCAACCTATAAGTTCACCCAAATGCTGCAAGGACGAGCGGAAGTTAGGCAAGACTGGGCCAATCGACCGGTCTTTCAAAGAGGGAGTGGTAAGGCCGATGCCAATCAGACGACCTTGGCCATGCAGTTGCTCTATCAGTACTAGCCCTGAAATAAGCGCCAAGGGAACGCGAGTGCACGCCCGAGGTTCACTAGCGCTCTGTTGGCGGTCTATAATCACTCATTGAAATGCATTTCCACAGCCAAAGAGCTTCAGTTGAGCATTGCAGGATGAGTGCTGAGGCTGGGAGTTGATTGTGGACGCACTTTTCCCTTTGACGCTTCCAAGCAGCGAGATTTTTGCGGTGCGAAATCACCCCTCTCAGGTCTGCAGCCGAGCATGAGCGGTGAGGATGTCGGGCAAAAACCGATGCGATCCGGCAAGCCGCACTACCAAGCGCCGCCCGCTCTTCAAGACCTTGGCAGCGATATAGACATAGTGGCGGCGAAAGCGTTTCCACTCCCAGCGCACGACCTCACGGGGCAAAGCGAGCTGGGCAATCCACTTGCCGAGATTCCAAGCCAGCCGCGCGGTCTGGAGCCATGCCGAGTTGCCCATAAACTCCGCCACCGGCATGCGCCACCCGGCAATTCCTTGACCCAACTGCTCGATCACGTTTTCCTGGTCGCAGCGTTGATATGTAAGATCGATGACCTGCCCAGGCGTGTAAGAGCGCGGCAGATTCGTAAGCACCAGCCGGTAACGGAAATGGGTAAAGAGCGCCCCCTGCCCATCGCTCTCTTCGATCAAAACCCGCCGCACGATCATCCGACACGCAGAGTCAAGCCCGTGCGGCTGATAGTCGATCTCGCTCAGCCACTGCTTTACCGTGCGCAGCGTGCGAAACCCGCGCTCAGCCGCTTTCTGGCGGCGCCAGTTCTTCGTGTACCCCTGACGCAAAGGCCCGCCTCGCTCCTCGCGTTCGGCTCGAGGAAAAAAGGGCTTCCAGTCCTTCTCCGCAATGGCCCCTACCAGCGCTGCACGCTTGGGATACAGCCGAGCCCCGATCGCAAAGTATGCTCCCTCATCCATGACAGTATTGAAAATATCACAGCGGTCAAAGTCGGTATCCCCACGCACCAGGGCGTTTCGAAAATGGCGCAGGACCCGCGGCAATACCTCTTTAAGAGCTTTCGCCGCCGCATCCGAAGGGCGGGCGCTACCCGGCTGATTGACTACCCTAAGGCACTCCCCGCTGCCGCCCAGCGAAACCACCAGCGGCTGATACGACCATCGCCCGTCGTAGCTAAAGTCCGCGCCTTCTTTCTGTACCCCATAAAGAGGCTTGATATGCCCGTCGAGATCCACCAGCGCAAACTCATGTTTTTTTCTCCGACGACGCGCCTTGCCAGAAAGCTTCGACCACACTGCCTCCTGGACCTCGTCGATGATCCCCGAGAGTTGCTCGATATCTTGCGCGGTCCTAAATCGACGCAGAAAATCTCCGGCCGTCGTCGGGTCTGGAATCCGACACGCTCCCACCAGCCGCCTAACCGCCTCGCTGCCTTGCAGTACCGCTTGATCCTCCAAACACGTCCCATCGGCATAAAGCGTATACGCGAGCGCCAGCACATGGTCCGACTCGTGGTAGGGCGCGTGACGCTTGAACAACACCAGCGCCTCGTCCAGCCGCTGCGCTACCCGAAACCGCCGCACAAACTGCTGCGCCAGCACCAGCCCCCCGTAATGGGTCATCTCGCCTCGTGGATCGCTCTCCAGATGGAGCAATGGGTGACGCATCACGCATCCCTCGGTCTCGGGCCACGGAAGCTCCGCAGGATCGACGCTGGTACCCGAATTGACGTGACTTGCGCGTTCAAATGCGATAGATACTTTCACTTGGGAGCCCTCTGCTTTTGGGGTTACGTTGCTGTCTTGCAACTCTTCGTATACCTCATTTCAGAGGGTTTTTCCCGTTCTAAATCCATTGCAAAGAATTTTTCTGCGGCACAGCGCTTATTTGAGGACTAGAATAAACCGAGCTTCGTAGGGATGGTTGATTTCATAAACCATCCGTGATTAAAGTTCGGCCTTCCGGAAGAAAATTTATTTTGAATGAACAACCGATGCGTTGACGCCGGTGGGAGTGAGGAAATGATTGACGTCAGCTTGCGAGGAGTCCGCTGTCGGGCGGCCCAGGAGATTCTCGATCTCGAGGGAACCATTGGAGCTGCCACCGAGGGCACAATCGTCTATGAACTCGAGGGAGAAGGGGGACAACTGGTACACGTTCAGTGGGATAACGGGACAAGCTCCCTCGTCTCCTCGGAGGAGATTGAGATCACCGACCGCGCCGTGATCTGGCAATAGCAGGGCTTGCGAGCGTGACATCGCGCACGCGGAGTAAGAGCATTCTGGGGGTTTAACTCACCTTGACTGCAAGCTTCCGGCCTAACGCCTTGAAGGCGCTTAGCCAGGCTTGCGCTGCTCGATCACCCTGCTCCTGCTGCATATTTGGATAGATGTTTTCGAGAAGTCGGTAGTAGCTGTTTTGGATTTTCCACAAATCGACGCGAAAGGGAAGAGCGCGAATCAAACCCGCCGCGCTGTCCAATTGTTGCAACAAATCAACTGTGGGGTTGACGATCAGCCGTTCCGTCAGCCGCTCGAGCTTGTGCCTATAGGTGAATTCTAACGTCGCGGTGTCCAGGGGTACGCCTTCTAGTTTTGCGGCTTCCAGCAGCGCGTTGACGCGCTCGGCATCGAATTCTTCCTGTTCCAAAGCCTGGCGCAAGTAGCCGTTGAGCACCAGCTCTGCCGCTGCAGAAAAAACCTTGGGCAGTGGGATGTGCAGGTTGGTAAGGAAGCGCATCATCGGAGCACGGCGCTCATAGATTTGGCGATACAGTGCCTCCGCCTCTCCAAGGCTGGCGGTCAAGCTTTGCTCGAGAACTTTCCTTTGCTCGTCCCGGAAGAGCGACCAAAGGGAATAATTGGACTCGCCGAAGTACCGGTCCATGAAACGAATCACCTCAGCGAAGTCAGCCCGCCGAAAAGCTTCCACTGCCTCGCGGGCAAGACTTGAGTCGGGTTCGGCGCCGAGAGACTCCTGCACTCCGCAGTTGACGTGGTGATCGCCCATGTGCAGCACGCCGAAGTCGAGCACAACGGATTCCCAGGTGATTTCTGAGGTCAGCTTCACCTGGCCCATGGCCAGTTGGGCCAGACCCGCCTCGAAGATCTGATAGTCTCTTCCCTCGGTCCGGTAGCAGTAAATCTTGGCCCGCTCGGTGTAGCGTTCAAAAAGAGAGCTGACTGCGTAGTGGGCTCCGATCTGCTCCCAATCCACCATGGCCGGCCGCACGAACTTGTCGTAGATGCGCCGTCCATCTCCGTATTCGGGCAGGTTGCTCTTTGCCGAAGCGAGCCGCTCCGTAAACTGCGACTCGAGAGAATCACCGAAGAGGTCTTGGCCCAGCTGCACGGCACGCCCGGCAAACAGCATCGCCTGCACGGTTTCGATGCCGGACAGCTCATCGAAGAACCAGCCGCAACTGGTATACATCAGCATCGCATGGCGCTGAAGCTCCAGCAGTTTCAGGGCGGTGGTCATCTCGGCAGCGCTCAAGGGACGAAGCGCGTGACGGGCGAAAAAACCTTCCACATTCTCCGTCGAACGATCGTGAATGACGCTGAGGTAATCGTTGCGCGCGGCCCAGGGATCTTTTAAAAGCTCCCGGCCCTGTTTGTCGAAGGGCGAAGCGAGGGAGTCACGCAATTTATCCAGCGCATCGCGTAATGGGGTGCGCCACTCCTGGTTCCAGCCGGGATGGCCGCCGGAGTTACAGCCGCAATTGCTCCACCAGCGATCGATGCCGTGAAAACAACTCCAGGAAGTTTTTTCGATGATCTCGACCTGGTGGGTCGGGGGATGCCGTTCGAGATATTCGCCATAGTTCGTAAGTTGCGCCAATTGATTGGACTCGATGGTGTTCAAGGCGTAGGCGAGGGCCATGTCGCCGAAGCGGTGGTGATGGCCGTAACTTTCACCGTCCGTAGCGATATGGACGAGTTGGGGCCGGTTGCGCTCCTCGGAGAACGCGCCGATGAGCCGGTTGGCCAGATCCTCACCGCTGGAGAGCAGTCCTTCAAAGGCGACGGCGCGAGCGATCGGTCCGTCATAAAAAAACAGGGCAATCTTTCGCCCCGAAGGCAGCCGTTGTTCATAGGCCTGCGTCGGATCGATGCGAGAGCCGCTGACGTCGCGCCAAACCCGTCCTCCGATGGTGCGGACTCGGTTCGCTTGGTGCGGGGCAAGAATGGTAAAACGAATCCCTAATTCCGCCAGGATCTCGAGACTCTCAAGGTCCACAGCCGTTTCCGGCAGCCACATGCCCTCCGGCATGCGCTTAAAGCGTCGTTCAAAGTCACGGATGCCCCATAGAATCTGCGTACGCCGATCGCGGGCGTTAGCCAGCGGCAGAATCATGTGATTGTAGACCTGGGCCAAAGCGGAGCCGTGCCCGGAAAAATTTTTCTGACTTTCCCGGTCGGCTTCGAGAATCGCGTCATAAACATCCGGCGCTTTTGCTTCAACCCAAGAGAGCAAAGTAGGGCCGAAGTTGAAACTGATCTTGGAGTAATTGTTGACGAGCTGGATGATTTGGTTGTCGCCATCGAGAATCCGCGACACGGAATTCGGCGCATAGCACTCCGTCGTAACGCGTTCATTCCAATCATGATAAGGGTATGCCGAATCCTGCAGCTCGACGGTTTCGAGCCAGGGGTTCTCGCGCGGGGGTTGGTAGAAATGGCCGTGAATGCAAATATAGCGTTTCATGGGAAGCTAAATCACGGCTTGACTCTGATTGTAAATTGTTTCAACAGCTCTTCGGTGTCGTCCGACGTGCTATCCGAGTTAGAATCCCCGCGGTTACTATTGACCGGTCATCACCCAGCTGGTTCTTCGCTCGCCGCGTCCGATCACCACAATCCCGCTTTCGGAAACGAAGTAGCGCTGGCGATCTTGTTCGATATTGTATCCAATTTCGGTTCCCGGGGAGATGACATTCGATTTGTCGATAATTGCTCGGCGAATCTTGCAACCCCGGCCGATTTCCGCCCAGTCCATGATCACCGAGCCTTCGATGCGGCTGTAACTATGAATTCTGACATTGCGGCCGACGACGCAGTTCTTGACCACGCTGCCGCTGATAATGGTTCCTTGAGAGACAATGGAGTCCACGGCCATTCCCCTGCGATCGTACCAATCAAAGACGAACTTGGCGGGCGGATCGCCAAAGTCCGTGGTTCGAAGCGGCCAGCCGCGGTTATATAAATTGAACGAAGGATCCACAGAACAGAGATCCATGTTAGCCTCGTAGTAAGCTTCGATGGTTCCGATATCGCGCCAGTAACTGGGCTCCTCGCCTTTCTGCGTAGACGGAACGCGGTTTTTACGAAAGTCGTAGGCGTAGACTCCCTTTTCACTGATCAGCAATGGCAGGATATCGCGGCCAAAGTCATGGTTGCTCGATTCTAGTCTGGCGTCTTCCGTTAGAGCCTCAATCACCGTGTCGGTATTAAATAGATAGTTGCCCATGGAGACCAGTGCCGAGTCGGGTTCACCGGGGATCGATTTCGGTTGGCTCGGTTTCTCGTCGAAGCCGACGATACGCCAATCAGGGTCGACTTCTATTACCCCAAACTGACTCGCCTCTTCGATTCTTACCGGTAACGCCGCGACGGTGACATCGGCGCCTTTTTTTTGGTGCTCGTCGATCATCTGGCGGATGTTCATCCGGTAGATATGGTCTGCGCCGAAGACAGCCACAAGCCGGGGTCTGTGTCGCTCAATCAAGTACAAGTTCTGATAAACCGAGTCGGCGGTGCCTTGGTACCAATCCTTGCCCATGCGCATCTGGGCGGGAACCGACGTGATAAAGTGATCTCCTAAGAAATCAGTGGTTCGCCAGCCCTTGTCCACGTGCTCCAGCAAAGACTGCGCTTTGAATTGGGTCAAAACGTAGATCGAAAGGATGCCTGAGTTCACGAAGTTGGAGAGGACAAAATCGACAATTCTATACCGGCCTCCGAACGGCACGGCGGGCTTCGCTCGGTGTGCCGTCAAGGGATAGAGACGCTCGCCTCTGCCGCCGGCGAGGACAATTCCCAAGACATACATCATTGCACCTCTATTTTGCTACCTCCTCAACGCAAAAGCTGTTCGTATAGGTTGCTGTATGCTTGAGCTGAGCGATCCCATGAAAAATCCATGCACATCGCTCGATGGATCAGCGCGGTCCACGATCGGTTCTCCGTAAAAACCCGTAATGCTCTTTCGATGCTCTCCCATAGCGCGTCGGGCTCGTATCTGTCAAAGACAAAGCCGGTCCCCTTGCCGGGCTTGGCGTCATAGTCGATCACAGTATCTTTTAGCCCGCCGATTGCCCGGACGATCGGAATTGTACCATATTTCAAGCTGAACATCTGATTGAGGCCGCAGGGTTCGTAAAGCGACGGCATCAAGAAAATGTCCGCGCCCGCTTCGATCCGATGCGCTAAGGCCTCATCGAAACCCATGCGCACGGCGAATTTTTCGGGAAAACGGGCGGCGGCGGTCGCAAAAAAATCCTCATAGCGCAATTCGCCGCTGCCCAAAAGGACCAGTTGAAGCTCCCGCTCCATTATCTGATCAAAAATCTTTTGGACGAGGTCGAAACCTTTCTGGGACGTTAAACGAGAAACCATGCCGAACAGCGGCACCGCGGACTTGACCGGGAGACCCAGGCTCCCCTGTAGTTTGTCCTTACAGATACGCTTCCCGGTGAGGTCATTCTCACTATATCGTCTAGCGATAAAGGGATCGGTTTCCGGGCTCCATTCGTTGTAATCTACGCCGTTGAGAATTCCCGTCACATCGGCGGCTCGCTGCCGCAATATCCCCTGCAAGCCGAAGCCCTGTTCCGCGCTCATGATCTCCTGCGCGTAAGTCGGACTCACGGTAGTAATCCTATCGGCAAAGATCAGGCCGCCCTTAAGAAAATTGATGTTACCATAAAACTCCAACTGCTGCGGGCTGAAATAGCTGCGATCAAGGTTCAGTAAGGGCCAGTTCGACTCCCGAAAAATTCCCTGGAAGCCAAGGTTGTGTGCGGTCAGAACGGTTTTGACCGATGCAATTTCAGGGTAGCGAGAGCCTTGGGCCTTCAAAAAGACAATCCCCAGCGCCGTCTGCCAATCGTGGCAATGGACGATTTCGACGGGATGCCTGCGGAGAATTTCTAACGCGGCACGGGAAAAAAAGGCGAACCGTTCCGCGTTATCGGGATAATCGCTAAAAGGTGTTCCGTATAGAAAGTCGCGGTCGAAGTAACGATCGGCGCGCACCAGATATACGGACACGTTTTGCCCCAGCCGGGCCTCGAGAACGGAAGCCTCTTCTACTGCTGCCCCCAACGGAACAGCCAATTGCATCCCGGTCTCGTCGAGTGCGGAAGGCCCGTTGAGTACACAGCGATAGGCGGGCATGATTGGGCAAATCTCATGCCCGCGCTTTTCCAGCGCTACGGAAAGCGTTCCAAGGACATCAGCCAAGCCGCCGGTTTTGGCGAAGGGAGCGATCTCGGATGAGAGCATCGCAATTTTCATAGGCAGGTAAACGACAAGCGCTTAGACCGAAATCCTATGCGTTTTGTTTATCCTTGGTTCTTAAAAAAAGAAACCGACAGCGGCGGCAATGTGATCGTGAGAGAATAGGGTCGGCCATGGAGCGGCACGGGAACCGTCTCTACTCCGCCGAGATTCCCCATGTTGCTGCCACCGTATTCGCCTGCGTCGCTGTTCAATATCTCCTGCCAGGATCCGCTCCGCGGGGACCCGAGCCGGTAACTGTAGCGCGGTACGGGCGTAAAGTTGCAGGCCACGAGAATAATCGTCGAGCTCGATTTACCTTTGCGGATCAAAGTTACCGTGCTGCTATCGGCGTCGTCACAGTCGATCCATTCAAAACCCGCCGGGTCGCAATCCATTTCGTGTAACGCGGGCTCGCTGCGATAAAGGCGATTGAGGTCTTGTACCCACCTTTGCAGTCCGGCATGGAGCGAATAGCCCAATAGATCCCAGTCCAAGCTGCCGTCATGCACCCACTCCCGCCATTGGCCGAATTCGCCGCCCATGAATAACAGCTTCTTTCCTGGTTGCGCATACATATAGCCGAATAGCGCCCGGAGATTGGCAAACTTCTGCCAGTCGTCACCGGGCATCTTTCCTAGCAGTGAACGTTTGCCGTAGACGATCTCGTCGTGGGATAGCGGCAAGACGAAATTTTCATGAAACGCATAAATCATCCGAAACGTCAGCCTATTGTGATGATAGCGCCGGTAAATAGGATCCTGGCTCATGTATTCCAGTGTGTCATGCATCCAGCCCATGTCCCACTTGAGACCGAATCCCAAACCGCCTACATAGTTGGGCCTCGACACCATCGGCCACGAAGTCGATTCCTCAGCGATGGTTTGAACGTCTGAATGGTTTTTATACACCTCTTCGTTCAGCCGTCGCAGGAAATTAATGGCCTCGATGTTTTCCCGCCCGCCATATTGGTTTGGAATCCACTCGCCTTGTTTACGGGCGTAGTCCAGATAGAGCATTGAGGCAACCGCGTCGACGCGCAATCCGTCTATATGATAGTTGCGGAGCCAGAAGAGGGCGTTGCTGATGAGAAAACTTTGGACCTCCTTTCGGCCATAGTTGAAGATGTAACTCTTCCACTCGGGATGATAGCCCTGGCGGGGGTCGGCATGCTCGTACAGATGCGTTCCGTCGAAAAAAGCCAAGCCATGCTCATCGGTGGGGAAGTGTGACGGCACCCAATCGAGGATCACGCCGATGCCGCGTTGGTGCAGAGTATCCACGAGGTACATAAAATCCTGGGGGGTACCATAATTGCCGGAAGGAGCGAAGTAGCCGGTGATCTGATAGCCCCAGGAGCCGAAGAACGGATGATCCATGACGGGCAGAAACTCCACGTGCGTGTATCCCAGCCGTTCCAGGTAGTCCGCCAGTTGCGGCGCCAGCTCGCGATAGGACAGCGAGCGATTACTCTGCTCGGCCACCCGCCGCCATGAGCCAACGTGCATTTCGTAAATCGCCATGGGCTTATCGAGAGCGTTGCGCTGACGGCGCGATGTCATCCATCCTTGGTCGCCCCACTGATAATCGAGATTCCACACGATGGACGCCGTCTTTGGCGGTATCTCATTGAAAATCGAAAACGGATCCGTTTTGTCTACTCGATAGTCGTTAAAGCGAGAAACAATGTGATACTTGTAAAGTGTCCCGTTACCGATTCCGGGGAAAAACCCTTCCCAGATGCCTGACTGCCCCTTGGAGTGGAGAGGGTCGCTGTGCTTATTCCAGCCGTTGAAATCGCCCATGACAAAAAGCTGAGCGGCATTGGGTGCCCAGACAGCGAATTGAGTGCCGCTGACACCTTCGTGGTTGACGACACGGGCGCCCAGTTTGTCGTAGAGTTGAAAATGGCTGCCCTCGTTAAAGAGGTAGAGATCGTTATCGGTTATGAGACTTACGGTTTCATGGCTCCCCATTGATCTTAATTACCTTCTTTCTTTAGTTTTCCGCATGTGGCGCGCGTTTAAATCCGCCAGAAAAGCTCTTTGATGAAACTCTCAAGGCAAAAATTGCCCCCCTGTGCGGTCGCTTTGAATCGCAGCGTCTACAAAAATTCTGACAGATGAATATGGGTTTGTCTATCGGGGAACTTTGAACGGAGAGCCAAAATTCTCCGACGGAAGCTCAACGGTTTTTAGGACGGCGTTCTTGCCGTAGAAATTTGTGATGAGATTTCAGGTATGCTCGCCGGCTCCTGCGACTCCGTCGTCGTCCTCTGCTCGGAAGGCAAATGAATCTTAAAGATTGTCCCTTTGCCCGGCTCACTGTCGACTTCGATCCGCCCGCCGTGATTCTTGACGATCCGTTGACAGATAGGGAGTCCTAAACCCATTCCTCTTCTTTTCTTGGCGGTGAAAAACGGTTGAAAAATCTTTGGCAAATCCGTCTCTGCAATGCCAAACCCGGTATCCGCGACGGTTATCACTGCCACCGCGGCCATGCCATCGGATTGCGCTATTTTGGCTTCCACGATTAATTTGCCGCCTTCCGGCATCGCGTCAATCGCGTTTAAATAAAGATTCACCAGAACCTGCTGTAGCTGCTGCGAATCGGCCTGAATACGCGGTAGATCCGGGTCTAGCTTTTTCTCCACGGCGACGTTCTGTTTGTAGAGACGGTTCTCCACCAACTGGAGCGTTTTTTCAATTGCATCTGCTATCGAGGTCGAGCAAAAGTCTGTACTTCTGGGGCGGGCGTATTCCATTAGGTCTTTTACGATCTGCCGGCACCGCTTCGATTCCTCGTCAATGATTTGCAAAGCGCGATAGTTGGGATCGGCCGGTTCCATGCCGCTCAACATGTCTTCCACGAAACCCATGATGATTCCGAGAGGATTGTTGAACTCGTGGGCCATGGAAGCGGTCACCTCCCCGAGGGAAACCAGGCGCCCCGACATGATCAGTTGCTGCTCCAGTTCCTGAGCCTGCTGGCGTAACCTCTCTTCGCTCTGGCGAAGTGCTTCCTCCGTGCGCTTGCGCTCGCTGATATCCATTGTGGCACCAAGCATCCGAACCGGCCTCCCGCCGTCGCGCAGGACCGCAGCGTTGGTAAAAAGCCAGACGACCGAGCCGTCGGGGCGGACTGCGCGGAACTCGATCTCGTAGGGCACATCCTTGTCCAGCGTGCGCTGAATCGCCGCTGACACTAACCCTTGATCCTCAGGATGAATCAGCGCAGTAAACCCTTCCACCGTACCGTCGAACTGATCCGGCCTCACGCCGTGAATGGCGTACAGCGAATCGCTCCATGAGATCCGGTTGGTGACTACGTCCCAATCCCAGACGCCTAGCTTACCGGTTTGCGTGGCCAGGCGCAGCCGCTGCTCGCTCTCACGCAGCGCGACTTCCACGCGCTTGCGCCGGGTGATGTCGCGGGCGATCTTGGACGCGCCGACGATGTTTCCTTTGGTATCTCTGATGGGCGACACAGTCAGCGAAATGTCCAGCAGACTTCCGTCCTTGCGCCGCCGAACCGTCTCATAGTGTTCGATGCGCTCACCGCGCCGAATGCGCTCAAGAATACCTTGCTCCTCATCGCGGCGCTCCGGCGGAATTAGAAGGGTGATAGGCTTGCCGATCGTCTCTTCAGCCGTGTAGCCAAACAACCGCTCCGCGGCTTGGTTCCAACTGGCGATGACTCCGTTGAGGTCTTTACTGACGATTGCGTCTCCCGAAGACTCGACGATGGTCGCCAGCCGCCGGCTAGCTTGTTCCGCCTGCTTTAAATCCGTGACGTCTTCAAAGACGCTGATCGCGCCTGAGAAGCGGCCGTTAATATCATACAACGGGTCGATGTTTACCCTGAGGATGATCCTGGAGCCGTCGCGGCGCTCAATGACCACTTCTTGGTTTCGAATAGGAGCAGCTCCGTTTAGGACTTGAGCCATCGGCGTTTCCGCGTGAGGCAGGGGCGTTCCATCAGTCCGAAAAAGCCGAAAGGAACCACAGAAGCGTTCATCGGTATCTCCGATGGCAGGCGCACGTCCCCAAAGCTCAGCGGCTCGACGATTGTGGTAGGTGATGACTCCGGAAGGAGCCTCGCAGATATATACCGCCGCCGGGAGCAATTCCATAAGGTGGAGCGTGAGAGATGAGCCGGGTGCCGACTCAAACAGATGACGGAACTCCGACGCAGAGACGCCGCTCTCTTGGTCAACGGTCTGCTCATGGGTTCCTACGACCATGGCAGATTGCTGCATCCGCGAGCTGTCCATGGTCTTTCGATTTGGTGGCGGTTTATCGTTCATCTGAGGACTCTGTGTACCCTAGTAACACACTACATAGTCTCGTCGGGCTTCGTCAACGTCGGCTATGATGCAAGCGGGCAACGCTCCGCGCCGCCTAACAAATAGTTTCTATCCTTCCTGCTCGCGCCAGAATATCGCGCCTTGTCGGTGAGACCGTCCTCGCGAGCAGGAAGGATCTACGCAAGACCCTCACCGTCACCGACTTCACGCTTCCCGCGGGCCAATTGAGCTGAATCAAGCTCGAGGGGCAAATGGACTTTGAAAGAGGTTCCCTTATCTGGCTCGCTGTCAACTTCGATTCTTCCGCCATGGTTTTTGACGATCCGTTCACAGATAGAAAGGCCTAACCCCAATCCTGTTCTCTTCTTCGCCGTAAAGAAGGGATGAAAAATCTTAGGCAGATTCTCAGGCTCGATGCCAAAACCGGTATCCGTAACGGAAATGATCAGCCCACCTGCCGTGTCATTTTCGGGAGACTTTGATGCCGGAGATGCTCTGACCGTCAAGGTTCCTCCGTCCGGCATCGCGTCGATCGCGTTCAAGTAGAGAATCACCAGCACCTGTTCCAATTGCTGCGGGTCGGCATCGACCTTGGGGAGGTGCTCATCTATTTCCGTAACGGGCTCGATCTTCTGCTTGTATAAATGGTTGGCGACTAGATCCATGCTCTTTCTCACCGCGTTTGCGACGTCCGTCGAACGAAGTTCAGTGCTTGTGGGTCGGGAGAATTCCAAAAGGCTTCGTATGAGTTTTTCGCAGCGCTTGGTTTCCTCGTCGATGATCGCCAGAGACTTATACTGGGGGCTGGTGAGATCGGTCTCGCTGAGAAGGTCCTCGGCAAAGCCCATGATAATCCCGAGGGGGTTGTTGAATTCGTGGGCCATCGACGCAGTGATCTCGCCGAGGGAGACCAGACGGCCCGAGGCGATGAGCTGTTGCTCCAGCTCCAGAGCTTTCTGGCGAAGTTGCTCTTCACTCTTCAGCAGCTCCGCCGCCCGTTTGCGTTCGGTGAAGTCCTCCATGACCAGCAGAACAAACTCCGTCGGGTCCGAACCGTTGGAAATCCTCCGCGCGTTGAGCAGCATGGTCCGCGGCCCGATTGCAGGAAAATCGAAATCCACTTCGAAGTCGTCGAATTTCGTATTGTTGGGCAATATATCCTCCAGCAACTCCCGCAGTCGCGGTATGTCCCACTGGCGGTGCCCCAGCTCGAAGATGTGGCGGTTCTGCGTGTCCTGCGGCGAGACTTGAAAGGTCTGGTAAAAAGCCCGGTTCGCCGAAATCACGCGCAGATCGGCATCCAGAACCAAGAGAGGTTCGCGAATCGTTTGAACAATGCTTTCAGCGTAATTCCGCGCTGCCTGCATCGATTCCTCTGAGCGCTTCAGCCCGGTCACATCGCTGAACGTGAAGATCACGCCGTCGATTTTGTTGTCCAAAGTGCGGTAGGGAAGGCAGCGCATCGCGTACCAGTCGCCGCTGGAAGCCTGGACGTCCTTTTCAATACCGGCGAGGCTGCGGAGCACTTTTTCGGCCGCCGCTGCGAGATCGACGCCGACAAACTGATGCGTTACGTGACTGAGCGGCCGGCCCACGTCCGAAGAGATCAGGTTCATGAGTTTTACCGCCGATGGCGTAAAGCGCTTGATGCGAAATTCATTGTCCAGAAAGATCGTCGCGATTTCAGAAGAGTGCAGGAAGTTCACTAAGTCATTGTTAACTTGGGTGATCTCTTCAACCTTCATATTGAGCTGGCTGTTGACGGTGTTCAATTCCTCGTTGACGGCCTGAATCTCTTCCTTCGAGGTCTCCAACTCCTCGTTGGTGGACTGCAACTCTTCGTTGATCGACAATATTTCTTCGTTGGCGGCTTTCAGCTCTTCGGCCGAGATTTCGTATTCATTGATAGTCGTCTGAAATTCGGCTTTCAACGTCTTAAGCTCCAATTCCAGCTGCATGACCAGAGACTCGTCTTCGCCGATCTTTTTGGCCTGGGCATCGGCGTGAGAAACCGCCGGGGCTCGCTCGTGCACATCCTCGAAGATAACGGCAAACAGCCTGTCGCCTTTCAGATGCCTGATCACCGGCCTAATCGTAACGTTGACCAGTAAGCTGGAATCGTCGCGCTTGAACTGGACGCGTTCAAGGACGACCGGTTCGTTTTCGTGGACCACATTGCCCAGGGCGATCCGGAACTTCGCGGCAAGCCGGTTTTCGATCATGTTCAGCAAGTTGAGACTCGCTTCGCCGGTCGAATGCTCAAGATATCTGTGTGGCACCGTAGAAGTGCAGGATGTTGCCTTGTTCGTCGATGAGGGCAATACTCGCAGCGAAATGTTTGAGGAGCACGTTCTGGTTCAGTTCCGAGAGATTGAGAGAAGGGGGGTTTTCCCATTTCTGCAGCGGGGCGCCTCCCGATGTCTTTCCGGCGAACGAAAATAAGAACTCCGAAATCCCCGGTTGGATGGAGTTGTTGCGCCGGTATATTCGCCACTTGGAAGAAGCCGCCGTGAACAGCCCGCTGGGGCCGGCCATACCGTCGGACTTGCCCAAAAATAAATACCCCCCTGGGCTCAGCGCGAAAGCGAACAGCGAAAGGATCCTCCTTTGCACGATCGGCTCGATGTATATTAAGAGGTTGCGGCAACTGATGAAATCGAGTTTCGAGAACGGCGCTTCGGTGAGCAGGTTTTGGGCCGAAAAGATAATCGATTCGCGCAGCCGCTTGCTGACCTGATAGGTAGAATCTTGCTTGGTGAAAAAACCATTGAGGCGCTGCTCCGACACGTCGGCTGCGATACTTTGAGGATAGATTCCTTCTCGGGCGAATTTCAGGGAGTCGGCGTCCACGTCGGATGCAAAAAGTTGGATCGGATAGTTCTTGTTGGCAGCGGCAAGCTCTTCCAATAACAGTATGGCGATGGAATAGGGCTCCTCGCCGGTCGCACAACCGGGAACCCAAACTCGTAATGGACGATTACTGTCTCTTTCCCGGATTAACGGGGCGATGACTGTCCGCCGCAGCTCATCGAACGCCTCGGCGTCCCGGAAAAAGCTGCTGACGCCGATCAGCATGTCTTTTGCCAGGTGGTCGATCTCGTCCGAATTTTCTTGCAGAAAGCGCAAATAATCAGCGAGCGAGGCAATATGATTGAGTCCCATGCGCCGTTCGATGCGCCGAAGCAGCGTGGTTTTCTTATAGGCGGTGAAGTCGTTTTCGTTTCGCGTGGCCAGCAAGTCGAGGATCGCATCCAGGGAGTCGAATTTTGCCTTGTCGTCGCCAATGTTCCCGGCGTAAGATTGCCGCGCATACTTGAGAATCGCCTCGGGCATCTCATTCAGCGGCAGCACGCGATCCACCATTCCCGTGCGGATCGCGCTCCTGAGCATGGCGTCGAACTGGGCGGTCTCCGGCTGCTGCACCAGGGTCATGCCGCCCGCTCCCCGGACCTCGCGTAAGCCAAGCGTCCCATCGGATCCGCTGCCGGAAAAAATGACACAAATCGCCTTCTCGCGCTTATCTTCGGCCAGAGAACGGAAGAAAAAGTCTATCGGCATTCGGGCGCCATCATGCTTCACTGGCTCGGTCAGGCACAGATGGCTGTTACGGATTGTCAAGAATCTATTCGGTGGAATGGTGTAAACGGAATTCGCTTCAACTGGCATCCCATCTTCGGCTTGGACGACAGTCATCTCGGTGCATTTGGCCAGCAGATCGGCCATATAGCTCACGTGATTAGGATCTAAATGCTGAATCACCACGAAAGCTAGGTCGCTATCGACGGGCATCGCTGTGAAGAATTCCTTCAACGACTCCAACCCGCCGGCCGATGTGCCGATACCGACTACGATCAGATCCGAACCTTGGATGTCCATTTTGGGCCTCGTGTTGAACAAGAAGCCTTGGCGGTTAAGCTAGAACCATCGGTGCGGTTCCGTCCACCGGCTCCATCTTTGCCCCTAATAATTAGCTTACCGCCTTCCGGCATGGCGTCAATGGCATTTAAATAGCGATTAAACAAGACCGCTCCAATTGCTGCGGATCAGCATGGACCCTAGGTAAGTTCTCATCGATTAGGTGCCAGCCGCGATTTTTCTGTTTAACAATTCTCGATCCAAATTTTTCATGGTTAAAAAGGTTGTATTTGTCTCCGGACACACCACTGCCCGAGCAAACGCTCGGCGGAGATTTCGCCATCGCGGTTTCGAAACACGATATACCTCTCTGAGGCATACCGTAAATGGAGAAATAGCAAAGCGGGGGTCTATCAGATAGCGGACAACTGCGGATAGATTTTTGACACCAGGCCGGATTTCTCAATACGACAGTAAGCCATCGACGGTGGCCTTCAGTTCTTGAATATCCACCGGCTTGGTCAGATAAGTAGAGGCCCCTTTTTTCAGACATTCGTTGCGCGTGTCGATGGTCGGATAGGCCGTGATCATTATCACTTCGATTGCGGGACGACGGCTCTTGATTTCACCTAGAAGCACGACTCCATCTATGGGAAACATCTTGATATCGAGAATAGCGAGCTGGAAAACCCGCGTTTCCAGTAAGGCGAGTGCGTCGTAGCTGTTTTTCGCCGCGACTACTTGGTAGCCCTGTTTGCTGAGAATTCTCTCGAGGACCAACAAAAGGTTCTCTTCGTC
>Ga0137372_10002609_pt1 | contig 17462 bp, 10 predicted proteins | sample SagtaG_6_FD_104911 | JGI IMG/M metagenome (GOLD analysis project Ga0137372, IMG submission 104911) | Vadose zone soil microbial communities from Sagehorn Ranch, Mendocino, California, USA - Sage1_R_60_16 metaG | ecosystem: Environmental > Terrestrial > Soil > Vadose zone | place: USA...
CCAATCAAACGTGGGGCAATGAACGAACGGGTTGCCCTCAAGAGGATTGCCGACTTTCACGTAGCCGTCGATCCGGCCGGAGATTCGGATGCGGCAGTTCGCCAAGTTGCCGATATCGATGAGCGCGCAATCGGCGTCGCCATAAGTGTCCGTCCGGATACCGATGTCGGTCGGGCCGGCGCGCCATATCGATTCCTCGGGATGCTCGAAACCGCCGCCGGCAAAGGCGTGGATGGTGCCGTTGACGATGCTGATCGTGCCGCGCCATTCAGCCCAGCGGTAACGGTCGGGAATGCGCGCCCCGCCCCAGCGCACGCGGATACGGCGTTCGGAATAGCCCGCCTCATTGTGCAAGTCGCGGCGCCAAATGCAGCCGCTATGATCGTAGGCTGCGATCTCATCCCAGCCGGCGCTTCCCAGGAAACGGTATTCGATCTTGGCGGGCCCCTTGCTTTGGAATTCGTCTCCCTGCAGATGCTGGCCGCAACGCGCGAGCCCGACCAAGCGTTCTCCGGTAGCCGCGAACGTGTGGCGAGCGCGCAGCGCGCGGCCTATGGTCGCGCGGTCGAGCTTCTCGGCGATGATGCCAGTGATGCCGCCTTTGGTGCCGAAGACCTGCGTGCCGGGGAGCCCTCCGCCGGGACGCCCGCGGTGCTCGTCGCCGCTTGCCGAAGCGCCGAGCTTGTAGCCGCGCCGGATAACGTCTTGGTAGAGCCACCCGAAGTGCCCCCAGGAAGAGCTGATCTCGATCAGTCGCTCCAGTTTCGGGTGATGCCAATCCGGAATGTAGCGGCGCCCGCCGACGTGCGGCATGATGAGGTGATTTTCCGGATCGTGGCAGTAGGCGAGCCACAGCTCCTCGATCGGCCAGCGGCCGACGTCGACGCCGCTGCCCTTCATGTCCTCGTTCCAGGTGAGGGTGCGGTTGTGCTCGCCTTTGTCGTTGTACGGAAAATCCGGCTTCTTGCCGTGCAGGAACACGACGTTATGATCGCCGCCCGCGGTCGAGCTGCCGCACCATTCCTGGACCGGATAGCACACGAGCTCTCCATCCTTGTGGAATTCCTGCATCGTTTTCACGCCCAGCTCCCAGTTCGCGTCGGTGATCTGGAAGTCGTTCGCGGTGTAGCTGATGACGTCCAGCCCGGCGACGTCGCGCCCGTAAGCGGTGTTGTACGCCGGGCTGTTGGTGCCGACCGTGTCGTGGGCGTGCACGTGCAGATCGCCGTAGAAAATCCTCGGGCAGGGAGCGCGCTCGTCGATCGTGACGTAGTGCACCGCGTCGGCGACGTCGAGCGCGCCGGGCAGGCGCGCCCTGATCGCGAGCTCGCCGGGCGCGCGCGGCAAATCCTCGATCACGGCGCTCGCCCACCGCTTTGACTGAAGCTCGACCGTGTTTTCGTAGACCGTTTCCCCGTCGAGCGTCGCGGTGATTTCGACGGTTCTTGCAGCGTCGACGCAGGCGTTGCCCCAGCGATCATGGGCGCTGACGCGCACCACGAAGGGCGTGCCCGGCGTCACCAGCCGCGGCCCGACGAGCGCAAGCGCCGCGGGGGCGCCCGGCACGATGTCGATGATGACGTCGCCCGGGACCGCAACGAAGCGCGAGGTGCCGAGCGGATCGACATAACAGCGGAAACGGAACTTGTCCTCGACGAAGGTCTGGACGCGGGTTCCCGGCCCGCCCATGCGGCGGTCGCCCAGGCGGATGATGATGTGATCGCCGGCGTTGAGATAGCCGTCCACCGTGTCGACGATGACGGCTTTCTGAAAAGGGCGCTCGTGGCCCTTCTGGTCGAAGCGGACCTTGAGCGATTGCACCGTCGCCGGACTTTGGCCCTTTGCCAGCGGTCCCGCCTGGTATTCGGCCGAGACGTAGTTGGCGCCGCGGGGATCGACCGTCTGAAAGAGCGCCCAGTCGGAATAGAATTTGAAGGTCGCCTTGAACCAGGCGCCGTCGGCGACCCCGCAGGCGCCGACCTCGTAGTCGAGCGCGAGCTCGTTCCAGCTGCCGGCGACGAGGCGGTCGACGTTGCAGCTTACCTTGCCGACGAAATGCCGTGACTTGTTCGATTCGTAGAGCCCCTCGGGAGCGACATAGTCGCCCAGACGCTCGCGCAGTTCTCTCTCAGTCAGTTTCTCCTGCCTTGTAGTGCGCAGGTCGGTCGGCTTGTTCATTTCGGGCTCCTTGGGACGCGGGAGGTCAGCTCGCCGCCCTGAATGGCCATGGCGCCGCCGGATCCCAGACGGGAACCCCCAAAAGGGCGTACCACGGCGCCATGACGACGATGCCGTAGGCGATGGCGATCAGCACGGACACCCAGCCCACCTTGGCGTAGTCGGTCATGTTGAAGGTGCCGCTGCTGTAGGCGATGACGGCGGCGGTGATCTGCGTCGGAAGAATGTAGGCGAAGGAATCGGTATCGGCGACCAGCATGGTGAAAGCGACGGGATGCAGCCCGAGCTTCGGCGCCATCGCGAGCAGCACCGGGGCGAGCATCGTGACCGCGGCGACGTTGGAGAGCATGCCAAGGCGGATGATGTGCGTTCCGACCATAAGGATCAGCAGGATGGCCCACCAGGGATGACCCTCGGCAAGCGGGTGAACGTGATCGGCGAGCCACTTCGCCAGCCCGGAGGTGGACATCGCGTCGGACAGCGACAGGGCCCCGGCGAGCAGCAGCAGGGTGCCCCAAATCGTACGGTCCTGCAATTCCTTCCACCTGAACTTGAACAGCCCCGGCGTGAACAACAACGCGAGCCCTATCAGCGCTGCGTTGTGCGATGCGACCTTGTGCCACTGCTCGGTCATCCAGGCGAGCGCGATCAATCCGAACACGAGGAGGATAAGCCATTCGCTTTGAGTTGTCCTGGGGAGCTCGCGGCGCTGCTTCTGCGCGGCTGCGAACCCCCCGGCGAGGGCGACGCCGCGCGTCTTGAAATAGCGCTGCACCCACCATTGGGTCAACGCGAACATGCCGAGATACGGCCACTGCAGCAGGAACCAATCGAAGTAGGAAATGCGCAGGCCGAGATTTTTCTCGAACAGGCCGATCACGACGAGATTCGGCAGGTGCGCGGTCATGATGCACATGCCGCTGATCATCGAGCCGTAGACCAGCGTCTGAATGACGATCGCCTTCTTACCGTCGCGTTCTTCACGGCTGTCGCCGAAGAACTTGGTGACGCCGTTGATAACGGGTAGGAGGGTGGCGGCGCGGGCGTTGGCGGCAGGGATGATCAACGAGAGGACCAGATTAACCGCGAACATCGCCCAGATCACGCCGTTGACCGTCCTCACTTTCATCCAATTAAGCAGAGAAAGCGCGACACGGCGATCCAGGCCGGCAGCCTGCATGATCGCCGCGAAGATGAAAGCCGAGAGGCAAAGGAACGCCACCGGGGTTACGAACCCCTCCGCGGCTTTGGAAAAGGGCTTGGCGGCGCCGCTCATGACGAGCAGCATCGGGATAAGCAGACCCGAGACGCCGGCGGGGAGCGCTTCGAAGACCCATATGGTGCACGCCCACGCCATGACGGCGAGCGTTGCCTTGCCCACCTGCGGCAGGCCTGCCGGAGCGGGCATACCGAACAGGATCAGGAAGAAGATCAACCAGGCGAGGGCAAAACCGATCAAGGTCTTGCGGGGAGGCAGCCCGGCAGCAGCGATGTTTGCGCGAAACTGCTGGAAGAAGTGGAAGCTGAAGACCGATTCCCAGATCCCCGTCGCGAAACTTGCTTGCTGCCTCGTTTCCGCCATCGGTTCCTCCTCGTTGTAATTCGCTGGGGCGCGCGAGCGCGCTAATCAATGAAAACTTTTTCGCTCTTCTTCAGCGACGTATAGTACTCGCGCAGTATTTGCAGCACCTCCGGGCGGCTGAACTCCTCCGGGATATCGGCGCCCTCGGACAGTGCCTTGCGCAGCTTCGTCCCCGACAGCTGTAGTCTCTGGCTTTCGTCGTGCGGGCAGGTTCGTGCCGAGGCCATACTGCCGCAGCGGTAGCACCAGAACGTTTGATCGATCTTCAGCGGTTTGATCCGAAGCGAGCCTTCCGGAATCTCCTCGAAAATGCGTTGGGCGTCATAGGGACCGTAATACTCTCCGACACCGGCGTGATCTCGTCCGACGATCAGGTGGCTGCAGCCGTAGTTCTGCCGAAATACCGCGTGCAGCAATGCCTCGCGTGGTCCCGCATAGCGCATGTCCAGCGGATAACCGGCTTGAAGCACCGCATTTTTCGGAAAATATCGATCGATCAATACCGCAATCGCCCGGGAACTGATCTCCGCCGGGATGTCGCCCTCCTTAAGTTTGCCGAGCAAGGAATGGATCAGCACGCCGTCGCACACTTCCAGCGCAATCTTGACCAGATACTCGTGGGAGCGATGCATGGGATTCCGGGTCTGGAACGCCGCGACCGTCGACCAGGCGCGCCCTTCGAACGCTGCGCGCGTTTGTGATGGGGTAAGGTAGATGTCCGGATATTTGAGCGGAAAATCGCCTTGCGAGAGCACTTTCACCGGTCCGGCGAGGTTGACGTCCCCTTGGGCCATGACCATGCGAACGCCCGGATGCGAGGGATCGACCGTGCGGAATACCGTCCGGCATTCGTGCGCCTTGTCGATCGAATATTTCTCCGCGACCTTCATGGTTGCGACAGGTTCCAGGGATCCGGGACCCACCAGTGCGATTTCGGAGCCGACTGCAATTCCCGCCGCCGACGCCGCGTCAGCCGACAAGGTGATCGGGATCGGCCAAAAGAGGCCGCTGCGAAGCCGGTAATCGTCGCAGACGCTTCGCCAGTCCGCCTCGGTCATGAATCCGTAGAGGGGAGAAAAGCCGCCGATCCCGAGCATCGCCAGGTCGCCCAGTTCGCGCGACCTCATCGCGACGCGCGGGAACTTCGCCGCTCGGGCCCGCTCTTCATCGCGCTCCTTGTCGACAAGGAGCAGCGGTTTCAGCGGAACGTCGCCGTGAGGCTTAACCAGCCTGGACATGGTCCCAAAGACCCACACATTCCGTAAAGGGCACCAATCGCCCTGCTATTAGTCCATTTCCAATATGCGCCCCGACACGCTGCCACCGCTCGGCGGTTGTAAATAGAAGTCCCAGTGCAGAACATCGATGGCAACGACGAAGTACAAAATTGTGACGACGATCGAGATGAGCCCGCCGATCATCCCAAAGATGAACATCCTCTTCAGGTTTGCTCCATAGCCCGCCGCTATGCCTTGCGCGCCCGTGGACGATGCCATGGCGAAGCTGAAGCTAAGCGCTGCCCCTGTAATCCAAATAAACGCAACCGCGCCATACTGCAGGCCATGCCAGTTCTTGAAGGCGGCGATGACGAGCGGCATCATTACACCAGCGGCGGCGGTATCGGACAGTGCCTGGGAGAGCAGGTTCGACGCCGCGGTAAACGCGACGATCGATACCATATCGCCAGAATTGACGAAGGGTTCCAGCCACTGCGCGAAAACCGTGCTCGCCCCTGTTTGCGTAATCAGGCGGCCGAGCGCGACGGAAGCAGGCCAGATGAACAGGATGGTTATAGGGAAGTGATCGATCAGCGTGGATATAGACAGTATGTTCTCGCCCTTTGAGTTTTTGGACGGCATGAAGAAAAGAGCGGTAGCAATAATGAAGAAAAGCGGCGAGAGCTGCAGCCACCTGAAGGCTAGGCCCTGCACGTATTGCACATACAACGGCCGTGTTAACGCAAGTACGACGATAAGCAGGAAAGCAAAACAGACCACTTTTTCCTCATAGCTCATCGGCCCCATGCTCCTCAGCTCTTTCGCGTAATATTCCCGGCTGCCTTTGAATGTCTTGATCTCCGGTTTCATAAAGAAGTACATGAAGACCGACATGGCGGCCATCACCAGTAGGGAGAGAGGCAACATCCTTGCCAACCATTCTACGAAGAAGACTTCGTGGCCAATATATTTTTCGAGGAAACCGAGCGTCACTACCGCCTGCCCACCGCCGAGCGGCGTGGTCATGCCGCCCACTGAAGCACCCCACGACACCGCGATCAGGATATTCGAGGCCGCTGCGCTTCGATATCTCTGGTCGAACGTGGAGAAGCCGGCATAGGCGAGAGAGGCGCCGGCGATCGGGATGAAGATGGCCGCCACTGCCGTGTTGCTGACGACAAAACTAACTACGCCGCAGAACAAAAACCAGGCGACCATCTGTATTTGCACGTCGTTACCGCAGAGAAGCAGGAATCGCAGCGCCATCCGCTTCGCGAAACCCCAGCGCGCCCAACCGGCCGTGATCATGCAGGTCCCGACGATCAACAGCATGAGTGGATGGACATAGAGCTGCAGGGCATTATCTACGGGCATGAAGGGGTATACGGCGGCGACCAGGAGCGGGACCAGACAAGTCACCTTGATATCCATCGTGCCTTCTATCCACCAGTACACCATCCAAAACAGGATTCCGAATCCGAACCGCGCGGGCAATGGACCGAAGGCCGGAATAGCCAAGGTGATAAGCAGGATAGCGGGCCCGGCCAGTACCGGGAGGATGCGCCTCGCTAGGCTCGCCGCTCCTCCTGAAGTCACAGCTGTCGTCATGGGTTCCTCCTTTGAATCCCCTGTTTCACCTTCTCGATGTGAAGAGGCGCAACGGCTTGTTCTTTGCCTAATGGATAAAGCCGCATCTTCATTATCGAGGCTTTTTGGGGCACTTCGGAGACGGTCAAAACGCGAATCTGGACCGCCGTTTCAGCCGAAACAGCGCCTCACCAATAGACGCGAATGTGGTATACAGCCGCGGCCACCGCCAGCCCCAAGACCAGGAACGGCAGCCAAGAAAACAACTTGCGAGCGTTTTTCACCGAGTTTCCCGGCTCAGATCCTGAACGGCAGGGGAAAGAAAAAGTTGATCACGTAGAGAACTCCGACCGCTCCGGTGACCGCTCCGAGCATGAGATTGAGGAGGTGCTCCGGAACATAGAGCTGGGTTTTTGCGGCCGCCCAGGAGCCGAATATGCCGCCTGCCGCGGCGAAAAACCCCCACGCCCACTCGGGCTGAATCGCCTGGGCGCCGGCCAGCGGAAGAACCACGCAATAGGTGAACAAGCCCACTGCGGAAAGGATCACGGCGTACGGAATCGTCGCGGCGGGAACGACGTACATCGGCAGCTTGTAGACGATAATCAGGATCGGAACGATGAGAAAGGCCCCGCCGAGGCCGAGCGCGGACGAGATCACGCCTACCACTGCGCCGACCGCGAATAATACCCAGAGCTTCAGCGTCCATTTGTGTCCGAGATAGCCGATGGTCAGACGGCCGTTGGCGGTCGTGAGCGTTTCGATGCGGATCTGGTGCTCGCCGTTCCCGAAGGGCCCCGCGCGTGTGGCCGCCTCGACCGAAAACCCGCCAGAAACCTTGTTCAGAAGCTGTGCCCCTGCCAAAACGAGCATAAGGCCCAGCGCGAAGCGAAAGGGATCGGCGGCGACGAGCAAGGTCGAACGCAAGAACGGCCCGACGAGCCCGCCGATGATCCCGCCGGCGCAGAGCCAACCCGCGAAGTCCAGGTTCCATTGTCCGGTTCGGCGAAATCCGAGCAGCGCGCCGATCGGATTGACGAAGGTGAGCAGCAGCGTCGACGGCGTGACGTGGGGATTGGAGAACTGCAGCACGGACGTTGTATAGGGCAAGGCGAAGATTCCCGCGGCTTGTCCGACGAGCGCCATGGTGTATCCCGTCCATGCCCCCATCCAGATGACGTGCCAGACGGGCACACGTACTTCCGCGAGCGGATAGGGCCGATCCCCGTTCGGCACGAATCCGTGCTGCAGCTGTGCCGAGAGGTATCCGAGTATCAGCGCGCCGATGATGAAGGGCGCCTGCTGAAACAGAAACTCGCGCGCGATCGAGGATAGCGCGCGAGCACCCACGGTCACGGAATGGGCATCGGAATTCATGCAGGCCGCTAAAGCGCCGCCTTCCCCGCGTAGCGGCGCTTGACACAGAGATACTCTTTCCAGTAGCGCCACGCGCGCTGCCCCATGATCATTTCTTCGTGGGGGTGTCCAATGGGGAACTGGTTCTTCGGGATGTCCGACTCTTTCCAGAGGCCCCGGCGCTTCCTCTCCTCCCGCTGGTCCACGAGCCAATCGTTGTAGCTCTCGTAGACGATGTGCCCTTCGGGGGCGTCCAGCGTCGCCGCGCGAGTCCTGCCGTCGAGCTCGCGGTACAGGGCGATCTGCTCTTCGCTCAATTTCGCTGGTGCGACATCGGACTTGTACCCGGCTTCCTCCAGCTCCTTGCCGGCGGCAGCTGCGAAAATCTCCTGGTCGCGCAGGCTCAACTGTCGCTTGTATATCCCGAGGTACTTGTCGCTGGTCGCGTGGCCGAGCGGCTTATGGTCCTTGGTTGCACCGCGGGCCTTCGCCAGATCGGTCTGATAGAACTTGAGCATCGAATCGGAGAATTCTTCGCCGAGAAACCTGCAGACGCCCTGCAATATGCCAAGGGGGTCCGTGACCAAATCTTCGTACCGGAGATCGAGCCATTGGCCCGCGCCGAGTTTCTTGCGCCACGGCTTGACGGCGTTCTGGCACAAGGCCCAGCTCTCGGCCGCGCAGAAAATGTTGGTCGGACCGAAGGCCGAATCCAGATAATCTGCACTCGCGTCACGGCCGTCACGGGTGATGAAAATGAACTGGGCGTTTGGGAAATCCTCAAGAATTTCCTTCACGAAGAACAGATTGTGCGGCGTCTTCTCGCCCCAACGAGGCTTGTTGCCGGCGGTTCGCGCGAAGCGTTCGTGCATCGCACAGTAGATGCCGGCGAAACTGCGTTCTTTGAGGTCTGCGAGAATCTCGTCGAGGATCGTTCGGGGGTTCACTTTCATGCCCCAGAACGGTGTCTTCAATCCGAATACCATTTCTTCCGCGAGGGTCCGCAGATTCTGCTCCTTGGACAGGTCCCCGTAGGAGTACAGGTACGGCCTGAATCTCGGGTAGTACCAAACCACCTCCGGAACTGCGATCCGCGGATGACAACCCAGCATCGCCATGACGAGCGTCGTGCCGGAGCGTTCCGCTCCGATCATGATTACCGGGCGTTCCTCAAGTCTTATCGGCATTGGGTGTTTTCTCGGGAACGCTGCCGAAGAGAAACAACGGCTGCTATTGCTTCGCGACCTCGAGTTCGCCCATCCACTTGAGAAGATCGAGGAATACCTGCGGAGAGGTTTCCTTGAAGCCGGTGAGCCCGATCTTCTTCAACATCGCTTTCCCGTTTTCGCTTGAATCGAGCGCGACCAGCGCGGCGCGGAGCTTCGCAACCTGCGCCGCAGAGAGCTCGGGCGAGGCGATCAGGGGCATATTGGGCATTTCCGCGCTTCTCGCGATTACCCGGCCGCCGTTCTTCTCCCAGGTCCGTCCTGTTGCCGAGACGGAATTGACCACGGCTACGTCGAAAAAACCATTCTCCATGGACCAGCCGATCGCGGCCTGGTCGCGCATCGCACGAACTTTTTCGTTGCTCATGGCGATCTGGTTGTCGCGTAGCATAGCATTGGCTGCTCGCCAAACGTTGGAGTATTGGTCGGGTGTAACGATGCTCTTGCCTTTGACATCGGCGATCGACTTGAGCGGTGAATCTTTCCGCACGATGAAAAGCGCCTGAGAAGGCACTTTTTCCGTCACCACCGGCTGGTAACCGAAGTCGCGAATGGCTTGGGCCGGAACGTCATTCGGGCGTGCCAACAGTAGCGCATAGGCCTGCCTTTGCAAGGCGGTCAGTAGGCTGTTGCGATCGCGCACGGCGACTATGGTGACAGGCAGGCGGAGCGTTTTTTCGACTACTCGACTGAGCTCTTGGAATCGGAGGATGGTTTCAGTGGCATCTGCGTTGGCCGCACCGCCTTCGTTGATGGCCAACAGGATTTTGGGCTGGGAATTGGCCGCGGCTGGCTTCTGAGCAAGAGCGCTTGTGCCCGCCCCAAGCGCTAGGGAGAAAACCGCGAAGCGGGCGAATTTCAAACTCTGGTACAAAAGACTCGGTTTCATTTTTCCTCCAATCGTGTGCGTTCCTCGACAGCGGCGTAGTCAATGCGCCTTCGGAAGTTCCGCAGGCCACGGCAGAGGGGCGCGGACTTCAGCAAAACCGACTCCGCTGCTGCAGAGGCAAAGAATCGCGCTCGCAAATCTTGGAAAGCACGAATCCGAAACGACGACGCATTGCCAGTCCTCCGGTTCTCCCATTGCCGGTCCTCCTCCTCCAGGGGTTTGGAGACGTGAATGGCGTGAAACCGGGTACCAACCCAAGCGCCTTCGCGAACGACTCCGAATCAAAATCTAACTACGCAGAGGATCGAGTCCTATCAGGCATGGCCGACAATTGGCGTCAGGCATTCCCTACAAATGCGGGGAAATCATGAATTTGGCGCTCATGAGACGGCATGATCGCCGTGACCTGCGAAAAAATCACACGAAGACAGGCACGGCGAAATGCCGGCGGGAATCGAAATTTCAGCTGCGAAAGCGCGGGAAAATCGTCACCCTGGTCATTTCCTCAGGGTCGACTGCGGCGGGTGAGCGGCCACGCAGCGGGGTGCCGCAATCGACGATGGTTGCGCCGGAGTCCGACGGGGGCCGGAAGCGAGTCGCGGCGATCAGACCGCAAGCGCTTATGAATTCGGAGCGTGAGCTAGTCGAAGTGCGACCGAGCGTGCAAATCTGGCGACCGCTGCCACCTTTTGCGGCGACGGCAGGGTCTGGAAAAAAGAGCAGGCGCGCGCTCGTTTGCGAGCGGGCGCCTGCCCGGAAGCGCGTCAGCCGAACTGAGCGACAGTGCACCCGAACTTGGAGCGGATCTCTTGCATGCCGTCGTCCTGGGTCCCGCCGTTCGACGCGGCCGCGTACACCGGCTCGCCGGTTTCCTTTGAGAGCGCGGCGCGGTAATAAGCAAGGGACTGAGACAGCGCAGAGCATGCCGCCGCAGTTTCATTCATCCGGCTGCGCGCGCTCGCCAGTTGAAAGGAGAGCTTGCTCGCGGACCTATAGTCTCCCGATGACACGAGCGCGGGCAGCGCCTGCTCGAGGGCATCCGAAAGTCTCCTGTCGGCGTCGGACGATGACGCGGGCACGACCGCCGCGCAGCCGAGAAGAGAGGCTGCAATCGAAACCACAACGTATCTTTGAATAAGATTCAACATAAAATCCTCCTGACTCGAAAGCAATGTTCAGACCGCAAAGGCGCAGAGTTCGTGGCAGCGACACGGTGACCGCTAATTGCCGTTTCCTGCGCACCAAGCTCCAAAATCCATGGTTCCAAAAGAGCCTGATGCCACCTAAAGCAATACCGATGCCAGCACCATTCCGGTGTCTATTTCTGGTGGTAAGTGCCCTATAATGTGAATTAGTCGGCACGGATCAAGACTTCGCTCAGGGGACCCCTTAAGTGAAACTCGGTAAGGAGCAGATTCGGCGCTTCGAGCAGGACGGATACCTGTTCTTTCCCGGTCGGTTTACACGGCAGGAAACCGGGGTGCTTGTCGAGGAAGTGCCGCGTCTTTACGCCCAGCAGCGCCCCGAAAACATTCGCGAGAAAAGCGGCGACGCGGTGCGCACGAACTTCGCGGCCCACATGTACAGCTACCCCTTCGCGAAGCTCGCGCGTCACCCGCGCATGGTCGGGCCGGTGGTGCAGCTGTTCGGCGAAGACGTGTACATGCACCAGTTCAAGATCAACGGCAAGATGGCCTTCGACGGCGACCTCTGGCAATGGCACCAGGACTACGGCACCTGGAAGAACGACGACCTGATGCCCGAGGCGCGCGCGATGAACATCGCGATTTTCCTGGACGAGGTCAACGAGTTCAACGGGCCGCTCATGCTCATCCCGGGCAGCCACAGGCTCGGAGTGATCGACGCCGAGCACGATACCTCGACGACCAGCTATCCCCTGTGGACGATAGACAACGACACGATCGCGAAGCTGGTGGAGCGCGGCGGCATCGTCGCTCCCAAGGGTCCGCCGGGCTCGATGATCCTGTTTCATTCGTGCCTGGTGCACGCCTCCACTTCCAATCTTTCCCCGTGGAACCGGGTGAGCGTCTATCTGAGCCTGTGCGCGGTATCGAACCACATCCGCCGCTTCAAGCGCCCCGAATACATCGCCCACCGCGATTTCACCCCGATAAAGTGTTTGCCGGACGATTGCCTCCTGAAGGATTACGACGTGCCGCTGCCCTGGAAGGACGGCACGCCGGAGGCGGCGCTCAAGCCTCTGCTCGCTGCGTAGCGCGGGAATCCGTATGAACCTTCATTCCAAACTCTGTGAACGGGAGGCGCGGGGCAAGCCGCTGCGGATCGGCGTGATCGGCGCCGGCAAGTTCGCCGCGATGTACCTCGCGCAGGTGCATAAGACCCCCGGGGTGCATCTGGCCGGGATCGCAGATCTCTCGCCCGCCAACGCCCGCGCCAATCTCGAACGCGTCGGGTGGAAGCCTGACAGCTATGGCGCAACGTCGCTCGATACGGCCCTCAAGGAGCGGCGCACGCATGTTTCGGACGACTGGCAGGCGCTCGTAGCCCATCCCGCAATCGAGATCGTGATCGAAGCGACGGGTAACCCGCTCGCCGCCGTCGCGCACGCGCTCGCCGCGTTCCGCAACGGCAAACACGTGGTCATGGTCACGGTGGAGGCGGATGCCTTCTGCGGCCCGCTGCTTGCAAAAAAGGCGCGGGAGGCCGCAGTGGTGTACAGCCTCGCCTATGGCGACCAGCCGGCGATCATCTGCGATCTCGTCGACTGGGCGCGCGCGGCAGGATTTCCCGTCGTGGCCGCGGGCCGCGGCCACAAATGGCTTCCGCATTACGCCCAATCCACGCCCGAAACCGTGTGGCAGTACTACGGCCTCACGCCGGAGCAGGCGCGCGTCGGCGGCCTCAACGCGAAAATGTTCAACTCCTTTCTCGACGGATCGAAGCCGGCGATCGAGTGCACCGCGGTGTGCAACGCGACCGGCCTCACCCCCGCGCCCGGAGGCCTGAGCTACCCGTCGGCCTCGATCGACGCGTTACCGCAGACCATGCGGCCCAAAGCGGAGGGAGGGTGCCTGCACCACAAGGGCCAGGTCGAGGTGGTCTCATCGCTCGAGCGCGACGGACAGGCGGTTCCCCACGACATCCGCTTCGGAGTATGGGTGGTGTTCGAGGGGGAGTCGGACTATATTCGCCGCTGCTTCATGGAATACGGCGTGCACACCGATCCTTCCGGCCGCTACGCCTGCATGTACAAACGCTGGCACCTGATCGGTCTGGAAGCGGGGATCTCGGTGGCTTCGGTCGGCCTGAGGAGGGAACCCACTGGTTGCGCCACCGGCTTTCGGGCGGATGCGGTCGCGACCGCGAAGCGCGATCTCCGGGCGGGCGAGCTGCTCGACGGCGAGGGCGGATACACCGTGGTCGGCAGGCTTATGCCGGCGGAAGATTCGTTGCGGCTGGGCGCGCTGCCCCTGGGGCTCGCACACCAGGTCAAACTGCTCAATCCCGTGGGGGCAGGGGAGCCCGTGCTGTGGTCGAACGTGGCTTGCGATGAGAGCAGCGAAGCGGTGAGGCTGCGCCGCGAAATGGAGGCGGCGTTCGCGGCCCCCAAGCAGCGCGCCGCTTGACGGGACGAGGCGCCGTTGCCTCAAATAGGTAACGAGCAGGAGTTCCTTGCAATTTCCAGCGAATATAGTGTAATTGGGCGTAGGCTTTAGGGGAGCAGGAAAAGGGGGCCGCGGTCCCGGTCCCGGTCCCGGGCAGGGAAAATTCCATGAAAACCACCACGTCCAGACCGCTTACGCTGGTTCACGATTCGAACGAAGGTAAGCTCGCGCCGCTCAAGGTCCTGGTCATCGACGATCAGTCCACCGGGCGGATCGTTCTGGGCGAGATCATGAGGAGCCTGGACGCGAGCCTGGAGGTCGCCACCTTCGCCGACCCGGTGGAGGCGATCGAATACGCGCGCAAGCACGCGGTCGATATGGTGCTCACCGATTACAAGATGCCGAACTTGGACGGCATCGAGACGATCCGCCGCTTGCGCCGCATCTTCGGCTACGAGGACGTTCCGATCGTGTGCATTACGGTAGTGAACGATCGCGAAGTCCGCTACCGGGCGCTGGAGGCCGGAGCCACCGACTTTCTGATTCGTCCCATAGACCGGCTCGAGTGCGGAGCGCGGTGCCGCAATCTGCTCAGCCTGCGCCGGCATGAAATTCTCAAAAAGAACCGGACGCGGATTCTTGAGCAGAAGATCGACGAGGCCACCCGTGAATTGCGGCGGCGCGAAGTCGACACGCTGTTTCGCCTCGCGAAGGCCGCCGAGCAGCGCGACAAGGTGACCGGAATGCACCTGGTGCGGATGGCCAAGTACTCCTCCCTGATCGCCAGAAGCGTGGGATTGTCCTCGGCGGAGCAGGACGCGATCGAGCTGGCGGCACCGATGCACGACATAGGAAAGATCGGCATTCCGGACCGGATCCTGCAGAACCCGGGAAAGCTCGACGGCGAGGACCTGCGCGTCATGCAGTCCCACGCGCGCATCGGCTACGACATGCTGAAAGACAGCTCTTCCGGATACCTGCAGATGGCCGCGGTGATCGCGCTCGGCCATCACGAGAAGTACGACGGGACCGGCTATCCGACCGGCTTGAAGGGCGATCACATCCCGCTCGAGGCGCGCATCGTCGCGATCGCCGACGTCTACGACGCGCTGACCTCGGTGCGCCCCTACAAGTCTGCGTGGCCCGTCAAGGACGCGCTCATCTACATGGAGAAACAGGCCGGCCAGCATTTTGATCCGCGGCTCGTAGAATTCCTGGCGCGGAACCGCGACGAAGTCGTCTCGATCGGCGAGCGGTTCGCCGATCAGGCGGTGCAATAGCCCGGCGGCGACGCTCCGTGGCGCAGACCTCGATCCTCACACGTATTCGGGCCCGTCTTACCGGGCGCCCGGACACGGAGCATGAACAGGCGATCGTTCGGCTGCTGGTCGGGACGGCGCTGTTGCTGTACCTGCCCTTACTGGCCGTTAGAGGCAGCCAGGTTTCCGGTGAGGCGGGCCTGGTGTTCTTCGCTGCCATGGGTCTGGTGTGCTACCTCGCCATGGCCGCGGCGGTGTTCGGTTGGATGTATTTCTTGCCGGCGGCTTCGCCTACTCGACGTGTCGTCGTCTCCGTACTTGACATTGGCGGAACCACGTTCTTCATGTACCACCTGGGCGAGTACGGCGCTTCGCTGTACATGTTCTACCTATTGATCATTTTCGGTCACGGTTTCCGCTACGGCAAGCCCTATCTGTATAGCTCGCTAATACTCAGCGCCGCCGGCTTCGCACTGGTCCTTGAATTCAACGATTACTGGATGGAGAACCGCGTGCTCGGCCTCGGTTTGATGGTGGGCATGATCTTGTTGTCGCTGTTCCAAGGCAAGCTCGTGACTCGACTCTTCGATTCGCTGCGTCGTGAGGAAGCCGCAAACCAGGCGAAGCGCAGATTCCTCTCCACCGTGAGCCACGAGATGCGCACCCCGCTCAACGCCATTATCGGCATGAACGATCTGCTGCGCGACACCGCCTTGAACACGGAGCAAGCGGAGATGGTGAAGGCGATGCACGAAGCGTCGCAGTCGATGCTCAAGCTGGTCGAGAACGTACTGGACATTTCCAAGATCGAGGCCGGCAAGGTCAACATCGAGGAGACCGACTTCGACCTTCACAGCTTGATCAACGGCACCACGGCGGTGCTCGCCCCGCAGGCCGAGATCCGCGGCCTTCAGCTTCGCGCTCATGTGATGCCGGAAGTCGCGCACGCGTTGCGCGGCGATCCTTATCACCTGCGCCAGGTGCTCTACAACCTCATCGGCAACGGCGTCAAGTTTACCCAATCGGGCGGCGTCACCCTGACCGTGTCGAGTCTGGGCGAGAGCGACCACGCGGTGCGCCTGCGTTTCGCGATACAGGACACGGGGATCGGCATCGCGCCGGAAGCGCAGGGGCGTATTTTTGAAAGCTTCGTGCAGGCGGACGACTCGACCACGCGCCGCTACGGCGGCACCGGACTCGGGACGACGATCGCGAAGCAGCTCGTCGAGATGATGGGCGGGCAGATCGGGCTGGTCAGCACGCTGGGCAAGGGCAGCACGTTCTGGTTCGAGCTGCCTTTCAAGAAACAGGCGGCCGGCCAAGTGTCGGAGACCTCGTTCCGGCTGAACGATATCAGGATCATGCTGCTCGGTTTCAACGAAGCGGAGCTGCGTTCGCTCGAGCAGGACCTCGCAACCTGGGGAGCGCGCACCGGACGCGCCTCAGGCGTCGAGGCGGCTGCCGCGCGTCTCGCCGAGGCGCAGTCTTTGGGCCATCCTTACCACTTGGTTCTCGTACGCGAAGACGCCGAGGCTGAGCCGGCACGGATCGTCGCGCAGCTCTGCAGTGTCCGCAACCAAAAGGCGCCACCGACGGTGTTGTGCACCCCCGGCGTATCGGAGGTTCGCCGCACCGAGGTCCTTGCGGGCGGCTTCGCCGCGGTTTTGGAAATGCCGTTCGAGAAGCGTCTCCTTTTCAACGCGATTCATTCGGCGACCGCGATCCAAGGAGGCCAGGAAGGCGTCATTTCGCTGAGCGATTACTACGCCTCCCGCGACGCCAGCCGGCGCCGCTACCAGATCCTGGTTGCCGAGGACAACGCGGTCAATCAGCGCGTCATCGTGGGGATCCTCGAGCGCGCCGGCCACAGGGTCCGGGTCGTCGGAGACGGCGAGCAGGCGCTGGACGTGCTGGAGAACGAGCGATACGACGTCATCATCATGGATCTCAACATGCCGGAGCTCGGCGGGCTGGACGCGGCGCGGGCCTACCGCTTCATGGATCCGGGGGCAAGCCAGGTCCCGATCATCATGCTTTCCGCCGACGTGACTTCGGAGGCGATGAAGGAATGCGCAGACGCAGGAATCGACGCCTTCCTCCCCAAGCCCGTGGAGGCGCGCCGTCTGCTCGATACCATCGCAAGCCTGGTCGCCAGGCGCGCGAGCGCTCCGGCCGTGGCCAAGGACGATGCCGAGGGGACTCCCGCGGTCATCAACCCCGCGGTGCTCGCGGAATTGGAGCTCATCGGCTCGGGCAACAACTTCATGCCGGAACTCGTCAACGGGTTCATCCAGGACGGGGAGGCGCTGCTGCGGCAAATGGAAGCCGCGGTTGCCGCTGAACAATACGAGACGCTGAGGGACCTCGTGCACGCCATGAAAGGTTCGGCCGTCACGCTCGGCGCCGACCAGCTGTCCAGAACCTGTGTGGGAGCCACGGGCCAGACGACCTCGGAACTGGAGGCGAGCGGAACACGCGTTTTGAAGATGGTGCGGGAGCAGTTCCAGCTGGCGCGCACCTCGCTCCTCGAATACCTCAAGAAGAGTCAGAGCGCGGCTCGCTAGTTAGCTGAAAGGGGAGG
>Ga0137372_10002643_pt1 | contig 17368 bp, 17 predicted proteins | sample SagtaG_6_FD_104911 | JGI IMG/M metagenome (GOLD analysis project Ga0137372, IMG submission 104911) | Vadose zone soil microbial communities from Sagehorn Ranch, Mendocino, California, USA - Sage1_R_60_16 metaG | ecosystem: Environmental > Terrestrial > Soil > Vadose zone | place: USA...
CCATGATGAATTGTACATCCTGCGGGGTCGACTTAAAGAGGATGCTGAGAATCATGGCATTGATGGACACCGATTTTCCGGTTCCCGTAGCGCCGGCGACCAATAGGTGAGGCATCCGGGCAAGATCGGTGGTGAAAGAAGAGCCGCTGATATCCTTCCCCAAAGCTAGGGTTAATTTAGAGTCCGCGTCTCGATACGCTTCGCTTTCGATGACCTCTCTTAAGAAGACGATCTCCCGCCGCGGATTTGGAATCTCGATACCGACCACTGACTCTCCGGGGATCGGGGCTAGGATGCGCACACTTACTGCCCGTAAGGCCATGGCTAAGTCATCTGCAAGCGTCACGATTCGGCGCACCTTGACCCCGGGTGCCGGCTTGAACTCATACATGGTGATCACGGGTCCGGGACGCACGGCGACGACTTCGCCTTCCACACCAAAATCAGCGAGCTTTTTCTGCAGAATGAGCGAATTGGCGTGGAGCGTTTCCGTATCTAGTTTTTGATGTCCTCCTTCGGGAAGGTCCAACAAATCGGCCGGGGGCAACTTATAGCCTTCACCAATTTCCGGCAGCTTAAATTGCTCCGGGGCAATGGCGGGCTTCTTTTGGGCTTTTTTAGCCGGGTCCTCCTTGTGTTCTTCTTTCAGAACAATAGGTGGCGGCACGTAGTCGCGCCGCTCCTTTTTGGTGTTTTCGCCCTTGAGTTTTTCTTTTTTCTCTTTCAGTTCCCGAAAACGGCTGATGACCGCGGGGACTAAAGACTTCTTGAGTTCACTAAACTGTTTTTTGGTGCTGTTCAAAATGTCCAGGAGCGAGTTCTGAGTTAGAAGCATGAGGGAGAGAAGGAGTGCAAAGAGGCTGATCAATACGGCGCTGATGTGTCCAAATAAAGGAATCAGGACGGTTTCCTTTAGAAAGCCACCCACGATGCCACCGGCTTCGCGGGCATTCTCAGACTCGATGAAGATACATAGGATCACCGCTATGCTTACAAGAAGAAGAACGCAGCCAACGATCTTACGATAGGGAATTCCTTGGTAGTTCGCGCGGAACATTTGAAGGGCAATGAGGCAAAGGAATATCGGCAAAAGATATGCGGCAATTCCGAGTCCTTGGAGCAAAAGGTCCGCCAGATAAGCGCCCACAAAACCGCCCCAATTGTTTGTGTCGATAGCTCCGGAGGGCGTGTTAAACGAGCGATCACTGGGATGGTAAGTAAAGAAACTTATGGTGATCAAAAGCGCGGTTAAGCAGATCACCACAGCCCAAATTTCACGATTGAGTCGACCTTTTTCCATAGCACTAGAATCGAGCCGAAGAGTCTCTAGGTCTCTATAATGTAGGGTAAGACAACCGGATGTCGCTCAAATCGCTTCCGGAAGTAGCGTCGCAGCGCTTTGCGGACCTCTTCTTGAAGCTCCGCCGGATCCGTACGAGTCTCCCGGTTCAGGCTCGCTAAGATGTCGAGCACGACTTTTCTGGCCTGCCCGAGGACCTCTTCCCCCTCTTCGTCGCGCATGAAGCCGCGGGAAATGAGATCTGGCCCGGCAACAATCTCCCCGGATTGCTGGTGAATCGCCATGACGGCGAGCACCATGCCGTCCTCGGATAGATGGCGCCGATCCCGAATCACTACATCTCCAACATCTCCGACGCCCTTGCCGTCGACAAAGACCCTGCCCACCTGGATGGGCTGGACTTTTCTTGCGCTTGTGGCCGTCATCTCCAAAACATCACCGTCTTCCAGAATGAAACAATGGTCCTCCGGTACGCCGACGTCTTGTGCGAGCTTCCGGTGCCTCACAAGATGACGGTACTCCCCGTGGATAGGTACGAAGTAGCGCGGTCGAGTGAGTTGGAGCATCGTTTTTAGCTCCTCTTGGCTCGCGTGGCCCGACACGTGGATCTCCGATACCTTCTCGTAATGAACCTCGGCGCCGCGGCGATAAAGGTGGTTGATGAGATTCGAGATCGTTTTCTCATTGCCAGGGATAAACTTTGAAGAGAGGATCACTGTATCCCCCGGGTCGATCTTGATGGACTTGTGGTCGTCCAATGCAACGCGATGAAGCACGGACAAGGGTTCTCCTTGACTCCCCGTCGTTAGAAAAGTCAGCCTTTCGGCCGGCAACTCACGCCAGGACTCATTTTCGGTCATGAAGCTCCGGGGAAGCCGGAGATAGCCTAGCTCAGCTGCAACCTGACTGTTTCTGATCATGCTGCGCCCGCTCAACACTACTCTTCGCCCGCAGCTCTCGGAAATATCGACTACCTGTTGAATGCGCGGAATGCTCGACGAAAAGGTCGAGACTAGAATCTTGCCTCTGCTCTCCTGAAATATCTGTTCGAGATTCCTGCCTACTTCTCGTTCGGACGGGGTATAGCCGCTGCGCTCGATATTCGTAGAATCAGAAAGAAGCAGGAGCACCCCCTTTTCACCATAGGCGGCGAAGCGCTGAAAATCGAACATTTCGCCTTCCATTGGCGTATTATCGATCTTAAAGTCGCCCGTATGGATTACTGTTCCAATCGGTGTTTCAATCGCCAACGCCAGACAATCCATCAAGCTATGGGTGACACGGATCCCTTCCACCTGAAACGGTCCGATCTCCCATGGTCGCCCCGCGGTAATCTCGCGAAGGTCCGCAGTGTTGTCAAGGTCATGTTCCCGTAGCCGGTTGTTGATTAGACCCAGGGTGAGACGAGTCCCAAAGATCGGGACGGAAAAATGATTTAAAATGTAAGGCAGCGCGCCAACGTGATCTTCATGAGCATGGCTTAGTACGATGCCTTTGAGTCTATCCTTTTTTTCCAACAAATAGGACACGTCGGGAATAACCAAATCGATACCCAGTAAATCCGCGCCGGGGAACATGAGGCCGCAGTCGATGGCGATGGCCGCATCCCTGTACTCCAGGAGCATCATGTTGAGGCCAAACTCTCCTAAACCTCCCAAGGGTATGATTCTCAGCGGTTCCATCGTTACCTCAGACGGTTCGTTTCTCCATGGGCGGCCCGACCGCAGTTGTAATTTGTTCCTCTTCCGGCTTGGATGTCCTGAGTTGAGATGCGGTTTGGAGATTATTTTCGATGAGCTCCTGCACGTGTACTGAAAGGACTCGCAGAGAGCCTGGACGATAATTTTCCACAAATACAGGCGCGCCGACGGTCACTTCGATTTGGCCGCCTCGAATGCGCCAATCGCCTTTCGGTAGAATCGCGCTGCTGCCACTAATTGTAACCGGGACAATCGGTGTTTGGGTCTTGACGGCGAGTAGAAGACCGCCCCGTTTAAATGGTAGCAGATTGCCATCGCTGCTACGGGTCCCTTCCGGGAAAATAACCAAAGAAATGCCAGCTTTCATTCGCTGCTTCGCTTTCTTTAAACTGCCTGAAGCGTCAAATCGATCTGAGCGGTTCACAGTAATATGCTTTGCCGCCCACATCGCCCAGCCAAAAAAGGGAACCCAAAGCAGTTCTCTTTTCGCTATCCAGCGAAGCTGAAAAGCCGGGAGGCTTTGAACCAGTACGGGGATGTCGATGTGGCTCTGATGATTAACCATAAAAACATACTGCTGTTTCGGATCGAGCTGGCTCAAGCCATCGACCTTCACAGCCACGCCGCAAATCTTAATAATCAGCCGGGTCCAGAGTCGGGTGATTCCATGCACATGCTTGCCGTAGGGATCAAAGATTCCAAGCAGGATTATCAAGAGAGCCGCTGGCACGGTGACCACAGAGATCACAAGCAGCTTTAGGCTATAAATCATAGAGGTGTAGGGAGTGCTGTAAATTAGAACAAATGATTGAAATAACTGAATAAACTTAATGCACAGCACGTCAAAAAGCAATGGATACTACTCTGTTTGTGAGCGAATCTTTGAATGAGTCTCAGGGGAAATTCCTATTATTCTACGACCAGTTCAATCCGTAAAGACCCAAGTGATCGCGATAAAATAAAACTTACCGTGTTGGCCGGTTCGTTTTTTGGCTCTTTTCTTTAGCTCCTAGATGAATATCGTCGATCGCTCCTATACGGGAACCCAAATCTCGGAACTGCAGAGAACTTCGTTATTGACTGAAAATTATAACGGCGATAAGGTACTTTTGCTGCTTCCGTCGAGACTCGGTTTATGACAGCCAGGAGGCTCTGATGTCGGTAAACAAAGCAATCTTGATAGGCAATTTGGGGAAAGATCCTGAGGTACGTTTTACCTCCACCGGACGTGCCGTGGCGCGCTTTCCCATTGCGACATCTGAAGTGTGGACGGACGCGGAGGGCAATCGGCAAGAGAGAACCGAATGGCACAATATTATTGTCTGGGGAAAGCAGGGTGAAACTTGCGGGCAGTACCTGGCCAAGGGCAGGCAAGTTTTTGTCGAAGGCAGCATCAGAACCCGCAGCTACGATGATAAGAGCGGCAACAAACGTTACGTCACTGAGATTGTCGCGCAGCGGGTCAGATTCTTGGGTGGTGGCGGTGGAACACGGATTGCTCCCGAAACGGATTCCGGAGCATCCGACGAGATGGGTGTCGGTGGCCCGCCGCCGGCGGACGACGATATTCCATTTTAGAATGAACCGAACCGTTAGGCTTCTCGCTTGCCGATTCTCTAGGCGACAATATTTCTCGGCTTTCCTTCAAAAAAGGCACTGATATTATCTGCGACCTCCTTTAACAACCGTTCGCGGGCTTCGCGCGCACTCCAGGCAGTATGCGGCGTTACAATTAAGTTATGCAGCTCTTTGGCTGCTTGAATTACCGGATGGCCAGGGGGAGGCGGCTCCTGAGAAATAACATCGAGCGCTGCCGCCGCGAGCCGCCCTTCACGCAAGGCGTGAATCAGTGCCGGCTCATCAACCAACCCTCCTCGTGCCGTGTTGACCAGCAAGGCGGTTGGTTTCATGAGAGATAGGGTTTCCGCGTTGATAAGGGATTTCGTCTGTGGTGTTAACGGGCAATGCAGGGTAATCACGTCGGCCTGCCGGAGCAACTCTCCCAGAGGGAGGCGACCAGGGGTGATTCGCCCCGTGGTGCCAGGGCGGGCGGCAATCAATACTTCTAAACCGAATCCTCGCGCCATTGCCTCCACCGCCCGGCCAATATCCCCATAGCCGATGATGCCCAATTTTTTTCCTCTGAGCTCGATGCTTGGAAAGTCGAGCAAAGTGAATACGGGGCTTTTCTGCCATGCGTCGGAACGGACGCCTGCGCTGTGATGACCGGCCCGGGTCGCCAGCTCCAGAATAAGCGCCAGCGTAAATTGCGCGACGGAATGGGTGGCATAACACGGAACGTTACAAACCCTGACACCGGACTCTTTGGCTGCCTCCCGATCAATGATGTCGGTGCCGGAGGCGGCCACGGCGATGAGTTACAGTTCCTTGGCCGCAGCTGAACTGAACACCGCTCGGTCGATGACGACTTTATTGGTCACCGCGACTGACTGCCCAATCAATCTTTGGCGAGTTTCTAACGCGTTCGTTACCTGGTGAATCGTACAGGCCCATCGGTCGATAAAACGCTGCAGTGAAACATCGCCATAGGTGGCAGCGTCAAGAAAAACGACTTTCTGCCGATTCATCTTCCTGTCTTTTCGCGACCCTCGAGTGCTTTGGCTTCGTCCCACAAACGGTCCATTACTTCTAAAGACGAAGCCGCGGGGCTGGTCCCTGCCTCGTGCAATCGGGTCTCAATATAGCTGAATCGTTTGACAAAGCGCTCAGTCGCCTGTGCCAGCACATCTTCCGATTGTAGTCCGAGAAAGCGGGATAGATTCACGAGAGAGAGAAGCAGGTCGCCGAGCTCATCGCCGGTGCGCTGTTTGTCTCCGGATGAACAAGCTGTTTTGAGTTCCGCCAGCTCTTCCTCGACCTTGCCCCATACCGGAACTATATCCGGCCAATCGAAACCGACTTGAGACGCCCTTTCAGTGATCGTCTGGGCGCGGGCAAGGGCGGGCATTGACGTGGGAAGATTTCCCAACGCGGATTTAGGCGTCTCGCCATCCTTCTCATTGGCCTTAATTTTCGCCCATTGCTTTAAGACGGTGTCAGAGTCCGGCAGTGCCTTGCCGGAAAAGACGTGTGGATGGCGTCGGACCATCTTGTCTGTCAAATCGCGGACCACATCTTCCGCGGTGAAAGCACCGCTTTCCGCGGCAATTTGGCAGTGAAAAATGATCTGGTGCAACAGATCGCCGAGTTCCTCGCGGGTTTGTGCAGAGTCTCCTTTATCGAGCGCGTCCAGGAGTTCATGGCTTTCTTCCAAGAGAAACGTCCTTAGCGATGCGTGGCTCTGTTCTTTGTCCCATGGACATCCGTTTTCCCCGCGGAGTTGGGCCATGACATCCAACAGCTTGGCAAATGTTTCCCCAGCCAGTTCATTCTTCACTACCCTACCCTCCGCAATGTGTTCTAAGTCAAGCTTCCCTCTGAATCGCCAGCGTGCTAGATCTTACGTGTCGCTCCGGCTGATGTCCAGTAATACTAATGCAGAACCACTGGAGTTGAGAATCGGAGGAAGGAGAGAAAACTATGCCAATCGCCGTTATTGACGGGCTTGAGGTTTATTATGAAACAAAAGGTTCGGGTTCGCCGCTCCTGATGTTTGCGCCGGGCGGCTTTGATGCCACGATTGACAAATGGATTGCAGCCAGCGCCTGGAAAGAAATTAACGCGCTCGATGCACTCGCGGCAGAGCATACGGTCGTCATCTACGACCGGCGCGAGGCGGGCAGATCGGGTGGACGGGTGGAACGCTTGGGGTGGGGGAGTTACACGAGGCAGGCAAAGGCTCTCTTGGATCATTTGCGAATCGATTCCGCCTATGTGATGGGCGGCTGCATGGGGTGTTCGGTAGCGCTGGCATTTGGCGTTCACTATCCGGAAACAACTCGCGCTCTCTTGCTCCATTGGCCGGTGGGAGGGTATCGTTGGAAGGTGAACGGTTTGGACCGGTTCCGGCGTCACTACGATTTCACTAAGGCAAACGGACTTAAAGCGGTTATTGAGCGCGCACAGACTGGAAAGAGTTTCTGGTCCGATCCCGAGTCAGGTCCCTGGGCATCAGTGATCGCACACGATCGCCAATTCGCTGAGAATTTTGCCGCCCAGGATTTGGAGCGCTATCTCGGACTTGTATTAACGAGTGGACGCGGCTTCTTCGATCGGGACACCGTCACCGGAGCCGAGCCCGAAGAAGTGATGGGCATAAAAGCGCCGACGTTAATCATACCCGGTGACGATCCGTCCCACGCTACGTCTGGGGCCCATTATTTGCGGGAGTGTCTGCCGAAAAACGAGTTTTGGAATGTGATGCCGCCGGAACAAACGACGCGCAAGGTCTGTGATCGAATCTTGGAGTTTGGCCGGGTTTACAGCTGATTACTCATGCGATCCCCGTAGATTTAACATAGTGGACCGCAAAAAAAAAATCTGATAGGAAAAACTTTCTAAACCCAAGAAATTTCGTGGTTTGAGCGACCAACTATCATGAGGCATCGGCTAAAGACGCCGGGGAAAAGACCAAGGCGTTTTTCCCAACATTTGAAGTAAACGATCATGCAATTGTTTCAGGAGAGGAAAGGTCAAACTATCTTTCCTCTCTTTTTTTTCGCGCGGGTAGGTCGAATATAATTGGGAAAGTTACTGTTGTGGCAAGAACTCGGAAGCGAGACTTGGTAACTCTGGGGCTCATTCAAATGAGCACCAGTGAAAGCCCAGACGCAAACTTGGCAACGGCGCTGCTAAGAATCGGCGCTGCCGCCAAGAAGGGCGCTCAGATTGTCTGCCTCCAGGAATTGTTCCGTTCGCGGTACTTTTGCCAGAACGAAGATCATCAGAACTTTAAACTTGCCGAAACCATTCCCGGCCCGAGTACAGAGGTTCTGGGAAAGCTCGCCAGGGACAACAAAATCGTCATTGTGGCGTCCCTTTTTGAAAAGCGATCCGCTGGGATCTATCACAATACAGCCGTAATCATCGACGCCGACGGAACCATCGCAGGCAAGTATCGCAAAATGCATATCCCGGATGACCCGCTTTACTACGAAAAGTTCTATTTTACTCCAGGCGATCTGGGTTTCCCGAGTTTTCAAACACGGTACGCCAAGATCGGTGCGCTTGTCTGCTGGGACCAATGGTTTCCCGAGGCGGCTCGGCTTACTTCACTAGGCGGAGCGCAAATTCTTTTCTATCCGACCGCCATTGGCTGGATTCCCAAGGAGCCCCGCGCAGTCGCCCAGCGCCAGCGCAATGCCTGGGAAATTATCCAGCGTTCCCATGCGGTGGCCAATGGGGTCTATGTCGCCGCGGTAAATCGAGTGGGCCGGGAGGGAAAACTCAGGTTCTGGGGTCATTCCTTTGTTGCCGGTCCCTTCGGCGAAATCCTGGCCTGTGCGAGCGGTGAACGGGACGAGATTATCATTGTGAAGTGCGATCTGGGTAAGATTGAAGAGACACGTCAGAGTTGGCCATTCCTCCGTGATCGGCGCATCGATGCTTATGGCTATTTGCGATCACGCTTCATTGAGTCATTCGACAAGCACTGACTACGGTTCATTCTCTGCGGTCCTTGAGTCATGACGAAAACAAACTTGGGCCAAGCTACCCCGCGATCGCTCGGCTACTCTATGCCCGCGGAGTGGATGCCCCACCGAGCGACCTGGCTTGCCTGGCCGCACAATCGCGAAACCTGGCCAACTCAGTTGGAAACCGTGCGGGAAGTTTGGGTCCGGATGATGCAGGCGTTGGCAGAGGGAGAGCAAGTTGTTCTTTTGGTCAATGACGAACAAACCCGGGAGGACGTGATAGCGCGGCTTAAGGAAGTGGGCGCGGCGATGGACAATATCTCGATCCTCAAGATGGCTACCGTGGACGTCTGGATGAGGGACTACGGTCCGACATTTCTCACCCGAGGGGGTAGCGGAAATCCGCTGGCGTTTAATGATTGGATATTCAATGGCTGGGGAAGAAAATACAGAGCCTACGAGGATGATGATCGGGTCGCTAGAGACATGGCGACCTTGCTAAAGGTTCCGGTGTTCAATCATTCGGTCGTGCTCGAAGGGGGCTCCATCGAGGTTAACGGCGCCGGGACCTGCCTCACGACGGAGCAGTGCTTGTTGAATAGGAATCGCAATCCTGACATGAGCAGAGAGGAAATTGAGCAGTTCCTCAAAGATGCGCTGGGAGTGAGTCATCTCATCTGGTTAAGAGAGGGTATTATTGGGGACGACACCGATGGACACATCGACGATATCGCCCGCTTCATCAATCCGATGACCGTGGTTTGTGTTTTGGAAACGAATTCGAAGGACGAGAACTACGCACCACTGCGAGAAAACTACGAGCGGCTTCAAGGGGCGCGCGATCAAAATGGCCATAGACTTTCCGTCGTGACTCTCCCTTGCCCTCGCCCTGTTGATTATGAGGGGGCGCGTTTGCCGGCGAGCTACGCCAACTTTTACATCGCCAACGAAGGGGTCTTGGCTCCGGTATTCGATGATCCGAATGACTACAAGGCTCTGGGTATCCTGCAAGAGCTTTTTCCCGAACGTCGAGTGGTGGGCTTGCCTTGCAAGGCTCTAGTTGCCGGCTTAGGCGCAATTCACTGTGTGACCCAGCAAGAGCCGAGTATTTTGGCTTGCAGGCCTTGACAATTCATCGCGCTCGTTCTTATCCTACGGTATTCGCATGGGTCAGATCATTCAGCTTGAGGCGATTCATCAAGCGCGCCGTCGCCGCTCCGAGAAGGTCAGCATGGAGCAATGCGTGCAGTTGCTTGAGTGGAACCTGAAGAAAAGCCTCGACGACTACTTCTCCTCGCCTCGCGAAGAGCGATCCATGCGCGCGACTCAGATTCGCAAGCTCAGCGAAATACTCGAGTACGCACTGAGACTTCTGTAACCCCAGCCCGATAAGTCGTGGAATTTCTAAGTCCGATTGCACTTATTTTGCTTTTTTCTCTTGCCCTTCTGCTTGTGGGTTGGTTTTTCCTCAGTCGTTTTGAAGCCCTTTTGCGAGACAAGAAAGAAGACCAGTCCTTACTTCTCATGCAGCAACAAATCGACCAGCTTCGTGTCCAACTGAGTCAAGCTTTGGATAACAATACGCAGCTCGTCCAGCAGCAGTTGGGACAAGTGCTCGGTAACGTAAACGAACGTCTCAAGGAAAATGGCGAGATTCTAGAGAGGACGCAGCAGAATCTTGGCGAACGGCTCGACAACGCGGCCAGGGTTGTGGGTAGCGTTCAGAAAAGCCTGGGCGGGCTCGAGGAAGCGAATCGCAAGATTTACGAGGTGGGGAAAGATATTGCATCCTTGCAGGAGATCCTTCGCGCTCCCAAACTGAGGGGCGGACTGGGTGAGTTTTTTCTGGAGGACTTATTGGCTCAAATCCTGCCGACCCATCATTTCGCAATCCAGCACGCTTTTAAAAGCGGCGAGAGAGTTGACGCGGTGATCAAGCTCGGGGGCTCATTGGTTCCCGTGGATTCCAAATTCCCGTTGGAAAACTTCAAGCGCATACTCGAAGCCGCCAATGACGATGAAAGGACACGAACTAAGAGACAGTTTATCAGTGATGTCAAAAAACATGTGGACGCGATTGCGGGCAAATATATTTTGCCCGATGAGGGGACTTATGACTTTGCTTTGATGTATATTCCGGCAGAAAATGTCTACTACGAGACGATTATCAAGGATGACTCCGAGGGAGAAAGAAATCTTAGTCAGTACGCCTTGAGCAAACGGGTCATTCCAGTCTCGCCCAATAGCTTTTACGCGTATCTCCAGGCCATCGTTCTTGGCTTGAAGGGTATGAAGATTGAAGAGCGGGCCAAAGAAATCATCCAATACCTGAGTCGCCTGGGGGGCGACTTCGCGAAATTTCGGGAGGATTTTGGCTTGCTGGGGAAACATCTGGGTCATGCTCAGTCCAGTTATCAAACTACCGAGAAACGTTTGGAGCAGTTCGGCCAGAGACTTCTTTCTGCCGATGCGAACCAAGAGTTCGTCGAATTTGGTGCATACGATCGCAAGATGGGATAGCCAGAAACAGCGAGGATTTCCGCTATGCGGTTAACTCTTTTCTCTCGATTGATTCTTGGATATCTCGCTGTTTTCGCCCTGGTGATCGCGGTGAGTCTCTATGCCCTGCAGGAACTCCAACGCTTCGACGATATTACCCAGTCGATTCTCGATCGAGACAATCGCATTCTTGATTATGAAAAAAAACTCGCCGACAGCTTCCTGTCACAAGTCCGCTACGAACGGAAGTTTGTCATCGTGAAAGACCAGACACTCTACCGAGAGTTTCTTAAGTTCAAGGGTGACTTTGAGCGTTATCTGAACGAGGCTTCGGGGATTGCAGACCCAAAGCTAGCGGCGTTATTGAACCAGGTCAAGCAAGATTACGATCGCTATCATGAGTTGTTTGACAAAGAAACAGTTCAAATCAAGGCACATCGGGAATACCCTCAAGGCTGGTACAATCGCGAAAAAAACCAGATCACGGACAGGATCCTGGGGCTGTTAGAGCAACTACAAGCGGAAAGGCAGCAGGGTACGTACAGAAAGGTCAGAGAGCTGGCCGACGCCGGGGCCCGCGCCCGGGACGCGGCACTAACGATTACGGTTGCCTCGCTCCTTTTTATTTTGGTACTGTCGCTGGTTATTGCGCGGAGTATTACCAGACCGATCTCGATTCTGAAAAACAAGACCCGGGAAATCGCCAGTGGACGATTTGAGGCTGACCTGCGTCTCTCGTCTCCGCCAGAAATAGGCGAGCTCGCCGCTTCATTCAACCTTATGTGTCGTAAGTTGAGTGAAATCGACAAGATGAAAAGCGATTTTTTTGCTTCCATGTCCCATGAGTTGCGCACGCCTCTAACCTCGATTAAAGAGGGGACGGGCCTGTTGCTGGAAGGCGTCGGAGGGGCAACGACAGAGAAACAGAGAAAACTGCTGACGATCCTTGCCCAAGAGAGCAATCGGCTCATTGGCCTCGTTAATTCTCTGTTGGATCTGTCGAAAATGGAGGCCGGGATGATGAATTACAGCTTTGAAAAAGCCAGCCTGACCCCGTTGATCAAAAAGGCTATAGGTGAGATAACACCTCTAGTAGAGGCGAAAGGCATACAGTTGGAAACCGAAGTCCCTTCGGGGCTTCCAACGGTGAAAGTAGATCGCGAGAGAATACTACAGGCGTTGCGGAATCTGATCGGCAACGCAGTCAAATTTACACCCAAGGCTGGACACGTCACAATTGCCGCGAGGCCCGTTACCGGCAAGGTTGAAGTTTCGGTTCGAGATACAGGTCCCGGAATCGCGGCTGAAAATTTGAAAACCATATTTAACAAATTTCACCAGGAAAATTCAGGAGGAGCATTTTCGGCTAACGGTAGCGGACTGGGTTTGGCGATTGCCAAACATATCATTGTATCTCATGGCGGAGAGATATGGGCGGAAAATCATCCAGATCAAGGCAGCACTTTTATATTCGTATTGCCCTGCTGATTCTCTTCTGCGGGGGCTGCGCCGTATCCAAAAAAGAGGTGCCGAAAGCAAATGCTCCGGTGCCGCAGGTGGTTCTGGAGCCCCAGGTGCTCCCGGAGACACCTCCCGTTATCGAAGAACCTAAAGAAGCTCTGGATCTGGAGCGTCGGGAAGCTAATGAGTATTTGATATCGGCGCAGAATCTTCTGGCCAAAGGGGACTACGAGGGCTCCTTGCGGGAAAGTCAAAGGGTGTTAGCCTTGTTGAAGGATGAACCTCCAGCTGATACAGCTATCTTCAATATGGGTCTCGTTTATGCCCACCCGAAAAATCCCAAGAAGGACAACAAGCGGGCCATCTCTTTTTTCAGCCGGGTGATTAAGGGCTACCCGGATAGCCCTTGGGTCGAGCAGGCGAAAATCTGGGTGGGCGTGCTAGACGGTGTGGAAAAACTCAAGCAAGTAGACCTTGAAATTGAAGAACGGAAACGTGATCGATCGCGTTAGGGGAGCTCATGGCGTCAGGAAAGATTCTCGTAGTGGACGATGATGCAAACCTGCTCGAGCTTGTGAAAATGAGGCTCGAATCCGCGGGTTACGACGTCGCGGCAATGCTCGAGGGGGGGAATGCGATGGCCGCGGTTAAAACGCAGTCTTTTGACCTCTGTCTGCTTGACCTTATGCTGTCGGACCGGGACGGTATCGCCCTTATGGAAGAGGTCCATGGGGTCAATCCTGATTTGCCTGCTATTATTCTAACGGCTCACGGAACAATTGAAAGTGCTGTGGAGGCCATGCGCAAAGGAGCTTACAGCTATCTTACTAAACCTTTTGAGCCCCAGGATCTGCTTCTCCAGATCGAAAGAGCCCTCGACCACAGAAGACTCAATTCCGAGATCAAGCGACTGAAAGGATTATTGGAAGAAACGAATAATTTTGGGAATATCATTGCCCGCAGCTCAAGAATGCGATCTGTTTTGGACGTTGTCACCCGGATTGCCAAGCTCGATTCGACGGTTTATATCCACGGCGAGAGTGGCACCGGCAAGGAACTTATTGCAAAAGCGATTCATCTTGCGAGCGCAAGAAGCGAGAAAGCGTTTGTCCCCCTCAACTGTGCGGCCCTGCCCGAAACACTTCTTGAGAGCGAGCTCTTCGGTCACGAGAAAGGTGCGTTTACCGGTGCAGTGAAAAGCACCAAGGGACTATTCACTCAAGCACATGGGGGTACTCTCTTCCTGGACGAGATCGGGGACATGCCGCTTTCGACGCAGTCCAAGTTGCTGCGTGTGTTACAGGAGCGACAGTTCTATCCGGTGGGAAGTGAATCGCCCATTGAAGTTGATGTGCGCGTGATCGTTGCGACGAACAAGGATTTGGAGGACCAAGTAAGAAAGGGACTGTTTCGCGATGATCTGTTCTACAGAATCCATGTCATTCCGATCTATCTGCCTGCCTTGAGAGAGAGAAAAGAGGATATTGTGCCCCTGGTTGAACATTTCTTGAAGAAATACAGCCAGCAGATGAAAAAAGAAGTGAAGGGGCTGACTCCCGAGGCCCTCAGGAAATTGATGCTGCACGACTGGCCAGGGAACGTGCGGGAGCTAGAAAATACGATCGAATACGCCGTGGCCATGGCGCAAAAAGACGTCATCACCGATGACTCCGTGCTTCAATCCAAGACCGTTCCGTTGGACGGGGGAAGGACATCAGACTTTGAGAAAAGAGACGGATCTCAGGATCGGCTACGACCCCTTAAGGATGCGCGAGATGCGTTTGAAAGAGATTACTTGGTTCAAGTGCTTTCCATGACCGAAGGCAATGTGAGTCAAGCCGCAAAACTTGCAGGCAAATATCGCGCTGATTTCTATGAGTTGCTTAAGAAGCACGACCTTAAGGTGGAGGAATTCAAGCGGATGAAAACTGGTCTGCCAAACTGATTGATTGCGTGTAAAGTTACCTTTCCTGCCAAACTTTATCTTTCCTAGTTTATCGATTTCTAAAAGAGAGCCGCAGAACTTGCCGGTCTCGCCGGCGACAACTGCTATCAGCAAGCCAAGGCCTATGGTGAAGGAAAAACCATACAGTAAATTGGCAGAAAAGGAGATAAACTAGAATAAAAACTGTTATAAATCAATCGCCTAGATTCGGTACAGGTTTTGGTACAGTGCTTGCTGCGCTTTGGAGCATCGTGTTGAACCAGCAGACTATATTGGTGGTGGATGACGATGAGTTATTGGCGCGAATGGTTGCCGAGTTGTTGCGACGAGACGGCTATCAGGTTTGGACGGCCCACGATGGCTTGCAAGGCTATTCAAGTTATTATCAGCATCAAGCACAAACGGTTGTGACAGATATTGATATGCCGGAATTGGATGGTTTCGAAATGATGCGCTGTATTAGAGCCATTAAACCAGCCGCGAGGGTAATCTACATTAGCGGGGCTCCCGAACATTACCACCGGACTTTGCTGAAGGAAGGTCAGATTTTTGGAGCGGCTGTCCTCAGAAAACCTTTCGCAGGAATAGAATTACTCAAGCTAATTCCATCGTTTGCAGATGAGAAGACGAAGCCAGGGTCATATAGTTACGGATGGTCTGATCAAAAGAGATTTGTTTGGAAAGAAGCAGTCTAAGGCAGGAGGCAAAGAAGCGGCAGACGCTAGGAGTGCCGAGATGGCGGCAACCATGAAGGTTTTCCCTTCACTTATATGAGAATAAGGACAGCATATAATAAAAGGCCAATAAAGGAGGAGAACGGTTTATGAAAATTTACTCCCAGACGGGGACTAGGTATTTTGTCGCAGCAGGCGCGTTAGGGTCGCTTCTGCTGGCGCAGGGTTGCATCGCAACGCGTGATTGGGTGAAAGAGCAAATGGATCCTCTGTCCAATCGAGTGTCGACGAATGAGCAAAAATTCGAGAGTCAGATCGGAACTCTCAACAACCGGACGAACGGAATCGAAAGCAAGCTCGGTCAGTTCGAAGGTCGACTGGGTCAGTTCGATGGCCGACTAGGCCAGGTGGATACGAAAACCGACAAGGCTCTCAATACGCTGGCCAACTTGAGGTTGGAGCGCCGTTTTGTCATCGATATGAAAGAAGGAGCCAACTTTGCTTTTAATTCGGCAAATCTCCCGGCTCAGGTGCAGAAAGAGATCGACGGGTTTCTCAGCGATCTCAAAGGAGACGCTGCCGGGGCGGACACGATTTTTCTCGTTGCCGGACATACGGACAACGTAGGTTCCGAGAACGTTAACTATGAGCTCGGCAAGAAAAGAGCCGATGCAGTGAGCCGGTATTTGATCACCCAGAAGAAGATTGACCCACTAAAAGTGGTCTCTGTGTCCTACGGTGAAAGCGCTCCTTTGCAGGATAATAGCTCCAGCCAAGGCCGTGCTAAAAACCGTCGGGTCGAGATTCTGGTTTACCGTGATGGGATTACTTCTGCCCCGAGTACCGCTGCCGCGCCGTCATCACAAGCCGAGCCGCGCGCGTCTGAGCAGGGTGGAGAAAGACTGAGCCAGAGTCCACGATAGGATGCGCAAAAGTTACTCGTGACATAGACAAAAAGGCGGGGTTTTTTAACCCCGCCTTTTTTTATCGGTAGAGTTGATCGATATATCCGCTATCGTCCAATTCGCGAACGTAGTGACTGTCCCATAGCGCCAATGGATTAAAGCTCGCGATCTCCGGGTTACGCCTGACCGCAAGCCGGAAAACATTGGCGATGGCTTCGATGGCAGGGTAAGGTTTGCGTTCCAATGACTGGGCCCATTCCTCGTAGAGCGTCTCTACTTCTTCATCCGACTGTAGATGCAAAATCGGGCTCGCATGCTCTTTGAGGATCTCCAGAGTTTCTTGCTTGCGCGTGATAAAGAAATGGATTGCATCCACGAACCCCCGAATTAGAAGCCGGATCTTCGCTTCATGGTTTTTCACGAAGCTCATGGTTGTGGTCAGTGTCACGCCGCGTATCATGGGCATGGCGCGCACGCGGATCACGTGGGCTCCAGCTCTTTCTGCGCGAGTGTCGTGGGGAAGGGTGACGAAGGTTCCCGCGAATTCGCCACTCAACACGCGCTTCCAACGTTCCTCCGCCGGCCCACGCAATTCCACAAGGTCTACATCGCCGCGGTCCACGTCGAGTCCCTCCTGGCGTAAGAATAGCCAGACATTCAGCCCGGCGTGAGAGGTTAGCTTGTCGACCGCTACTTTCTTGCCTTTGAGATCGATGACTGAGCGGATGCCATGAGCCACCACTAGCCGGTTTTCCGTCCAATTGTTACCTGCTTGAGCTAGGTGCACGAAATCCTCACCCTTGGCGTTTCTCACATAGAGGTTATGATGGTTTCCAGAGATAAGATCGACATGGCCATTCCTTAAAGCTTCCACCGCTTTCTCACGTACCAGTTGAGGCGATGTATTAACCGCGAGACTGTTCTTCTCCCAGACCCCGGATTTTTCCGCCACGATCCAAAGCGGCGCGTGGGAGTTCGAACGATAAATGATTCTGAGTTCTACGAAAGCCATTGGAATTCTCCTTCTATATACGGGACCTGAGCAAAGATCCTTTAACCGCGTGTTGAGACTAGGAGCGGAGTCGCAGTCCAAACCATAACGTGATCAAGGCAAGGATTAAAATGAGCCCGTTCGAGCTTTTAAGTTTTCGGATGATTGAGCCGAATTCTTGAGATGTGATCGTATCCCCGCCTTCATGTCGTTTCACGAATCGGTGGGCTATCCCCATGGACTGGTAGACACTAAAAAGCACGAGGAAGAATGCAACGAATAGCTTTATGCCCAGGTTATAGCCCAGTTGTTTGACAAACAGCTCGCGATACGCGGCCTTGAGGTCCGTGAGTTGGAAA
>Ga0137372_10002645_pt1 | contig 17365 bp, 12 predicted proteins | sample SagtaG_6_FD_104911 | JGI IMG/M metagenome (GOLD analysis project Ga0137372, IMG submission 104911) | Vadose zone soil microbial communities from Sagehorn Ranch, Mendocino, California, USA - Sage1_R_60_16 metaG | ecosystem: Environmental > Terrestrial > Soil > Vadose zone | place: USA...
AGCAGCGCCCGCTGCCGCTCGATCCCACCGACGTCAGCTTCCCGGCGGAGCCTGAATCAGCTGGCAGGTGATCCGCGCGGTGCAGACCCGCTTGTCCCGCTCGTCGGTGATCACCACTTCGTACGACGTCGTCGTACGGCCGAGGTAGATCGGGGTCGCGACGCCGGTGACGATGCCGTCGCGGGCCGCGCGGTGGTGGGTGGCGTTGATGTCGACGCCGACCGCGACCTTGCCGAAGGGGGCCGCGTGCAAGGCGGAGCCGATCGAGCCCAGGCTTTCCGCGAGTACGCAGGACGCCCCGCCGTGCAGCAGCCCGTACGGCTGGGTATTGCCCTTGACCGGCATGGTCGCGACGATCCGCTCCGGACTGGCCTCGGTGACGACGATGCCCATCGTGCTCAGCAGGGTTCCCTCCATGCCCATGCCCGGGCCGAGGTCCAAACGATCACTCACAAGGGGTCTCCTCAGCCTCGCACGTCGTGTCCAGACGCAGACTACGTCAGCCGCACCGCGCGGCCCGAGCCACTGTGACGGAACTGTCGGAGGGAACCACTAGAGTCGGTACGTGGCTGCAGAAACCAACACCTCGACGATGACCAAGGACTCCGCGACGCCCGGCGCCGGCCGGCCGCGGATCCTGCTGCTGGACGGGCACTCGCTGGCGTACCGGGCGTTCTACGCGCTGCCGGTGGAGAACTTCTCCACCACCACCGGGCAGCACACCAACGCGGTGTACGGGTTCACCTCGATGCTGATCAACATGCTCCGTGACGAGCAGCCCACCCACGTCTGCGTCGCGTTCGACGTGTCCCGCAAGACCTTCCGCTCCGAGCAGTACGCGGAGTACAAGGCCGGCCGGTCGAAGTCGCCGGACGAGTTCAAGGGGCAGGTCTCGCTGGTCAAGGAGGTGCTGGAGGCGCTGCGGATCCCGACCGCCGAGATCGACGGCTGGGAGGCCGACGACGTCATCGCCACGCTCACCACCCAGGCGGCCGAGCAGGGCTTCGAGGTGCTGATCAGCAGTGGCGACCGGGACGCGTTCCAGTTGGTCAGCGACGACGTCACCGTGCTGTATCCGAAGCGCGGAGTGTCCGAGATCGCCCGGATGGACCCGGCCGCGGTCGAGGAGAAGTACGGCGTGCCGCCACGGCTCTACCCAGATCTCGCGGCACTCGTGGGCGAGTCGAGTGACAACCTGCCGGGCGTGCCCGGGGTCGGGCCGAAGACGGCGGCGAAGTGGCTGAACCAGTTCGGTTCGCTGAACGACGTGATCGACCGGGTGAACGAGATCAAGGGCAAGGCCGGCGAGTCGCTGCGCGAGCACCTGGCCGGAGTGATCCGGAACCGCCAGATCAACGAGCTGGTCCGAGACCTCACCCTGGACGTCGTGGTGGACGACCTGGTCCGGGTGCCGTGGGACCGGGACAAGGTGCACACGCTGTTCGACAGCCTCGAGTTCCGGGTACTGCGCGAGCGTTTGGTCGCCGAGCACGAAGAGGTGGACGCGACGGTCGACCACGGCTTCGAGCTGCAGGGCGTGCAGCTGAAGCCGGGCGAGGTCGCCTCGTGGATCAAGGAGCACGTCACCACCGGTGAGCGCGTCGGCGTCGCGGTCCAGGGCAGCTGGGGTCGCGGGACGGGGGAGATCACCGGCCTGGCGCTGGCGAACACCTCCGGCGCGGCGGGGTGGTTCGACCCGACCACGATGACGGCGGACGACGCCGCCGCCTGGCAGGCCTGGCTCGCCGATCCGAAGCAGCCGAAGGCGTTGCACGACGCGAACGGTCCGCTGCTCGGGTTCCTGGAGCGCGGCTGGACGCTGGCCGGGCTGAGCTCGGACACCCAGCTGAGTGCGTACCTGGTGCGCCCGGACCAACGCTCGTACGACCTGGCCGACCTGACCGTGCGCTATCTCAAACGCGAGCTGCGCAACGAGGAAGCCGACAACGGGCAGCTCAGCTTCGACGACGTCGAGGGCGGCCCGGCCGCGGACGCGACGATGCTGCGCGCCCGCGCGATCGCCGACCTCGCCGACACCCTCGACGCCGAACTCGAGAAGCAGGCCGGTACGGCGTTGCTCGCGGACGTGGAGCTTCCGCTGATCGACGTGATCGCCGGCATGGAGCGGGACGGGATCGCGGTCGACCGGCCCTACCTGGAGGAGTTGGAGGACCGGTTCGCGACCGGTGTCCGGGAGGCCGCGACGGCGGCGTACGGGGTGATCGGGAAGGAGATCAACCTCGGCTCGCCGAAGCAGTTGCAGGTGGTGCTGTTCGACGAACTGCAGATGCCGAAGACGAAGCGGACCAAGACCGGCTACACCACGGACGCGGATTCGCTGCAGGCGCTGTTCGAGAAGACCGAGCATCCGTTCCTGGCCTACCTGCTGGCGCACCGGGACGCGACCCGGCTGCGGCAGACGGTCGAGGGGCTGCTGAAGACGATCAGCCCGAAGGACGGCCGGATCCACACCACGTTCAACCAGACCATCGCGGCGACCGGGCGGCTCAGCTCGACCGACCCGAACCTGCAGAACATCCCGATCCGGACCGAGGAGGGTCGCCGGATCCGGCAGGCATTCATCGTCGGCGAGGGCAACGAGTCGCTGATGTCGGCCGACTACAGCCAGATCGAGATGCGGATCATGGCACACGTGTCGGAGGACCAGGGCTTGATCGACGCCTTCACCTCGGGTGAGGACTTCCACTCCGTCACCGCGGCCCGGGTGTTCTCGGTCGAGCCGTCGCAGGTGACGCAGGAGATGCGGGCCAAGATCAAGGCGATGAACTACGGGCTCGCGTACGGGCTGTCGGCGTACGGGCTGAGCCAGCAGTTGAAGATCGGCGTGGACGAGGCGCGCGGCCTGATGGACGAGTACTTCGAGCGGTTCGGTGGCGTCCGCGACTACCTGCGCAGCATCGTCATCGAGGCCGGCAAGAGCGGCTACACCGAGACGATCCTGGGCCGGCGGCGGTACCTGCCGGACCTGACCAGCGACAATCGTCAGCGGCGCGAGATGGCCGAGCGGATGGCCCTGAACGCCCCGATCCAGGGGTCGGCCGCGGACGTCATCAAGATGGCGATGCTCAAGGTGGACGCGTCGCTGCGCGAGTCGGTCCTCAAGTCCCGGATGCTGCTGCAGGTCCACGACGAACTCGTCTTCGAGATCGCCCCGGGCGAGCGCGAGGCGCTGGAGGAACTCGTCCGCCGCAACATGGGCCACGCCGTCGACATGTCCGTCCCCCTCGACGTCTCAGTAGGCATAGGCCGCACCTGGCACGAGGCCGCCCACTAGCTGTCTCAACTCGACGTCCTGGTCCAGTGCTCTGGACCAGGACGTCGTCGCGCCTATGCCGTGGCGAAGATCGGCAGGAGGTTGGGGGAGAGGGCCTGGGTGATGCAGGTCTGCTCTCGGGCTGAGAGTTCCGGCAGGGCGTTCAACGGGAACCAGGCGACGTCGAGGGATTCGTCGTCGTTGACGCGGGGCTCGCCGGAGAGAGGTCGGCAGCGGAAGCAGAGGTCGAGGTACTGGACCTGGTCGCCGTTGGCGTAGGCCGACGGTGGCAGGGACTCGAGGCTGAGCAGGCGTTCCACGGCGACCTCGAGGGCGGTCTCCTCCTGGATCTCGCGGGCCAGCGCGACGGCAGGCTGCTCGCCGGGCTCGAGGATGCCGGCGACCAGGGTCCAGCGTCCGTCGTCGGCACGTCGTACCAGGAGAACCTCGTCGGCGTCGTTCAGGACTACGCCGCTGATGCCGGTCAGCCAGAGCAGGTCGTGGCCGATCTTCTCGCGGAGCTCGAGGATGAACTTCGGGGTCGCCATGGTCAGAACCCTATAGAGAAGCGGGTGGCGACTTACTTTCTGCAAGAAAGTTGTTCGTTCCTCAGCAAGCGGGAAGCGTTTCCAACGCAAGACGCGAACTGTGACCGTCCGAGCCCGGCAAGTTACGCCCAGACCCTTCCGAAGTGCCCGATTCTGTGCCATCCTCCCGCTCAAAGATCCGAGATCCTATCGGATATTTCGTACCGTTCCTGACCGATCCGCCTTGGAGGAACCCCATGCCGAAGAACGCTGCGCCGACGACGGGACTCAGCCGTCGATCGCTCATCGCAGGGGCGCTCGGACTGACTGCCGCAACAGCCGGCGGCGGTCTGCTCAGTGGTTGTAGTGGCTCGAGCAATGCGAGTGGCAGCGGCGCCGGCGGCGGCGCGGCCTCGCCGAAGGTCTCGCTAGGCCCGAAGCTGCCGGGCGTGGTCTACCCGGACGGGTACGTCGGTCCGGTGCACCGTGAGCTGAAGCCGATCACGACCGAGAAGACGACCTTCAAGATCGTCGTACCGCAGGACGTGACGATCGGCGACTGGAAGACCAACGCATTCACCAAGTGGCTGGAGCAGAAGACCAACATCCACATCGAGTGGAACCAGATCGGCGGCACCGACGACGACATCATGACCAAGGTCAACGCGATGATCGCCGCCGGCGACATCCCGGACGCCTTCATGGGCATCGGCTTCACCCGGTCCCAGTTGTACCTGTACGGCCAGCAGGGCCTGTTCACCGACGTCGGCCAGTACATCGACTCCTACGCGCTGAACCTGCAGCAGGCGATGAAGGACTACCCGGACGCCCGCAAGCTGGTGCAGGCGCCGGACAAGAAGATCTACTCGTTCCCGAACATCAACGACTGCTACCACTGCCGGGCGAGCAACGGCCGCACGTTCCTCAACACCGACTGGATCAAGGCGGTCGGGCTGGACATCCCGGAGACCACCGACCAGTTCCAGGAGTTGCTGCGCGCCTTCAAGAAGGCCGACCTGGGCGGCAACGGTAAGACCATCCCGTTCTGCGGCTACAAGGACGCGCCGTTCGACACCTTCTTCATGAACTCCTTCCTGTACAACCCGGGCGATCCGTGGCTGGTGGTCAACGACGGCAAGGTCGACGTCTCGTTCAACAAGGACGAGTGGCGCGAGGGCCTGAAGTGGATCAACAGCCTGTACGCCGAGGGCCTGATCAACAAGGACGTGTTCACCGCCGACCAGGACCAGATGAACCGGTACGGCAACGCGCCCGGCAAGCCGATCATCGGCGGCGCCCGGTCGTACTACTGGGGCGGCTTCCTGGACATCGACCAGAAGGACCCGAACGCCCGCTGGCGCAAGTACCTCGCGATCCCGCCGCTGAAGGGCCCCAACGGCGTCCGGTACGCCGCCTGGGACTACCTCGGCGTCGGTGTCGAGGTTGCGAAGTTCGTGATCACCAAGAAGTGCGCCAAGCCCGAGCTGCTGGTCCAATGGGCCGATGCCCAGTACGAGCTGGAGGCAATCCTGCGCGGGTACGCCGGTCCGCAGTTCGCCTGGGCGAAACAGGGCGACCTCGGGATCAACGGCAAGCAGGCGATCTACGGATACGAGGCGACCTGGAACACCGGGAAGAACATCAGCTGGAGCCAGGACAACACGATGTACCGCTCGGCGGACTTCCGGCTGTCCGAGCGGGTGGACCCGAAGGACCTGACCTTCGAGGCGCCGCTCTACCAGCAGACCGTGGACAACTACTTCCCGTACAAGCAGCCGAAGGAGATGGAGTTCCCGCCGGTCACGCTGGACCAGGACCAGGCTGCCCAGGAGGCCGAGCTGAGCACGAACCTGGAGAGCGAGGTCAACCTGTCCTTCTCCAAGTTCGTCACCGGTCAGCTGAACCCGAACGACGACGCCGCCTGGAACGCCTACAAGGACCGGGTCGAGAAGATCGGTGTGAAGCCGTATCTGGACCTCCAGCAGGCCGCCTACGAGACGTACAACTCATGAGCGAGCGGAGCGAGCTCATCATCAAGCACAGCGTGCCTCGTGTCTCATCCGCGCCCGGAGCGAAGCGAGGACGTGGATGAGCGCCGCTGGAACCCTGCCGCCGGACGAGACGCGGTTGGGGGTAGGCGCGCCGATCCAGGACACCAGGGGCGACAAGATCGCGCTGGCCTGTATCTACACCGCACTCGCACTGTTCTGCGTCTCGGTGCTGTATCCGCTGGTCTACGTCATCAGCGCGTCGATCAGCAACACCCACAAGGTGTCCGCGGGTGAGGTGTGGCTGTGGCCGGTCGGCTTCACCCTGGACGCGTACAAGGCGATCTTCGACTACAAGTCGATCGTCACCGGCTTCGGCAACTCCGTGTATTACGCGGTGGCCGGAGCCGTCGTCGCCACGGTACTCACCCTGCTGGCGGCGTATCCGCTGTCCCGCAAAGGGTTGCCGGGCAAGGGCCTGATCATGGCGGCGTTCGTGTTCACCATGATGTTCAGCGGCGGCATCATCCCGACGTACCTCGTGGTCGACCAGTTGGGCCTGCTGAACACCCGGTGGGCGATGATCCTGCCGGCCGCGCTCGCGGTCTGGAACGTGATCATCACCCGGACCTACTTCATGGTCACGATCCCGGAGGAGCTGGTCGAGGCCGGGAAGGTGGACGGCTGCAGCGACTTCGGGTTCTTCTGGCGGGTCGTGCTGCCGCTGAGCAAGCCGATCATCGCGGTGAACCTGCTGTTCTACGCGGTCGGCCAGTGGAACTCGTTCTTCAACGCGCTCATCTACCTGACCAACGAGCATCTGTTCCCGCTGCAGGTGATCCTCCGGCAGATCCTGATCCAGAGCAAGATCGACCCGTCCCAGATGCCCGACGCGAGCAAGCTGCTGCAGTTGAAGGAACTGCAGCAGCAGCTGAAGTACTCGCTGATCGTGATCGGGATGATTCCGCCGTTGCTGGTCTATCCCTTCGTGCAGAAGCACTTCGTCAAGGGGGCCATGATCGGCTCGCTGAAGGGGTGACGAGATGACGGCTTCTACGGAAACGCGCGCGGGCGTCGAATCGCGCGCGCGCAGCAAGAGCCGGGTCCGGGCCGCGAAACCCGCGGTCCGGCTCGGCGTGCGGATGCGCCGGAACTGGCAGCTGTACGCGATGCTGGCGCTGCCACTGATCTGGCTGGCGATCTTCGCCTACTGGCCGATGTACGGCGTGATCATCGCCTTCAAGGACTACAACGTGGTGTCCGGGATCTGGGGCAGCCCATGGGTCGGGTTCAAGCACTTCCACCGGTTCGCGGAGTCCTACCAGTTCTGGAAGCTGATCAAGAACACCGTGTACCTGCACGTGTACGAGCTGGTCGCGACGTTCCCGTTGCCGATCATCCTCGCGCTCTGCCTGAACACGGTCCGGAAGAAGTGGTTCAGCCGGTCGGCGCAGCTGATCACCTACGCACCGCATTTCATCTCGACCGTGGTCGTGGTGGGTCTGATCGTCGTACTGACGAACCCGAACACCGGCGTGGCGAACAAGTTCATCGGCCTGTTCGGCTTCGGCCCGGTCGACTTCATGGGTGACGCCGGGCTGTTCCGGCATGTGTACGTGTGGTCGGGCGCCTGGCAGACGATGGGTTTCTCCGCGATCATCTATCTGGCCGCGTTGACCAGCGTGCCGCCGGAACTGCACGAGGCGGCGATCGTCGACGGCGCCTCGCGGTTGCGGCGGATGTGGCACATCGACCTGCCGTCGATCGTGCCGGTGGCCGTCATCCTGCTGATCCTCAACATCGGCTCGATCCTGTCGGTCGGTTTCGAGAAGGTGCTGTTGCTGCAGAACAACCTGAACCTCGACACCGCCGAAGTGATCGACACCTATGTCTACAAGATCGGTCTGGCGTCACAGGTGCCGCAGTTCAGCTATGCGACCGCGATCGGGTTGTTCAGATCGGTGATCGGGTTGGTACTGCTGGTCCTCGCGAACACCTTCGCCAGACGCTTCGCCAAGTCCAGTCTCTGGTGAGTCAGTTGTTGTCGGCGGCCTGGCGGTGCAGTCCTGCCGCCAGGCCGGCCGACACCAGCAGGGCGCAGGTGCTGGTCATCGCGACGAGCGCCTTCACGCCGGCCAGGCCGGTGGCGATGTCGGTGCCGAGGACGGTTCCGGCCGCCACCGCCAGGACGACCAGGCCGATCCAGATCAGCAGCGCCGCACGCTTCTCCTGCTGCGCGATCGCGGCATAGACAACGAGTTGCAGTACGGCGTACGCCGATCCGGCGACGGCGAACAGCCAGGTGTACGGACCGAGTGGCGCGTACTTCTCCTTGCCGCCGATCACCGCGACCACCACGTCCGGCAGCACGAGCGTGCCGATCACAGTGCAGACGCCAAGTCCGGCCACCGCCAGGATCGCCCGGCGCAGGCGCAGGGTGTCGCCGGGAGAGCTCGCGAGTGAGGGGAACACGATGACGATGACGAACTGCGGCAGGAACAGGCAGGCCTTCGCCACGATCACACCGGCCGCGTAGTACCCGCTGTCCGTGCCGTCGAGCAGGGCTCGTGCGAACAGCACATCCGCGTTGGCCATGGCGAAGAACGCCAGCAGCGTGTGCGTCCCATGCACCGTCTCCCGCAGTACCGCCTTGATCTCCTCTGAGGTCGCTCCGGCAGAACCCCGCAACAGGAAGGCACCCAGCAGAGCTGGTACGGCGGCACCCAGCGCAAGGCCGATCATGGCCCAGTCGAGCGACGGGTGGATGAACAGCGCACCGCCACCCAGGAAGAGCCGCCCGATACCGACGGACGTGTAGATGGCTGCCAGTTCGGTCCAGCGCTGGCTGCCTTGGAGAACACCGAGCTGGGAGCCCATCAGGGTGAGGCAGCCGAGTGTGGGCGCGAGCAGGAGGATCGCGACGACGGATTCGATGTGCAGCAGCCACATGAACAGTGGCGTCGCCCCCAGGCACACTGCGGTGAGTCCGAGGGCGGCCCGGCGGCCCGCCTGGAGCATGGCGTCGGCCAAGGCCGCAGCACCGTCTCCGGTGTGTGTGGCGAGTTGACGCGCGCCGGTCGCCTGCAAACCGAGTGATGCGACGTTGCCGATCAGCAGCAGACCCAGCAGGGCGGTGATGGCGCCGAACTGCTCCGGCACGAGCCGACGCGTGCCGATAAGCGTGAAACCGTAGGCGGCCACGTTCATGATGGCCATGCCGACGGCAACGACCGTGGCGCTGCGGAGGAACGCCAGCCGTGGCGCCTTGGGCTCTTGCTCCGGTGTGGTCTCTGAACTCATGCTCTACTGCCTCGAGTCGCAGGCAGCGGGTGGGAGGTGGTCATGTCAGAACGTGCTACGCGCGTCCTGTCTTCGCTGTGGCCTGTCCTGCTCACCCTGCTGATCACTGCTCCGCTACTCGCTCCGGGGTACGTGCTCGGCTACGACATGGTGTTCGTGCCGGACCTCACGCTACGACTTGACCTGTTCGGTGTCACAACGGCCTTGCCGCGAGCCGTCCCGTCGGACGTGATCGTCGCACTGTTGGACAACGTCGTCGGCGGCCAGGTCCTGAACAAGGCCGTTCTGGTGGCCATCCCGCTACTGTCCGGCCTGGGCCTGACCGCCCTCTGGCGAGAGCTGCGGCTCGGCGGTCCGTTACCGGGCGCCGCGGCCGCGACCCTCTACCTCTGGAACCCGTTCGTCGCCGAACGCCTGCGCCTAGGCGCCTGGGCTCTACTACTCGGGTACGCCGCTCTGCCGTGGCTGGTGCGTTCCGCATTTCGGCTCCGACGCGGGGAGGGGTGGCCGGGCTTTCTGCTTGCCTCGGCGGGCTGCGCGTTGACTGCCTCGGGTGGGATCATCGGTCTGCTCGTCGCGGCTCTGATCCTGCTTTGGCCCGGACGCGGCAAGGTCTGGCCACTCGCAGGTGCGGTCCTACTGAATGCGCCATGGATCGTGGCAGGCGCGGCTCACGGTGGAGGAGCGACAGCGGACCCGGCGTCGGTAACTGCCTTTGCGGCTCGCAACGAAGGCTATGGGGGAGTGTTGCCCACTTTGCTCACCTTGGGCGGCATATGGAACGCAGACGTTGTGCCAGGCAACAGAGGCGACCAACTGCCAGTGGTGTTCGCTTTCGTCATGTTGCTCATGTCAGTGGTCGGGGTGGTGCTCTGGTGGCGAAAGGACCGCATCGCCGGAGCCCTGGTACTCGCAGCCGCTGTTAGTGTGCTGATCGGCGTACTCGGTGTCGTCGCATCGCATGGCTTCGCACAGTTCGTCGCGCACGTCCCCGGCGCCGGTCTGTTCCGCGACGGTCAGCGCTACCTCGCTCCACTGGCCCTGCTCGAATCGGTCGGCTTCGGAGCAGCGGTGGCTGCCCTGCTCCGGCATGTCCCTCTCCATCGGGTGATCGGCGCGACTGCCGTACTCCTGCCGATCGCAGCCCTGCCTGGCCTGTCCGGCGGGGCGGGGCTGAGGCTCTCGCACTATCCGGCCGACTGGCCGCAGGCGCAGCGAGTGCTCGCGGGCACCTACATACCTTGGCCGTTCGAGTCCTACCGCGCACCTCTGTGGAACGGGCGACGTCCGGTGCTGGACCCGATGCCGCGGTACTTCGCCCAACCCGCGGTCGTTCCTGACGAGCTGATCGTCGGCGGTCACCGGTTGGCAGGTGAGGACTCACGGGCGAACGCGGTCGCGACAGCGCTCCGGACAGCGGTCCGCAGCGGCACGGATCCGACGTCGGCTCTGCTGCAGCAAGGTGTCGGCTGGATCGTCGTCGATCGCGAAGCGGGCGGGCCTGCTCCGCGTGGACTGATGGCCGGGCTCACCGAGGAGTTCTCCGGTCCGACGGTGACCGTCTACAAGCTCGCCGGAACCGCTGCTCCGCAACACCACAAGCTATGGCGGACTCTCGTCGTACTGGCTGCATGGTTCGTTGCGGCGGCAACACTCGTGGCTGCTCTGGCTGGTGCTGTGACGAAGCGGTCTGTGGTCTGGCGCCGGCAGTGAGCCGTTGTTACTCTTCGGTTCACTTGACCGGGAGGGGACACATTTCATGGGATCGCTGATCGGTGCGGCCATCGCCGTACTCGCCGGGCTGGCAGTAGCCACCACCACGGTTGTCGGGGTCGTGCAGTCGGTGAAAGACGATCCGGCGCCGCCGGCCGGGCAGACCCAGGGCCAGGCCGACGTGCCGATCGTCCACTACGGCAACAAGTAGTACGGCGCCGAGTCGGGCCGGCCGGCGACGTCGGTCGGCTCACCGGTCAGCAGCCGGTCGAAGGCCAGCGCCGTGGCGGTCCAGGTGAAATTGCCCGCACCGGCCGATGCGCCATCCGACAGCCGCTGCCGCAACTCCGCATCTTGCAGGAGCTTGGCGATGGCGGCGTTGAATTCACTCGGGCTGTCCACCAGCACGCCCGAGACTCCGTCGTGCACAGACTCTGTTGGGCCGCCTGCGCTCCGGTAGGCCACAGTCGGTACGCCGTGACCCGCGGCCTCACCGACGACGAGACCCCAGCCCTCCTTGAGGCTAGGCAGCGCGAGCACCCACGCTTCGTCGTACGCTGCGTGCTTGTCGTCCTCGCTCACGTGGCCCCTGAACTCCACGGCCGGCCGCAGTCCCCGCTGGTCGACGTACGCGCGCAACGAGTCCTCCCACCAGCCAGAGCCGACGACCACCAGTCGCGCGTCGGGCAGCACCTTGCGTGCTTCAGCGATCGCATCGACCGCGTGCTCGACCTGCTTGTGCGGCACGATCCTGCCGACGCACACGACCGTCGGCATGGAAGCCTTCGGCAGCTGTCGTGGTGGTGCCGGGTCGGTGCCGTTGTGGACCACCTCGATGTCCGTCACGCCAAGACGAGCCAGCTCCTCGCGTGAGGCCGACGACACCGTCACGTAAGGGCACTGGTCGTACAGCCGTGGTGCGACGCGTGACTCGAGCCACCAGCCGAGGCGCCCACGCCAGCCTGGGTACACCACCTGCCACTGCTCTTGGTGCACGTGATGCACGAGTACGACGACGCCAATACGACGTACGAGACGGGTGAAGAATGGCAGGCCGTTCTGCACGTCCACCACGCGGTCCGGGCGGTGCAGGAGAGTGTGAAGTAGCCCACGCAGGTACACCGTCAGCTTGGTACCGCGGTACAGGTAACGCACGTCGTCGCGACGTGCTTCGCGTGGACTGCCCGGGTACGCCGCGCACAGCACGGTCACCGACCAGCCCAACGTTGCAAGGCCTCTCGCCACCTCCTCCACATATCGCTCAGACCCCCCGCCCTCTGGATTCGTCGTGTCCCGCCAATTCAGCAACAGCACACTCTGAGCACGCACCTGTTGAGCCCCACCCTCCGGTAACCTCCCCCGAGGTAATGGGGCGGGACGTTACCAAGGAGTAACGATGTCCGCCAGAGCTCGCGAGATCCGTTAATGTCCCGCCTGTGCCAGTGATGACGAGTGCCATGTCGAGTCGGCGATGGACCGCCGACGTCGGTCGTGCCATTCGGCTGTTCCGGGCGTTCGGGGTGGAGCAGACGGACCCGGATCACTTCTACGAAACGCTTGCTGCAGACTCGGTCGGACAGTTGCAGCAGTACGTCGACCTGCACGGTGCGCTGATGCTCGACGTCGGTGGCGGGCCCGGGTACTTCGCGGACGCGTTCCGGCAGGCCGGAGCGACGTACTACGCGATCGACTCGGACCTCGGCGAGCTCAGCGGCCGTGGTGAGCCCACCCCGGGAACGGTGCTTGGCAGTGGCATGGCTCTACCTGTTGCGGACCGCACTGTCGACATCTGCTTCTCCTCCAACGTGCTGGAGCATGTACCCGACCCTTGGCTGATGGCCGACGAGATGGTGCGCGTCACTCGACCAGGCGGAACGGTCTTCCTCTCGTACACCGGCTGGTGGGGTCCGCACGGCGGCCACGAGACAGCGCCCTGGCACTACCTCGGCGGACACCGAGCGGCCAATCGGTACGAACGACGTCAGGGCCGCCCGCCGAAGAACAGGTTCGGTGAGTCGCTCTTCCCGATCACTGTGGCCGGCGGACTGCGCTGGGCTCGCTCCTGCACGGATGCAGACCTCGTGGCCGCGGTGCCGAGGTACCACCCGCGCTGGGCGTACGGCGTACTCGCCGTTCCCGGACTACGGGAGGTTGTGACCTGGAACCTCGTCCTGGTGCTGCGGCGCCGATGAGGAGACTGCAGGCAGGAAGCTCGGAGCAGGTGGTCTGGCGGGCAAGGCTCGTGCTGGGCTGCCTGGTCCTGATCGCGCTGTGCTTCCACCAGGCACCCGGCAAGATCGTGCCGGACACCAAGCTCGACCTCACAGCGGCACCGGGTAGCTTCCTCGCTCGCTCGCTGCACCTCTGGGATCCGCAGGGGGCCTTCGGTCAGCTGCAGAACCAGGCATACGGCTACCTGCTGCCAATGGGTCCGTTTCACTGGCTGCTGGATGCTCTGTCGGTGCCGGACTGGATGACGCAACGACTGTGGTGGTCAGTCGTTCTCTGCACGGCATTCCTCGGTGTGTGGAAGCTGTGCAACGCGTTCGACTACGGAGTGCCGTGGACACGCTTTGCCGCGGCCCTGTTCTGCGCACTGAGTCCACGCATGCTCGGCGAGGTGTCGATCACCTCCATCGAGGTGTGGCCGATCGCGATGGCTCCGTGGGTCCTCCTGCCGCTGGTCACACCACGAGCCCGCTCAGGCTGGTGGCGCGTCGGCTGGTCCGCTGTCGCCTTCGCACTAGTGGGTGGAGTCAACGCTGTCGCAACCGGTGCGACGCTCGTACTGCCTGCACTGTGGTTGGTCACGCGACGGCTGGACAGGTCGACTCTGAAGGTAGCGGTCGGCTGGCTGGGCTGTGTGATCGCCGTCTCGATCTGGTGGCTCGTACCGCTCATGCTGCTCGGCCGCTACAGCCCGCCGTTCCTCGACTGGATCGAGGACGCGGCAGTGACGACTGGCACGGCGAGCGTGTTCGAGTCGTTCCGCGGTACGTCGCAGTGGCTCAACTTCCTCTCCGGCGGTGGCGGGCCCAGCTGGCCGGCCGGCTGGTTGTATGTCACCCAGCCGATGCTGATTCTCACGACCGCACTTATAGCGTTACTAGGCCTTGTGGGCTTGGCGATGAGCTCGCTGAAGCACCGCGGCTTCCTTCAGCTCTCACTGGTCACAGGCCTACTGCTGGTGACGCTCGGCCATGCAGGAGCTGCCGGCTCACCGCTGGCGCCGCAGCTACAGGACCTGCTCGACGGACCACTCGCCGCACTCCGCAACACCCACAAGTTCGAGCTAGTCGTCCGTCTGCCCCTCGCACTCGCAGCAGCGCACGCACTGAGCCGACTCACTGTGTGGACGACCGTCCGTGGCATCCACCGCCGCGTCGTCCCAGTGCTGGCCGCCTGTCTCATCGTCTCGGTCGCAACGCCGGCCGTCTTCGGGCAGCTGGCCAGACCTGAGGGGTACGACGCCATCCCCAAACACTGGCGCGAAGCGGCGGCCTGGCTCGACAACCAACCGACGAGCGGCACAGTGCTCGTCGTACCGGCTGCATCGTTCGCGGACTTCACGTGGGGGTCGACGAAGGACGAGCCGTTCCAGGCCCTGCTGAAGCGACCCATGGCCGTGCGAGACGCCGTACCACTAGGGTCTGCCGGGGCGACGCGGTGGCTGGACGAGGTGGAGCGGCGACTCGGCACGGGCGTCGGCGACAAGACCCTGCGGCAGGCACTCACCCGTGCGAGCGTCAGGTACGTCGTCGTACGCAACGACCTCCGGTACGACGCACAGGTGACTCCGGCTGTGGCAGTCCACGAGAGCCTGGCGGAGTCCGGCATCAAGCGGGTGGCGTACTTCGGCCCAGTCACCGGCAGCACCATCGAACAGCCGGGCGTGACACTCGACGGGCACACCCGCTTGCCGTACCCGAGTGTGGAGATCTACGACGTCGGCGAAACGAGTGCAGGCCGGTTGGTCCCGCAGTCGCAGCTCGTAGAGGTCCGTGGAGCTTCTGAAGACGTCCCAGCCGCTCTGACTGCCCTAGGCGGCGACCGCGAAGCCGTGACGACCTCTGACGCTGCCGGGAAACTCAGCGGACTGCCACTGATCCAGACGGACGGCATGCAACGTCGTGAGGTCTCCGTTGGCCGCCCGGCGGAGAACTACTCGCCCGTGCTCTCCGCATCGGAAGCAGGTCGCCAAGGCCGGCGCACCCTCGGGTACGACGTCGATCCGGCAGCACCCAGTACGACGCGGACCTGGGGCGGCGGCATCGTCGACGTTCGAGCGTCGTCGTCGGCAGCGGATGCGAACGCCACGTTGCGGACCGGGCCTGGCAACGGGCCGTTCGCCGCGGTGGACGGTGATCCGTCGAGTCGCTGGATCTCCGGCAACTTCGGGCGCAGCAGTGGTGAATGGCTGGAACTGACCTTCGCTTCACCACGCAGCGTCGACGGCCTGAGGGTGCAGTTCTCCCTGGCAGCGCCGACCACCGAACCGGTCCGGACACTACAGGTGGATACCGATGCGGGTTCGCTGACCTCTGTGGTGTCGGGGTCGAGCGATCCACAGAACATCCCGACCCCACCGGGCAAGACGCAGCGGCTGCGGCTCAGCGTCGGTGTGACCGACGGCAAGAACCCGAACGGGGTGTCGATCGCCGAGGTGACCATGCCAGGGTTGCTGCCAGTCAGTCGGCTCACTGTTCCGTCGGACCACCGTCAGCCGAGTGCTGTGGTCTTCAGGAACCAGCAGATCGGCCGCTCTGCCTGCCTGCACGTCGACACCCGTCCGCTGTGCCGGCAGGCTTTCGCCAAGGACTCCGAGGAGCCCACCGGACTCCTGCGCAGCGTGGAGCTGCCGCACGCTGCGTCGTACCAACTGCAGGGGGTCGCGCTGCCCAAGGACGGTGCTGCGCTGGAAGACATGCTGGCCGTGCCGGGAGCCATCAAGGCGTCGGCCTCTTCCCGCGCTGTCACAGCTCCTGAGGGACGCCCGGGCGCTGCGGTCGACCGTGACCTTGGCACGGGCTGGGTCGCGGACCCGGCCGATCCGCATCCGACCCTGACCCTGAAGTTGCCCGAGGCAAGGAAGGTGAGCGGGCTGCAGTTCCTCACCGATCCATATCTGACCGCCTCGCAGCCGACCGAGGTGTCACTCAGCATCGACGGCGGCCCACCCGCTCGCAGCCGAGTGGACCCCGAAGGGTTCGTCCGGTTCGCCGCGCGGACGGCACACACGATCGAGTTGGCGTTCACCAGCGTGAGGCCGGCGGTCGACGTCGACTCCGCGACCGGGTTGGCGCAGAACGCCCCGGTTGGTGTCGCAGAGGTTCGAGTGCTCGGGGCCGATGGTCTGCGCAGGGCGCTCGACCTGGATGGTCAGACCGGCGCGTACTGCGGCTACGGCCCAGGTGTGCGGGTTGACGGCGTACCTGCTGACACGCAAGTGAAGGCGACCGTGCGGGACCTGCTGCAGCGGCGTCCTGTCACATTCACGACGTGCGGCAAGGACTCCGAGATCCCACTGCAGGCAGGACGGCACAACGTCGATGTGTTGACAGCAGGCGGCTTCGTGCCGGTCGAGACGACGTTGACCAAGTCCGGCTTCGGCAATGTGTCAGTGACGCCGGTGCAGGGCGTGGACGTATGGCGGCCCAACCCGGCCGAGCTGACCGTCGAGGTGCCGTCCGCGGACGAGCAGTCAGTCCTGACCGTTGCGCAGAACTACAACGAGGGCTGGGAAGCGTACGACGGCAGCGGGCACAAGCTGACGCCGATCCGCGTCGGTGGTTGGCAGCAGGGATGGGTGCTGCCTGCGGGCGCTGAGCAGGTCGTCACCGCGCGCTTCATGCCGGACCGGACGTACAGGGCAGGGCTGCTGGTCGGACTGCTTGCCTTGCTGGCTGTGGTCGCTCTCGCCGTGTTCTTCCGCCGCAGGTCCAGACACTCCGGTCACCGACTGCGGGAAGGCCGCAGTGTCGGGCCGTGGGCTGCGCTGGGCCTCGGACTGGTTGCAGGCACGTTCATGTCCGGCTGGATCGGCTTCGCCGCAGTGGCAGTTGCGGCAGCGTGCTCGTGGTTCCTGTCGACCCGAGTCGTAGTCGTTGCTGCTGTGGTGACCGTTGGCGCCTTGATCGCGGCGATTCAGCCCTGGCCGGATGGGGGAGCAGGGGTGACCTCCGGAGTGGTCCAGGCGTCGATCGTGTTCGGCTGTGCGCTGGCCCTCTTGTCCCGGCCGACCGGCGAGACGTCGTAGCTCCGGTCCCGACGGCCGAGGCGCATGACCGGTCGCTCCATCCCGTAATAGCTCGCCGCCGCGACCGTGGCCGAGACCACCAGCGTCGGGAAGTACAGCAGTGCGAAACGCCCGCTGAACAACGTGTATCCGCTGATCTGCTCGACCAGGCTCAGCACGATCAGGTGGTAGGCGAAGACGCCGTACGAGATGTCCCCGGCGACGTGGCCCACCCTGCCGCCGAGAACGCTGGCGGTCCGCGCTGTCGGGGTCAGTGCGGGGAAGAGAACGCACGCAGCAATTCCCGTGTAGAGCAAGCTCTTCACGA
>Ga0137372_10002653_pt1 | contig 17333 bp, 17 predicted proteins | sample SagtaG_6_FD_104911 | JGI IMG/M metagenome (GOLD analysis project Ga0137372, IMG submission 104911) | Vadose zone soil microbial communities from Sagehorn Ranch, Mendocino, California, USA - Sage1_R_60_16 metaG | ecosystem: Environmental > Terrestrial > Soil > Vadose zone | place: USA...
AGCCAAGGCGTAGCCGCTACGGCGCTTGGCAGACAGGCCGAACCAGCCGTTGCACCTGACCGCGGCGGCATGACGGTTTTTCAGGGTTCAACGTCTCACCAGCCTCCGCGGCAGGTGAACGGTGTCGTTCGGCGGCTTGGAACTATGGGAGGCAAAGATGGCAAAATTGAGAGTCCTGTTCTTTCTTGTAGGTCTAGTGGTATGGGCCACTAGAGTTGACACACCGGTTTTTGCTCAGACACAGAAAACCGATAAAAAGGCGCAAGATATGGCCGGCATCGAGAAGCTCCGCCAGCTGGACATCTCCTCCACGGTGTCGCGAGATCCTGTGGCGCTGACGGCTTCTTATACCGATGACGCCGTGCGTATTGGACCTGTCCCGCCGGCAGAAGTCGGCAAGCAAGTGATCTTCGCGAGCAACCAACGCCAAACCGCTAACAAAGACTTCAAGGTGCTGAGCTACGTCCCGGAACCCAAGGACATGACGTTCCTGGATGGTGGCTGGGCCGTCGAGTGGCGTCAGTACACCGCCTCGTTCGTCACATCGCCGGGTGGCGCGCCAGTGCACGCTCGTGGCACGGTGCTCATCGTGTACAAGAAGCTACCGGACGGCGCCTGGAAGTGCTTCCGCGGGGCGGGGATCACTGGCTGAGTGAGTTGCAGGGCAGGTGGAGTTGACTGACATGCCGCCGAACGAATCGTTGGACCGGAGTTGCCGCCTGCGAGCTTCTCATCAAGCGGGTTCGGCGCCACGATGGGTCTCGCTGACCGGCGGCAACCCGGTCAACTCAAGCGTGAGCCTTCGGCGCGTCGGCGCTTATTATCCCGCCAGCGTGCCGAAGGTTCACAAAAATCAGGACGAAAGATCAACCGGGGTAGCTTCATTATGCGAAGTCTGCTTGTTCTCGCGCTGGCTGTGACATTTGTTGCGGCGATGGCCGGATCGTCAAAGCCGAAAGAATATGTCTGTTATCGAGCTGCGGGAAAAATCGTCATTGACGGCAAGCTTGATGAACCATCGTGGCGCGACGCTCCGGCGACGGACAAGTTCGTTGACATCGAAGGCGACATTCGTCCGCATCCGCGCTTCACGACACGGGCGAAGATGTTGTGGGACGATCAATATTTCTACATCGGCGCTGACTTGGAAGAGCCACACGTTTGGGCGACATTGACCAAACGTGATTCGGTGATCTTTCACGACAACGACTTTGAGGTCTTCATTGATCCCAATGGCGACAGAGACGAATATTACGAACTGGAAATCAACGCGCTCAACACCGCCTGGGACCTGTTTTTGCCAAAGCCATACATAGACGGCGGCAAGGCGCAGAACAGTTGGGATATTGCCGGTTTGAAGACAGCGGTCGAAGTTACTGGAACACTGAACGATACGACCGACCTAGATAAAGGCTGGTCGGTCGAGATGGCGATTCCGTGGAAGGCTCTGGCTGAGTACGCGCACAAACCTGCGCCGCCCAAAGATGGAGATCAATGGCGTATCAATTTCTCGCGTGTAGAGTGGCGCCACGAAATCGTAGATGGCAAGTACAGTAAAATCTCCAACACAAAAGAAGATAATTGGGTCTGGTCGCCGCAAGGAGTCATAGACATGCATCGTCCAGAGATGTGGGGATACGTGCGGTTTTCAACGATCGTGAACCTTCGGTGAGCAACCTTGACGCAGCAAACAGGAGGTCAAACCGACCCGCCGAAGGCTTACACTCAAGCGTTATGCCGGTTAAGTGGATACGAAGGAGCGTCAATGAAGAGTCCATCACTCAAAGCCGTCACAGAGATAACTTGCCTGGCGCCACAATTCCTTGTCAATGACTTGTCGGAAGCTATCGGCTATTACCGCGACCGTTTAGGCTTTGAGCCTGACTTTGTTTACGAGTCGTTTTATGCGAGCGTTAGCCGTGACGGTTTCTCGATCCATCTGAAATGCGCCCCGAAAACCGTTGCGGATCGGACTCACCGCAAACAGAACGAGCGCCTCGACGCCTATGTCGAGGGTCGAGGAATCGAGGCGCTATTCGATGAATTGAAGTCGAAGGGAGCCCATATCATTCGACCACTCGAAGAGAGACCATGGGGTTGCAAGGACTTCTATGTTGAAGATGTCGACGGATATCTACTCTGCTTCAGTGAAGAAACGGCATAACACGCCGCCTTCATGTCGACGAGCGGCGCGCATCAGTCGCTGAAACCATGTGATTCTCGCGCAGCTCGCGGCTGAGCGGCAAATCCGTTTTCGCATCTCCAGACAAACGTCTCCCTGCGGTGGCACGGCGTGACAAAAGGGAATCCGATCCGATTCTGACTTGGCCGATGCTTGCGCTTGGCCTAGACTGCGCCCGAGGCGACCGAGGATGGCCAAGCGCGATGACATTCCGAAAACTGATCCGTCCGAGATTGAGGCGCTCATCCAGCGCCTTAAGTAGTCCAACCTCGAGCCGCGCGATGCGCAGTTGGTCGAGCGCTTGTTACGCCTCGTGCTCTCAATGGCCTCACTTCTCCAGCATAAGTTTTCAGCGTGCGACCGGCCTGAGCCGATGGGCGCGCTCGGATCGCAGCAGGAGCGAATCGATGATTATCCTGGCTCTTTTTCTTTTGTTTTCCCCACGGCAATTATCTCCCCCGCAGGCGTTCGTCAAGCACTGCGCGGCCTGTCATGGCGAAGAGGCGCGCGGGACGGCCAAGGGGCCCGGCCTAGCAGGCAATCCGCGCGTCGCCCGGCAGTCTGCCGAGCAGTTGCGTGCGTATCTGGAGCGGGGCAATGTCAGCGCGGGCATGCCTTCCTTCGCTGATCTCTCCGCCGACGAAATGGCATTGCTTGTGCGATACCTTCGCCGTCTCAATAACGACACGATCTTAGGCCCCCCGATTGTAGCGGATTCCCATCGGAAACCTGTCTGGGGCCCGCCGCAACCGGGCGACTGGCGTACGTATAACGGCAACGACTCGGCAAATCGTTACAGCCTGCTCAAGCAGATCAGCCGGGGGAACGTGGCTTCGCTGAAGTTGAAGTGGTTGTTCCCGATTTCTTATTTCGGCCTGGAAGTGACGCCGCTGGCCGCGGATGGCGTGGTCTACGTCACGGGCCCAAACCAGGTCTACGCGTTGGATGCGCTCACCGGCGCGCCGCTGTGGCACTACTCGCGTCCGCCCAGTCCAGGGATGGTGGGTGATGCAAGGCTAGGCACAAACCGGGGCGTTGCCCTTCTGCGGGACAAGATCTTTTTCGTGACCGACAACGCGCACCTGCTGGCGCTAGATCGCGCCAGCGGTAACCTGCTTTGGGAAGTCCCGATGGCGCCCGACTCGAACGAGCGGCACTATTACGGTGGCACCATGGCGCCCCTCGTCGTCAACGAGACCGTGATCGTCGGGGTCGCCGGCGCCGATCATGGGATTCGCGGATTTATCGCCGCGTTCAAGCCTGAGTCTGGCGCGCTCGTCTGGCGACGATGGACGGTGCCCCGCCGAGGCGAGCCGGGCATCGAAACCTGGCAAGGCAAGGAGCCCATCACCGGCGGCGGCTCGACCTGGCTGACCGGCTCGTACGACCCGTCCACCGATACGCTATACTGGGCCACGGGCAATCCGTGGCCCGATGCAGATGATCGCGACCGACCCGGGGATAACCTGTACACCAACTGTGTACTAGCACTCGACGCGAAGACCGGGGATCTCAAATGGCACTATCAATTCACGCCGCACGATGTGAAGGATCGTGATGCCACCGAGCCCAACGTCCTGGTCGATGTCACGTACAAAGGCAAGCCCTCTAAGCTACTGTTGCACGCCGACCGCAACGGCTTCTTCTATGTGCTCGACCGCGCCAATGGAAAACTACTGCTAGCCAAACCATTCCTGCGCCGGGTCGACTGGGCGTCGGGCATCGGTCCCGATGGACGCCCGATCGTCACCGATGCCCACGGCTGTCCCAGCGACGCCGCCAATTGGGATGCCACCACGTATTCTCCTGAAACGGGGCTGTACTATGTCATGGCGCTGGAAGAATGCGTTGGCAAGCCGACTGGCTATCCCGATCAGACCGGGCAGCGCTTCCTGCGCGCCCTCAACATCGAGACGGGCGATATCGTCTGGGAAGTCCCGCAACCCGGGCCAGCACGCGCCAAAACCTGGACGTGAGTTCTAGCCACGGCGGGCGGGCTGCTTTTCTACGGCCAACCCAACGGCGGTTTCACGGCCGCGGATCAACGCACGGGCAAAACCCTGTGGCGCTTCCCGACCAACGTACGAATGAAAGCTTCTCCCATGACCTTCGCGTTGGGCGGCAAGCAATACATCGTCGTAGCTGCCGGCCCGAACATCCTTTGCTTCGGTCTGTGAGGAAGCCATTACGCTTCACAGGTTTGTATCATTTGTGTGTGCCGAAAATGTCATCCGATTAGTTTGAGTCGAAATTTATTAAGCCAATCAACCGTATCCCTTCTGCACGCCAGCTTGGCATCTTCAAAACAGTGTCAAGCTGGCGCGCAGAAGGGGCACAATCATATGAGTCTCCTTTCGACCTGAGTTCGCATCGCTATCGGCAGCTAGAATCTGGCTGGCGCGCGGTAAAGCGTCCACGCCGTGTGTGACTTGAAGTATAAAGTTGCCGCTTCTGCAGGGATATGTTTCAAAAACACCGCGGCAAGTTTGGCTTCCACGCACGCGCGTCTTTCTGCCGGATTGTGCGGCTGTGTTTCCAGCAACCGGACGAAATGACCCAACTCGCGCAGCGTAAAGCCGAACTCCTGCATCCGCTTAATCAACTGCACGGTGCGCTCTCCGCCGGATAATCACGATAGCCAGAAGGCAGCCGCTGCGCCGCAGGCAAAAGCTTTCTGCGCTCATAGTAATGAATGGTCTGCACGCTCGCTCCGGCGGCTGCCGCAAGCTGTCCGACTTTCATCTTTGCTCGTCCTTTCTACACTTTCAGTATGAACCCTGTGCTTTAGTATGGGGTCAAGGCTTTTCCCTCTAGCTTTACCAAGAAAGCCATTTTTTTGAAATCTATCAAAAGCTGCGAGCGTCTGTTATGTTATCAACGATTCCACTATCCCAGCCTTGAACGCCCAGCCAAGCTCTACGAGCGAACGTTCAAGCAACGGGATACGATTTGTTACGAAATATAAGATCACAATTGGAGAATCAATCATGCTAGCGAGTTTACGTCACCTTTCCTTTCGAATCTTCGCTGTCGCGGCAGCAAGCCTGCTGATCGCGGTCGCTTGCCTAGCGCAACAACGCGCGCTCACGGCTGACGACTATGCGCGCGCTGAGAAATCTATGGGTTATAACACTAACCCGCTGGTGCTGCGCGCGGGCGTGCGGGCAACATGGTTGCCAGGCGAACGTTTCTGGTATCGGGTGACGACCGAGAATGGCAATGAGTTTATGCTGGTTGACCCCGCACGCGGCACGCGTGGCCCGGCCTTTGACCACGCCAAAGTCGCGGCGGCGCTTTCAACGGCAGCGGGAACTAAGTACGACGCGTTCAAACTCCCCTTCCAGCAGATTGATTTCTCGGCAGATGGGAAGACGATCTCCTTCAATGTGGAGCGGCGGCGTTGGACATGTGACGTACAAGGCAATCAATGCACAGCTACAGCAGATACCGGCGGCAATCGCACAGGCGGGCAGCGCGGCGGTCGTGGTGGCGGTGGCTTTGCTGGCGCACCTTCGATGGCGACATCGCCTGATGGAAAGCGCGTGGCTTTTGTTCGTGATTACAATCTCTGGGTGCGTGACGTAGCAACCGGCAAAGAGACGCAGCTCACAACCGATGGTGTGAAAGACTTCGGTTACGCGACCAATAATGCGGGCTGGACGAAAAGTGATGCGCCAGTCGTCGCCTGGTCGCCCGATTCAAAGAAGATCGCAACCCTTCAACACGATGGGCGCGGCGTCGGTGAAATGTATCTGGTAGACACGCGCGTGGGTCATCCAAACTTGCAGGCCTGGAAATATCCGCTGCCGGGCGACGACAAAATCTTTACGATCGAGCGCGTCATTATTGACGTAGACGCCGCGCGTGTCGTCCGCTTGAAGATGCCTGCCGATCCGCACCGCTCGACGCTCTGCGACCACATCGTTTGCGGCGGCGTGTGGGCCGATGTGCAATGGGGCGCGGACAGCACGCAATTGGCCTTTGTCTCTACTTCGCGCGATCACAAGGAAGCGAAGTTCCGCGTGGCCGATGCCGCGACGGGTACGGTGCGTGACGTGCTCGAAGAGAAAGTGGCAACTTTCTTTGAGTCTGGCAATGGCCGCGTCAATTGGCGCTTCCTGCCCGCTTCAAATGAGATCATCTGGTTTTCAGAACGCGATAACTGGGGACAGTTGTACCTCTACGATTTGCAAAGCGGCAAGCTCAAACACCAAATCACGACCGGCGATGGCAACGTCACACAGTTGCTGCGCGTGGACGAGCAGAATCGGTCGCTCTACTTCCTCGGCGTCGGCAAGGAGAAGGGGCGTGATCCGTATTTCCGCCATCTTTACCGCATCGGTTTTGACGGCAAAGGTCTCAAACTGCTCTCGCCCGAAGATGGAGATCATGACATCACGCTCTCGCCTGCGGGCCAATATTTCACTGACAGTTACTCCAAACCCGATGTGCCGCCTATCGCGAACCTGCGCGACGCAGAAGGCAAGCTGCTCGAGACGCTGGAAAAAGCTGACATCTCGCGGCTCACCGCGACAGGCTGGAAACCCCCGCAACCAATCACCGTCAAAGCGCGCGATGGCGTCACCGATCTTTACGGCTTGATGTTCAAGCCGACCAATCTCGATCCCAACAAGAAATACCCGATCATCAATCACATTTACGCAGGCCCGCAGACCGGCAGCGTCGCCGGTCGCAGCTTCAACGCCGGACGTGGCGATGCGCAAGCGATTGCAGAGCTTGGCTTCATCGTGGTTGAGATTGACGGAATGGGCACGCCCTGGCGTTCGAAGAAATTTCACGAGGCTTGGTACAGCGAGATGGGCGACAACACGCTGCCCGATCAGGTGACGGCGATGAAACAATTGGCGCAACGCTACGCCTGGATAGACATCGAACGCGCAGGCATCTACGGCCACTCCGGTGGCGGCAATGCGACAGCGGCAGCGATGTTTCAATACCCGGACTTTTTCAAAGTCGGCGTGGCCCAAGCCGGCAACCACGACAACCGCGAGTACGAAGATGATTGGGCCGAGAAATGGCAGGGCTTGTTGACGCGTAAGCCGGACGGTACAACTAACTACGACAATCAGGCCAATCAACTCATCGCGAAAAACCTCAAAGGCAAGCTGCTGCTCGCGCACGGCACGCTGGACAACAATGTGCCGCCTTACAGCACGCTGCTAGTGGTAAACGAGCTAATTAAGGCGAACAAGGATTTCGATCTGATCATGTTCCCCAATCGCCCGCACGGTTTCGGCAGCGAGGCATATATGACACGTCGCCGGTGGGATTACTTTGTGAAGAATTTATTGGGAGCCGAACCGCCGAAGGAGTTTGAGTTACATACGCCTGCACAAGCAGGGCCGTTGGGGTTTGGAAATTGAGTAAGAGGCGCCAGTTGAACATACCAAAGTGGCCTCCATGGAGGAAATGAAATGATGAAGCTACGCACTTTGTTGATAGGCTTTTGCTGCCTGATAATTTGCGCCGCCGCTGTCTCGGCGCAACAAACTCCCGCTTCCCCTAACCGCTGGGAAGCCGACATCAAGAAATTCGAAGAGGCAGATCGTCAGAACCCGCCTGCAAAAAGCGCAGTCGTGTTTGTCGGCAGTTCTTCCATCCGCATGTGGAAAGATCTGGCAGAGGATTTTCCCGATACCAAAGTCATCAATCGTGGCTTTGGTGGCTCTCAACTCGCCGATTCTACTTACTACGCTGATCGTATTGTCATCCCGTACCAGCCCCGAATGGTCGTCCTTTACGCTGGTGATAATGACTTGGCCGCCGGGAAGACGCCGCAGCAGATCTTCGAGGATTACAAAGCTTTTGTCAGCCGCGTGCGAGAGAAGCTGCCGAACGCGAAGATTGCCTTTATCTCAATCAAGCCTAGTTTGGCGCGCGTGAAGTTGATGGAGCAGATGCGCGCGACGAACGAGTTGATTCGCGGCTATGCGGCGGCGGGCAAGAATCTAGTTTTTATTGATGTCTTTCCGCCGATGCTTAACCAGGCTGGACAGCCGCGCCCGGAATTGTTTATCCAGGATGGTTTGCACATGAATCGAGAGGGCTACGACATCTGGCGCAAAGTGGTTGCGCCTTACTTACATTGACACCCGCGCTTATAAACATGCGCAATCAACCCGGTTTTATCCTTCCGCAAAGCATGGCGGGAATTACCTCTATAACTACTATTTCCCGCCGGCTCCGAGCACGACGCCATGGCGAACTCGGAGTGATGCCGCCCTAGTGCGAATCGTTCCCGTGGGTCTACTTAAGCGACACAGAGATAATCTCTTCATCGTTTCGCGCGACGATGTGGCGGTTTGCGTATGCCGGATGAGACCAATTCACCGCGCCCAATTCGCGGCGGTTCCCCGGATTGGAAGTGGGTTTGATCAGTTGGGTTCGGCTGATTTCCTGATAGCCCTGCGCGGATAGTTTTGCGATGATTAGCTCACCCCGATCGTTGTTGATGAAGTAACGGTCGCCGTGGCGTACGATAAACCCGGATGCCCAACGGGCCTTCTCTTTCGTCACTTCCATCGTTTCCCAAATGCGCTCCCCGGTCTTCAGATTGAGACACCGGAACTGCCCATAGCTGCAAATTCCGTAAATGTAGTCTCCATCGATAACCGGAGTGTTAACGACTGCATGCAGGCCATCGGTATTGATCTCGCTATTGCTTTTTCCCTTCCAGATCACGCTAGCCTTTTCTTTCGCCAGATCTAACAACATCGAGCCGTTATAGAAGGAAGAGACCAACAGGCGCGACCCGTCGAAGACAGGCGTCGCCAGCGTCAGGCCCAAATTGATCCGGAAAGGATGCTGCCAGTAGGTCTTGCCCGTTGCCGGGTCGAGCGCGACGACCGCAGTCGGATCCCAAATGATCAACTGCCGGGTTCCTCTCGCCGCGACGATCACCGGCTGAGAATAACCCTGTTCGGAATCAGAGGGCAGCGCCCGCCAGATTTCCTTGCCGGTCATCTTGTCGAACGCTATCACTTTGGCATCCGGCTGGCCGCCGACAATGGCGATCAGGCGGTCCCCGTCGACCAGGGGCGCGCTCGCGATTCCCCAAGTCGGCATCTGCATCCTGTAATCCTTGACGTAATCTTTTCGCCAGATCACGTCGCCCGTTCGAGCGTTGAGGCAGAGGAGCGTACCGCTCCCCCCGACAATGTAAACCCGGTCGCCGTCAACGGTCGGCGTTGCCCGTGGCCCTGTGTCGTAGCTGATGCCCTGGTAGTCGGCGTCCCACTCGCGCGTCCAGAGAATCTTGCCGGATTTCTCATCCAGGCAAAGGGCGCGCTCCATCCCCTTCTTTCCGGAAGACCGTTTGAAGTCCGTTACAAATACGTGACCCGCTGCAACGGCCGGTCCTGCAAAGCCGCCGTGTATCGGAGTGCGCCAGACTGCGGTCAATCCTTTCTCGGGGAATTTATCCAGGATGCCAGACTCGGTCCAGATACCGTTTCGCCCCTTGCCGCGCCATTCAGGCCAGTCCTCGGCAAATATGGGCGCAAAAGTGATCTTAAGGACGCATATGACCATCAATAGAGATCCGATCGGTCGCCTCACTTTTTCTCACCTCCACGGGAAATTGAACCATAGAGAGCTTACAGTCTCCAGTTACAAGAGAGTCAAGGCGCATTTCTCTCCGTTATTCTCATATTGTACTTTCACATAACACCCTGAGTTTCGGCTCCGGCGCCGCCAGCATAATTGACCATATGGGCGTGTTTGTAGACCGAGCAACGGCTCGACAAATTGCGCAATAAGTAGCGAAGCAGAGGTTCTCCGATTGATTGGGAGGATTCTTCAACCATGAGCGCTTTTTTCTCAAATGCGCCGGCTCACCGAGGGGACACATTGCAATGCTGTTTGGCGCAGGGTAAGAGTGCATTTACACCATTTGTCGTCACATTCAAACGGACAGATTTTTGAGTTAGTCCATCCGCTAATGTCTCCAAACAACTCCACATGCGGGGACGAATTATAGCGGCCTGTTGGCGACGGCGGCCGCCGATTGGGCTGCAGTTCGAAAGTCGCCTCTGCCCCGCAGTGGAACATGAACAGTTGGTCCCTGTCGTAGTTGATACGGCCGAAGAGATGTAGGCCATCTGTCATGGACTGCACACCAATGCCGCCGCCAGGTATCGCATTTATTTCGTAAAACCAGAAATCAGCCCCCATCGGCTCTGGGGCGTAGTCAACAGGCGCGAGCGGCAGAGTGTAATTTTTCCACTCAAGAACGCTGACGCGATCTCGATGGCTGTGTCCTTTCAGAAGCCGGGATTGACTAATTTATTGTCATATCAATCCAGGCACCCGAAAGGACTCTGAATCTCTTCGAAGCTTACCGGGCCCATGCAACGATTCGCCCGAAATCCGCCACGCCAAAGTTAAACAGAGAGAATCGGCAATTTGTAGTCAATCGCCGGTGGCTGGCGGTCAAGTTCGAGATGATAAATACCAAACCTGTTGACGTGGCTGGTCGGGTGGAGAATTTTTAGGCGAATCGTTCTCGAACCCGGACTTCGGAAGCCATCTCACGAGAGCGCAAAAATATTCTCTTATGTCCGCAATAGAACCGACTCTCAGTCATTGTAGCGAGTATTATTTTAGCATTCCGACAAATTTCGACCTTTCATCGATCTTTTTTTACTTCCAAGGCGAGCTGTTGATCCAAGGATCAACCGGGCTGACATATGTGTGAGCGGGAATACCGCCTAAGTGGGGGTTACTAATCACGCTTGATCCAAAAATATTTGATGCTTATGTCGGGGAATACGAGATTAGACCTGATCTCACCCTCAAATTCAGCCGCGAAGGCGCTCAGTTTTTTGTGGAGATAACTCGCCAGGGAAAGGTTGAGATATTTGCCTCTGCTGAAAATGTCATTTTCGTGCGAGATGAGGAAAAACAAGTTACTTTTACGTTTATCAAAGACAACAATGGTCAGGTAACGCAGGTGGTAATCCATCAGGCCGGTGCCGATTACTCTGCCAAGAAGGTGAGGTAGGTATTTTCTTTGAAACCCGGTCGTAAGCGGCTACGAAGCTTTCGCACATTGATAGCACAAGATATTGGGGGCTTTCACGGCGACTCCCAAAGAACCAAATTTCTTGCCTTGATCGCGCTCTACCATAACACGCGCCGGCTCAAGCGGCGTGGGAATCGGACGCCGCTGGAACTGGCCAGCGTGGACCTGGGCGACAATGACTGGGCGCGTCTGATTGTTGGGTGACAATCTCGAACGACTATCGTTTGAGAAGCGTCAGGCCGTTACACACTGCCTGATCAAGAAAGTCATCATCACCGGAGAAGAGGTTGACATTCACTTCATTCTCCCTTTCGAATCTTTCCCTCAGGCTATCAATCGCCCGTCGAAGGAGCCTGAGGGGGCTCCGGGCCATTTTTATCCGTTGCGACTGACACACCTACACAAAGCTCAAGTTATTAAGGACTTTTCGGTCTTCGCCTTCCATCCCTGACTAAGAGAGTCATTTCGGAGGAACAGAGCGCGCTTACTCCTCGCGCAACGCCGCCATCGGATCGACGCGCGCCGCTCTGCGCGCGGGCAGGTAGCCGGCCAATGCGGCGACTGCGAGCAGCAGCAGCGTGGCCGCCGCGATTGTCAGCGGATCGTTCGGCCTCAATCCGAAGATCAGAGTTGAGACTGTTCGCGTGGCCGCAAGCGACACCAGCAACCCGATCACGACGCCGGCGCCGACCAGCGCCAACGCCTCGCGCAACACCAGCCAGATCACGTTTCCGCGCATGGCTCCGAGCGCCATTCGAATGCCGATTTCATTCGTGCGCCGCGCGACGGCGTAGGACAGGACGCCGTACAACCCGACACAGGCGAGCAGTAACGCGAGTAATCCGAAGAAGGTCGCAAGCCGCGCCACCAGCCTTTCCTGGACAAGCGAAAGGCCTATGTGGTCGGACAAGCTTATGACTCTATCAATGGGCAGGTTGTGGTTGACCTCGAGGATCGCCCGCCGTACCTGCGGGATGACCGCGTCAGCCGAGCCGGCATAACGAATCACCAGGTTGTGGAGGTAAGAAGATGGTATCTGGGAGTGACTGTAATATGCGTTCGGTTCCGGCCGCTCCGCCAGACTCATGTACTTGGAGTCTTTCACGACGCCGATGATTTCGAACTGATCGATGCTTTCAGGCCTATCCATGCCGAAACGCTTGCCGAGCGGAGAGCCGCCGGGAAAGAACCGTCGCGCCAATGTTTCACTTATTACCGCCACCGGCCGGACCTGGTTCGTGTCCTGCGGGCCGAACACGCGACCCTCTAAAAGCGGGATTCCCATGGTGGTGAAATAGTCCTGGCCGACGACGTTGTTCCTGATAACCCGGCTTTCTTTTCCCGGCGCATTGAGATCGCGGGTGAAGATCGTGGCCGGCCAAAATCCCTGGTTGAAGACGACCATTGAAAATGAAGCCGCCTGTACGCCAGGGACGGCCTTCACCTTCTCTTCCACCTCGCGGACCAAGGCGCTACGTTGAAAGCCCTGGTAACCGGCCGCGTTGATGTCAGTACTGACCAGCAGGACGTTCTCTTGATTGAAGCCGGAGGGCAGACTCTGCAGATTGATCAGCGTGCGCACAAAGAGGCCCGCCCCGACCAGCAACAGGAGCGAGAGCGCGACTTGCACGACGACAAGCGCCTTGGCGAATCGGCCCTGCGACACGCCTTGCGCGGCGCCCTTCCCACCTTTGAGCGAAGAGTTCGGTTCGATCCGAGCCGCGCGCAACGCCGGCGCCGTTCCGAAGATCAGAGCCGAGAGCATAGAAGCCACAAGCGTGAAGCCCAGGACGCGGAAGTTGGGCGTTAAGTCCAGTGGCAGCGCTTCCGGACCTCGGGATGCCATCAGGAGGAGCATACGGCTGAGGCGCCAGGCCAGAACGATTCCGGCGGCTGCGCCCAGGCCGGCCAGCAACAGACTTTCAGTGAGCAACTGCCGGATCAGGCGCGCGCGGCCTGCGCCCACGGCCAATCGCACGGCAAACTCTTTCTGCCGCCCCGCAGCGCGAGCCATCAGGAGGTTGGCCACATTGGCGCATGCGATCAGCAGTACGACTCCGACCACGGCCATCAGGATTCGCAGCGAGAGCGAGAACCTCAGCCGAAGTCCCGGAAGCCCCTTGGCGGCTGGCGTCAATTCGATGTTCGCCCGTTGGATGTCCTTTAGTCGTTCGGCCGGGGCTTGCGCGCCGGCCCACTCCTGCAGGAATTGTTTGAAGAGCAGATTCACGGCCGCGTTCGCCCGCTCGGCGCTCACGCCGTTTTTCAGACGGGCGATAAGGAAGTTCGACTGATATGTCTTATCCTCTCTACCATTCCAGTAGACGGGCGGCGCCTGCGCCTCCATCGCCAGCGGTATCCACATATCCTGCTTCTCCAGGATTCTCAGGCCTGAGAACTCTTTAGGCGCAACGCCGATGATGGTATACGCGATCTTATCAATTGTGACGGTCTTGCCGATCGCCGCCGGATCGCCGCCGAGCCGGCGTTCCCACCAATCGTGACTTACGACCGCTACGGGATGCGCGCCGTAAACTCGGTCATCATCGTCAGTGATGAGGCGTCCGAGGCTGGCATTCACTCCCAACGTGGAGAAATAGGATCCGGAGACAGGTTGAACTTCAATCTGAACCTGTTCGCCGTTTGCCCCGTTTGTATTGAGGGCGCCGTGTACGGTCCACGACCTCGGATGAGCCGCCGCCACATCTGAAAAGACTTCACTGAGTCGCCGCGCCTGCCGATAGAAAGGATAGGAAAAGCTACCCCAGTTCCTGTTGGGGAACTCATTGATCGATGTCGCCCACTCGCCTCTACCGAAGAAGACTAATTTTTCCGGCTCCCGCACCGGGAGCGATCTGAGCAGCACCGCGTCGATCAGGCTGAAGATGGCCGTGTTCGCTCCGATGCCCAGCGCGAGCGAGAGCACGGCGACCAGAGTATACATTTTACTCTTGAGCAACATTCGCGCGCCGTAGCGCAGGTCTTGCCAGAGTGTTTGCATGATTCCTCCAAAGGTTTCTATATCTTTGATGTTACGAAGTCGAGCGCGCGTAAGACTTCGGAAATAGAGATGTCAGTTCGGATTTGGGTCCGTGATGAAGGAACGCAAAGCGCTGAGGTGATTGCGAGGAATTATGCGCTAGCTTTTGCGAGCCGTTCGCGGCGACTCCGACTAACGGCCAAGCCGCCGATGACTGAACGGCTATCTGGTCAGAATCGCGACACCCCAGGGGCGGTCGCCGACCTTGATTTTGCTGGTTACTTTCAGCGAGGCGACGTCTACGACCGAAACGTCATTGGCAGGGCCGTTGGCAGTGTATAGAGTCTTCCCGTCCGGCGTGATCGCGATACCCCACGGACGCCCTCCGACATCGATGGAACCTACAACCTGCTCGGTGGTTGTGTCAACGACGAGCACTTTGCCGAACCGTCCCGTGCTGACGTATATCTTCTTGCCGTCCGGGGCGACTGCAATCCCCATCGGTTTCACTTCGCCCCCCTCGAACTCGATGTCTCGTAACACTGCGGGCTTCGACGGGTCGATCACCACCACCTTCTTGTCATTTTCCGTGCTCACATATCCGCGCGAGCCGTCCGGTAAGAAGGCGACGACACGAGGCCGCCGTCCAACCTTTAAAGTGCCCAGAAGGTTAAAGTCTTTGGCGTCGATCACTGATACAGTTCCGTCGTTTTCCGAGGTCACATAGACCGTTTTGCCGTCCGGGCTGATTCCAACGCCTTCGGGCTCCTTTCCTACCGGCAGGGATTTGAGAACCTGGCCGTTGGAGATATCGACCATGCTGGCCAGACCGACATCCTCATTGGAAACGTACAGCCTGGCGCCGTCGCGACTGATCGCGAATTGCTCGGGGTCCGAGCCCACAGGCATGAGTTTGAGAAAGGCGTTCCGATCGATGTCTACGATTCCGATGCCGTCAGCCGTTTTGTCAGGGGGCGGCAAGGAGTCTTCGTCGACGCCGGGGCCGGCGATCGGCGATCCACTCAACGCGACGAAGATATTCTTTTTATCTGGCGTGATTTGAATGCCTCTGGGGCGTTTACCCAATGGCAGGGTGGCGATCACTTCATTATTGGCGGCGTCGATGACGCTCATATCGCCTGAAGCCTAGTTGGTGACATAGATGGTGACTGGAGGCTTTCTTGTGGAAAGATTCGACACGCTTTTGCAAGCTGGAGAAATCAATAAGAAAGCGGTGATCAGGAGTGAAAGCCATACTGATTTCATAGTTGTTCTTCAGGAAATTTACCGTTTGCCGTTTGTGATAAGCCTGTTGTCATGAATGAGGTGGCGATTGCGCACAATGGCGCAAGTCTAAAGACGAGAGCTGACTGGGGATGGTTACGTATGACAGATTCCTCCAGGGCGGTCTCCTTCATCGGGTGATGACAGTCATGCCAGATCAAAATTCAGTAGTTCCAAACATCCAATACGGGTTGACGCCTCATGCGTCTCGTTCAATGCGCAAATTCCTCCGGAGATGCGATGAATATTCCAGCAAAACCTGGAAATGTTTGGACGCTTCCGGTAAAAGCATGGTTATAGCGAGCGGGGGCAATCTGGCCCTTCACTATTTAGACCCTTTTTCGAGGACAAAATCCAATGATCGAGAGAAGACACCTACTCAAAGGCGCCGCCGCCGCGCTGACCACCTCCCTGTTCACCGGACGCGTGAAAGGCGCTAACGATCGCATCGCAACCGGCCACATCGGCATTGGCGCCATGGGGTCGGGCAATCTGGGCTTCGCGTTGAAGCTGCTGGATGTTGAGCCGGTCGCGGTGTGCGATGTGTACCAACCACATTTGGAAAGAGCCGTCGCCACGGCCGGCAAGGCGGGTAAGACTGTCAAAGCAGTGAAGGACTTTCGTGAGATTCTCACCGACAAATCCATTGACGCCGTATGCATTTCAACCCCCGATCACTGGCACGCTTATATGAGCGTCGAGGCGTGCAAGGCCGGCAAAGATGTCTTTGTCGAAAAACCGGCTTCGGTGTATGTCGAGGAGGGACGCAAGATGGTTCAGGCCGCGCGCAAATACAATCGCGTCGTGCAGGCGGGAACGATGCAGCGATCCGGCGGTTATTTCAAAAAGGCGGCGGAGATCGTCAAAGACGGCTTGATCGGCGAAGTGACGTTTTGTCACACCTGGCAAGCAGGCGCGACGAAAAAGCAAGGTTGGGGCAAGCCTGCCGATGGGCCGGTTCCGCCGGGATTGGATTGGGAGATGTGGCTGGGGCCGGCGCCGAAAGTCCCCTTCAATCTAAACCGTTGGGGCGTGAGCGTGACGACCTTCCCGACCTTCCGCTACTTCTGGGATTACGCAGGCGGCGCAATGACCGATTGGGGCGTGCACCTGATCGATCCAATCCACCAGTGCTTTGGCGAACCGATGCCGATTTCCATTTCGGCGATGGGCGACAAGCTATATGTGGACGACAACGTGGAGACGCCCGACACGCTGATGGCTACGTTCCGTTATCCGAAGTTCCTGCTGACTTACGAAAGCCGCACCGCCAACCCGATGCCGATGTTCGGCCAGGGCGCGGCGACTTCGATTCACGGAACGGAAGCCACGCTTGTCGTCAACCGCGGCGGCTGCTGGCTGGTTCCCAACAATGGCTCGAAAGTCGAGGCGCAAACATACGAGAACAATCAGGAGATGCGCGATTTGAACATTCCGCACTGGAAGAACTTCATCGAATGCGTCAAGTCGCGCGCCAAGCCCACGAGCGACATCGAGACCTGCGTGCGGTCTTCGACGGCCTGCATCCTGGCTAATCTTTCGATGCGGCATAAAACCTGGCTCGATTGGGACGAGACGAACTGGACGGTAAAACAAAATCACATCAAGCCATTCCTGAAGGCCAAGTATCGTGCGCCATGGAAACTGGAAGTTTAGTTTGCATTGATGACTATCACCGCAGCGAGCGCAAACGTCGAATCCATGAAGACCTCTGGGTTGGGGGCATCCCAGTTTTGTGATTGAACCCTTGCCCTGAATTCCCCTGAATTCCACAGCACGCTCGAATCGGCCTTAAGCGTTCTTGAGAACTATGGCTTCGAGAACGTTCGAGACGTCTTCGCACT
>Ga0137372_10002660_pt1 | contig 17309 bp, 10 predicted proteins | sample SagtaG_6_FD_104911 | JGI IMG/M metagenome (GOLD analysis project Ga0137372, IMG submission 104911) | Vadose zone soil microbial communities from Sagehorn Ranch, Mendocino, California, USA - Sage1_R_60_16 metaG | ecosystem: Environmental > Terrestrial > Soil > Vadose zone | place: USA...
ACCAGAAATTTTCCATCCTGCTCGATGAGCGGGAAGCACAACCAACTGCGCGCGCCGTTAATGATGGCTTCGCGGCTGTCGCGGACAAACTCAAGCGGATTCTTCACCGTCTCGACCGGAACCTTTCCACCGGCAGACGCGACTTCGGCGGGCAATCCATAAAACCTCGAAACGTTATCGACGCTCAGATAGTCATGGCCGTTGATTTTAATGATCTGCCAGTCATCCGCGGCAAATGCCACTGTTCGTGCCAGAGCGATGGCAGTCGCGAGCAACGCGACAGCGAACCAACATTTCACCGGGAGGACCATGCCTGCTATGGTATCGAAAATGGTGCCGATCTCAAATGGATCGAAATGCGCGCCGGAGGAAAAGACTCCGATGTGGAATTAATTGACTTGCCAGGTTCTTGCGCTAAAGACCGGAAATGTTTTTGTCTCTTCGAAGAAATAACAGCAGTTGGATTGCGTTTGTTCTTTTCAGTCTTGCGGTACTAATCGCAATACCGGTCCGCGCTGCGGGAGCGTTGCCGAAGTGTTGCGTCTGGCGCGTGACCAACGCAGAGGCCCCATTTTATCTGGTAGGCTCGGTCCATGCGCTTAGCCGGAAGGACTATCCGTTGCCTGTTCCGTACGAGATTGCGCTGAAAGATGCCAGGCGTCTCCTCTTCGAATTTGATCCAACCCAGCACGCCGAGTTCCAAAAGAAATTTGAGGCGGCTGCCAAGTACCCGCCGGGACAGGATATCCGCTCGAAGATTCATCCCGACCTCTTAGCCTGGCTCCGCGAAAATATTACAACCGCCAATGCCGCTCCTCATCGTGGAAAACCGCCCCGGGCGGGAAGCTTCGATAGCGGGCTCGGCTACAAACCCTGGTGGATCGCACAGCACCTGGTCGGTCCGGCGACTTACAGCAATGGTTCCGCCTCTCATGGTTTGGACGATTACTTCGTCGCCCACGCCAAAAGAGCGGGAAAAGAGATAGCGGGTCTCGAATCGGTAGACGAGCATGTGGCGGTTCTTGGTGGATTGTCAGATCGCGATGGTGAAATCATTTTGCGTAATGCCCTGGCTCCTCACAAGAATAGTGCCGCCGAATTGAAGCGGATGCTCAAGGCGTGGCGAAAAGGCGACACGTCTGCACTTTGGGCAGGAGACGCGCAGTTTCGGAAAGAGGCTTCTTGGATTGCCGCGCGTTTTGTTGATGAGCGAAACGTCAAATGGATTCCGCGGATCGAGGCGGAGCTGAAAAGCGGCAAACCGACTGCAATTGTAGCCGGTGCGCTGCACTTTTCCGGTCCGAACAGCGTTATTACACTACTCGAGAAGCGCGGGTACAAGATCGACCAGCTGTAACGGGAGGCGCGCAGGGGCAAACGTGGGTAGCGCACGCGTCGCGCGTGCTGGTTTCGGCGTCGCGCCGAAACAATCTTTCGTTGAGTCTAACTTCGCAGCGAAGATACTTGCTCACAGGGAAGTTCGCGATCGCGGGACGCGCTCGCCAGCACGCGCGACGCGTGCGCTACCCGGAATCATCCGCACGGCGTTATCGCGATGTTGCAAGCGCGCGGGTACAAGATCGAGCAGCTGTAGCGGCCGGTCTTGCGAATGCCGCGGTAAAGAAAAGGCTCCCGCTGCGGGGGCCGCTTCAACGGAACTGCGTTTAAAGGGTCTAATCCGGATTAGACGACCCGGAGCATTCGTTTTCTTCCAAAATCATGAAATCATTCGTTTTTATCCTCGTCACGCTCTTTAGCGCGTTCAGCTTGCGGGCACAGACAGAGCCTTCCAAGCAGCCGGCTGAAAGGCCCGCGCCAATCGAACAGAATCCGCCGCCGCTGGACGCGAAAAATATGGATACGTCCGTGAAGCCGCAGGATGATTTCTATCTTTATGCCAATGGCGGCTGGCTGAAGGGCAACCCAGTGCCACCTGAATATTCGCGCTGGGGAAGCTTCGACGAGCTGACCGAAAAGAATAACGACGCGCTGCATAAGATCGCGGATAAGGCCGCGAACACGCACGTCGACGCGAAGACAGCGCCAGAAGTCCAGAAAGTCGGTGATTACTACGCGAGCGGTATGGACGAGAAAACAATTGGCGCCGAGCGAATCAGACCGCTCGAAGAGGAGCTGAAACGCATCGATGCAATCAAAAATCGTGCCGATGTACTCAAGGCAGTCGCGCATCTGCACACAACCGGCGTCGGCGCTTTTTTTGAATTTGGCTCGGGTCAGGATGAGAAGGACAGCACGCGCGAAATTGCGCAGGCGGCGCAAGGCGGCCTCGGGCTACCAGATCGCGATTACTACACCAAGACCGACGAGGATTCGAAAAAGAAGCGCGCTGCATACGTTGAGCATGTCACTAAAATGCTCACGTTGCTCGGCGAGCCTGCAAGCAAAGCCACCGGTGACGCAAAGAAGATCATGGCTTTCGAAACGTCTCTTGCCAAGGCGTCGCGCACGCGTGTGGAGTTGCGCGATCCGCAGAAGAACTACAACAAAATGTCGCAGGCCGATCTGCAAAAGCTAACGCCGGACTGGAATTGGGCCGACTATTTCGTGGCGATCAATCTGGCGGAGCCCGGCGACATCAACGTAGGCCAGCCCGAGTTCTTCAAAGCAGCCAACGCAGCCTTTACCAGCACGTCCATTGAGGACTGGAAGACTTATCTGCGCTGGCATTTGATCAATGCCGCGGCAGAGGACCTGTCGGACGATTTTGTGAACGAAGATTTCACTTTCAAGGAAGGCGTTCTTAGAGGCACGAAACAAATCAAACCGCGCTGGAAGCGCGTGGTCGCTTCCACCGATGAAGGTTTGGGGGACGCGCTAGGCAAGCTTTATGTAGCTGATTATTTCCCGCCGGAAGCGAAAGCGCGCGCCCTGGAAATGATTAACAATCTCAAAGCCGCGTTGGCCGATCGAATTAAAACGCTCGACTGGATGGATGAGCCGACGAAGCAGGAAGCGCTCAAAAAACTCGCCGCGATGAATGTCAAGATCGGTTATCCCGATAAGTGGCGCGATTACTCGCTTCTGAAGATCGACAGAGGACCATACGTTCTCAACACCATGCGAGCCGCGAATTTCGAGGTGAATCGCGAACTCAAGAAAATCGGCAAACCGGTGGACCGCACGGAATGGGGAATGACGCCGCCGACAGTGAACGCGTATTACAACGCGAACATGAACGAAATTGTTTTTCCGGCTGGGATATTGCAGCCACCGTTCTTCGAACCGAAAGCCGATGATGCCGTAAATTATGGTGGAATGGGCGCTGTGATTGGCCACGAAATGACGCATGGCTTTGACGATCAAGGCCGGCAATTCGATGCATCCGGGAACTTACGCGATTGGTGGTCGCCAGAGTCAGCCGCGAAATTCAAAGACCGTTCCCAGGCAGTAGTGCAGCAGTACTCGGAATACGAGCCGATACCGGGCGTGCACATCAATGGCGAAATGACTCAAGGCGAAAATATCGCGGACATTGGCGGTGTGAAACTGGCGTATGCCGCGCTGCAAAAAGCGCTTGAGAAAAACCCGCAGGCACGTGAGCAAAAAATCGACGGGCTCACGCCAGAGCAGCGCTTCTTCCTGGGGTGGGCCCAGGTTTGGCGTGCCAATCAGCGCGAGCAAGATTTACGGCTGCGCCTCAATACGGATCCGCATTCGCCGACCCGTTACCGGTGCAACGGTCCGATATCGAACATGTCTGAGTTCGCGAAGGCTTTTAATTTGCCGGCGGATTGTCCGATGGTCCGTCCGCCGGACAAACGCGTTAATATTTGGTGAATGGACAACGCACGATCAACAGCTCGACCGTGGCTCATCAGGGCAAAACTGCGGGGCACAGCCGGGCTGTGATGAGGTTATCGGCACGACTGATCATCTCTTGGTTGTATTTCGCTGCCGTAATTGCGGCATGCGCCGCTGAAGAAGATAAGGAAACAGCCGACGCATTGCGTCGCGCGAGCGACGTTGTCCTCAAAGCGCGCAAAGCTTCAGACCTCGACGCGTCATTGATTGAATTACACCGCCTTGCTGCCGCTCCTGCGCGCTTCCGGTCGGGCAACCCCAAGCGAGAAAGCGGCGCGAACCGCCTGTATGACGCTGCACGTTTTCTGCGGCAATGGCAGAATTATCTCTGGGCCGTTGAAGGCGAAAAATTTGATAACGGGATCAGAATTCTGACCGATCTGGCACAAACCGAGCAAAGTCCGCTCGATATCCCGCGCTCGGAGATTCTGGCGCGGGCGCGTTGGCTGGAAGGGCAGGATAGAACGCAGGCGGACAACTACGCCGCGCGCATTCTGCAAAGTATCCATTCACTCGACGATCTTCCCAAGGCACTGACGCAACTGAAATCGCGCCCGGCTTATAAATCACAAGCGCTATCGAATCTAGTTAACGGGCTCGAGGCGGTATGTAAGGCGTACCTCGCGTTCAAGGAGGGAGTGGCGACCACGCTGCCGCCGACATATTGGCAAACCGGCGACACCAACCAGATCGTTACGCGTTTGCGCGCCGAACTGTTGCTGCTAGTCCTGCCGCGAATTCTTGGAGTTGAACAGACCGACCCGCCAAAAACTGGCGAAACTGTCGAAGATTACCTCATGCGCATGCGCGCGGCCGCTGTCGCGCGTCACGATTTCGAATTGCTCAGTCGCACCATTTCGGCAGCGAGAGAGATCAGCTCCAGTATTGCTGGGCCGGGCCAGAGTTTGATCGGCCAGGATTACACCTCCTTCCTTTACTGGCGCGAAGGTCAAAATGCCGAGCGAGCGAAACGCTTTTTTGAAGCGGCGCTGGCGTATCGGCGCGCGTTGAGCTCAGCCACACCCGCCATTCCCGTTGAGTTCATTGGACAACGATTGGACGCTATCGAGAAAGAACATCCGGGGGAGTTTAGACAGGCGACTGACCTCATTCGAAGATACGATGGCCGTGACATTACGCCGCGCTCATACGGAACGCCTAGCGGATTGACAATCCCGGCCGTCAGTCCACGACCGACGCCGCTGCGAACCCCGTCACCTACGGCATCGTCAACGCCATAACAACATCGACGTTCATTCTTTCACAATCTTTCCGCCCCCGCGATTTGTCATTCCGATCGAGCGAGGAATCTCAGAGTCAAACGTGGTGGTGACGCTAGAGAACATTTGTGTGACGCTCGATCTTGTGGGAGGTGCTTCGCTTCGCTCAGGATGACCGCGCGAATTTATTCGCGAGCGATCTTCCCGCCCCGCATTCTTGTCATCCCGAGCGAAGTCGAGGAATCTCTCTCCTCTCTACAACGTGTCACTCCTTAGCCACTTTCCCGCCCCAGGAAAGAACCTTCGCTTTCGCGCCAGCGGCTTCCGCTTCCTTAATGTTGCCGGCGCGATTGTAGAACAGCGAGAGACTTGTCCAACCGATCTGGTCGTTAGGCCGAAGTTCCACCGCTTTTTTCCCCGCTTCGATTGCTTCCGGAAAACGCCCCAGTTTCATCAGAGCCATGCCAAGGGCGTGCCAGCCGTCGAAAAAATCCGGGGCGATCTGAACACAACGCCGGTATTTCTCCACTGCACTTTCCAAATCGCCGACGGCGAGATCGCCGTTCGCGTCGTCAAAGATTTCGTCGAGCGTATCCACGCCGGCCTAGCCTTTTGCAAATTGCACGTTGGCCGCCTGCTGCCGTTCACGCAGCCATTCGTAAAAAACAATTTGTTCTTTGCTTCCTAAGAGCCGCTTTTCAAACGCGGCTTTCTTCCCGCGATCGTTTGCATCCGCCGACGGCTCGCGCTTCTCCAACACAGCGACGAGTCCAGTGTTGTCCGCGGGGAGAAAGTCGCTGATCTCGCCCGCATTCAAGTATGCTACGGCATTTTTTACCGCCGTAAGATCGGCCTGCTCCTGCTTTAGGTCTTTGTCTTTGGCCTCCGTTGATTCGTCAAACAGGGAAAAAGGTGGAACCTTCTCCACCTTTACTCCCGCCTTTTGAATCGCAGCTTCGAGCGGCTGGCCAGATCTGGTCGCTTCGCGCAGCTGCTGAACGATCTCCGCGCCTTTCGTTGACATCAGCTCGCGTGATCGAGAGCTTTTGATGGCATCCACGATCTTCGGTTTCGCCTCTTCAATTGTAAGTGGACGCGCCTCGACAATCCCGGCGAGATGCAAAATATAAAACCCGTCCGCCACCTGGATTGGATCGCTGTTCGGCTCCTGCATCGATAGCTTAAACGCAGCGGCGCCAAGTTGCGGATCGACATTCAACTGCGGATCTGGCGCTGTTGCGGTGAATTCACCGGTTGTCCGGACCGGCAACTGAAATTTCGCAGCTGCCCGCGTGAAATCCGCGCCTTTTTCCAAGAGTGCCTGGGTGAAATCGTTAGCGCGATCGGAAAGCTCCTGCAAGGTCTCGATACGCTCTTTGCCAGTCAATTTCTTTTGCTCGTCAGTTAAAGCCAGACTGACAAACTCGACCTTGCGTTTCTCATCGCTTTTGAGCTCAGCCTTGTGCGCTTCATAATACTTTTGCGCATCCTCATCGCTGACTTGAATATCCTTGGCAAAATCGGCAGGCCGCAGCCGAATCAGGCTCACATACAATTTGTCGTGACCCCGTGCGTAATCTGCGTCGATCTCTGCTTGTGGGACTGAGACGCCGGCAGCCAGGAGTTGTTTAATTTGATTCAAACAAAGCTCATCGCGAACCAGTTGCACGATGTGTTCCTCGTTAAGACCATTCGGTGCCAATGCGTTCTGGACAAAATCGCTGAATTTCTTCATGTCGAAGCCCGCCTCGCCCTGAAAAACCGCCAATGTGCGCACGACATTAGCGATCTCGGAGGGATCTGGACGAATGCCGAGCCGGGCCGCTTCGTGACGCAGGACCAGCAAATTCAAAATGAATTGAACGTAAACCTGGTTCTGTTTCTGTTTGTCGTTCTGGTCTTGGTTGGCACCCGGCACCAGATTTTGTACAAGATCAGACATGCCAAGAGCCTGCGCCAAGCTGAATAACCGCACCGTTTGCTGGGCTTCCAGCATCGAAACGTTGCGATCATAAATGCGAGCAAATTGATCGGAGCGCATCGCGCCGTAATCCGGCCGTTGCACGAAATAGAAGACGAACGGAATCGCGAGAATGGCGATCACAATCATCAGCCAGTGGCGATGCTTGCGCAGTAACTTCATCATAACGGAATAAATTGTAGTGGCGGCTGTCCTCAGCCGCAAATCTGTAGCCGTCGACCTCCGGACGGCGCGGTGCGCCGGATATATGCAATGTCGTCGCCGCGCTCGCCGCGGCGAGCGGCTACAAGGCTTTCGCTGTCTCGCGAATCATCTCCCACGCCGCACGCAAGTGCTGTTCCGTTGTGAGCACGTTGCCCAGACCGATCCGCATGACGATGCGACCGCGCAATTTCGTTTGCGTAAGATAAGCGCGCCCCGATGCATTGATTCGCTCCACGATCTCGCTGTTGAAGTTGTCGATCTTATTTTCATCCCGCAGTTGCGGGATAAAGCGGAAACAAACTACGCCCATGCTTACCGGCGCGGCGAGCTCGAAGCGCTTGTCGATCTTGATCCAATCGGCAAAAAGTTTCGCCAGGCGCACACATTCGCGAAGGCGCGCGACCATTCCTTCACGGCCGAAGCTGCGGAAAATCATCCATGCTTTCAGGGCGCGAAATCTGCGGCCAAGTTGGATGCCGTAATCCATGTAATTCTTCTGCGCTTCGACCGTGTCGCCGCGCAAATATTCCGGCACGAGTGTGAAGACGCGCCGCAAGCGCTCGAGATCGCGCACGTAAAGGACGCTGAAATCCAGCGGAACGAAAAGGGTTTTGTGCGGATTCACAACAATCGAATCGGCTTCGTTCCAACCAGCAGTGAGCGATTTGTATTCCAGCAGAATGGCGAAGCCAGCGCCATACGCGCCGTCGATGTGTAGCCACATCTTGTTTTCGCGGCAAACTTTCGCGATCTCGGGAACGGGATCGACGCTCGCCGTCGATGTTGTGCCGACGGTCGCAACCACCGCCAGTGGTGTGAATTTTTCGCGAACATCATGCGCGATCATCTCACGCAATGCGCGCACGTCCATGCAGAGGAGTGCGTCAACCGGAACGCGTTGCACGTTTTCTTCGCCGAGCCCGAGTGCAATCGCGGCCTTTTCCGCCGAGCTGTGCGCTTGCTCGGAAGCATAAATGCGAAAGACCGGCGCGCCCACGCCGATCAGCCCGTGTTTGCGCACGGACGGCGCAGCCTCTTCGCGCGCTACCGCGAGCGCGTGCATCACGCCGACCGACGCGGTATCGTAAACCACGCCGTCGAATTCCTTCGGCAACTGTATCCACTGCCGAAGCCAATCGATGACCAGCGTTTCAAGTTCCGTCGCGGCTGGCGATGTGCGCCAGGTCATCGCGTTCACGTTCAGCGGCGCGGTAATGATCTCGCCGAGAATTCCGGACGCAGTCGTCGTCCAGCCGAAGTAACCAAGAAACATCGGATGCCCCCAATGCACCATTCCCGGAACAATGAGACGATCGACATCGGCGAGGATTTTCTCGAATGGTTCGCCGTCCTCGGGTGGTTGCGCCGGGAGCGCCGCCAGAATTGCGCCCGGCTTATCGTTAGGTGCAACGCGCAACGACCCAAGCTTCTCCCGATAATCGGCGATCCAATCCGCGAGTTTGTGTAACTGCTTGCGGAATTCCTCCGCCGGAACGTCGCCAAGTGGTTGTCGATCTTTCATTCGCGGAATACGGCACCGTGGTTTCTGTAGCCGCCGCCCTGTGGGCGGCGCGACGCGCGGATGTTTAACACCTTCGCGTCGCGCACCCGCCTTCGCGGTGCTACGGCGTGGCAAGCAGCGAAGCGGCTACAGTTCAAAAAGCAAATCCAAAGCTGAAATGGAACGCGCCGAAATCTTCATCGGGGCGCGGATCAGGGTTGACTCCGTAATCGAGACGGATCGGACCGATCGGAAGTTTGTAACGCAATCCGGCGCCGATGGCATAGCGGAGATCGTTTAGACCGAGTTCTTCTGATGTCGGCAGGAGGTTGCCCGCATCGGTGAAAACCGCGCCCTGCAATTCTCCGAGAATCGGGAAATTGTATTCGATGTTGAATACCGTAAAAAATTCGCCGCCGATGGGATGTCCTTTGTTATCGTGCGGCCCAAGTTCGCGTTCGCCAAAACTTCGCACGCTGTCTGCGCCGCCATTGAAGAAGCGTTCGTCGATGGGAATCGCGGTCGCTTCGGCGGGACCACTCACGGTGAGTGAATGAATAATGCCCCCACGCGCGCCGAATGCGATCAAGGACTGCTGGAACCAACGCTGTAAGGGAGTACCCGGTTGATCTTCCACCACACCCGGCGTGAGCACTTTCGGTCCAAAGGGCAGGTAGTAGCCCACCCGCATCGTGCCGCGGATAAATTCGATGTCACTTCCGAACGCGTTCGAAGCCAAATCCAGCGTATTACTGACGAGAAATCCGCGCGGCGTCACGTACGGGCTCTCCCGCATATCAAGCGTGTTCGTCAATCCCAGTGTGTTCACCAAATAATCGGTCGAACCGAGGAACTCCGACTTGATGCCATCGCTGGTTATCTTCACATGACGAACCGCGAAGATCAGGCCAGCCTCGTCGTATTTTGTAAGCTTCCGAGTCAGTTCGAATCGTCCGCCCAATTCGAACTTTGAGTAACCATCGAAATCGAAAGTGAAGGCAGCCAGGCGGGCTCTGAAGGCAAAATCCGTATCAAAAAAAAACGGATCTTCATACAAAATCTCGCCCTTATAACTGCGCTGCGAGACCTCGACCGATGTGGTCACCGGCCGGCCATAACCAAAAAGATCGCGATCTCGGTACTGCACGCCGAAGATGCCGCCCTCGAACGTGCCGTATCCGATGGAAAAACCGAATTCCTTACTCTTGGCCTCTTCTGCCGAAATATCCAGCCGCAGGAGATGTCCATCGACGGGGACTGGTTTGATCTGAAGGACATTGAAAAGCCCGGTGCGCATCAGCGTGCGAAATCTTTCGTCGAGAACGTCCGGGCTATAAGTCTTGCCGTTCAATCTATTGAAGCGTTTGGTGACATAACTGGGATGCAGCCGGCTAAGACCGCTGACCGTCACTCCGTCAAAATGGTAAACCGGTCCAGCAGCGATGGTGATCTGCACCGGCACTCGACCATTGACTGCTTCCTCCGGTGCGCCGGTGGCCACAACTTTGACATCGTAATAACCGCGCGCCTTGAAATATGCCTGGAGACGCCGCGGAATATCGGCTATACGCGCGTCGGTATAAGGCCGCTGCAGGAGATCAAGCATCTGCCCGCGTAGCGTTGCGGCATCGTAAATCGTATGTCCGCTAAACGAGACACTGCCGAAGAAATATTGTCGTCCTTCGTGAATTGGGACGACCACGTCCACGTCACTGCTTTGCCGGTGAAAGGTGTAACGCGGCGGATCAACTACGACGTCCAGAAAACCCTCGGCGACATACAACCGGCGCACCAAGTTGGCTCCCTCCTGCATATCAGTCGCAACAAAGGGCAAGTTTTTCTCCAGCTTTGAATAGCGCTCCCGCGTCGGCCCAACCGCATACTCAAAAAGCTTGTCAGTTGGCTCGCGCACATTTCCATCGAAGAGGATAGTCCGCAGCGTAAACCGCGGACCCTCCGTAATATCGAGACGCAACCGGTTCTGCGATTCGATAGCGTAGTGCACGTTGATGTCGGCGTAGCCATGTTTGCGGTAAAAAACTTCGAGAAAAAACGCGAGGTCGTCCGCACGTGCCGGACTTAACCCAAAATCCTCGATGGTGGTGATTTCCTCTTTTAAAGCGGTACGCAGTTCCTTTTCCTTGAAGGCCTGCTCACCGCGAAATTCAATGATGCTCGTTTGTTTCGCGCGTTTTTCCTGTTCTTTTACGACCGCCTGGTGGGCTTTTTGCCTTTCTTCGGGTCGCGTAACGTCCACCGCGCTCTGCGCTGCGACTTCAATTGCAAGGGCCACGCTTCCGAGACAAAAAATCACCCTGTGGCGCATCTTAGCGAAAGCGAATCAGATATTTTAGCATCCCGCGATACTCGCCTCCGAGTCCGACATCGCCAACAAGCACAAACTGGTCGTTGATCTTGAATCGCGCGCTGGCCTGCTGCTGGCCGGTCCGAGGATCGACCGTGCCCACGTCCAGGTCGAGACGATTAAAAAATGTGTTACTCTGGGTCGGCTCACCTTTCTTGAAAATTTTCCGGTAAAGTTGTTGCACCAGCAACATGCCGGCGCGTCCGGCCAGAACATTGCCGCGGCCGGATAATTCTGATCTAGTGGCGCCAGTGGCGATCAAAGAAATGATTTCTTCCTGTGCCAGCGGTGGCTCGCTTGTAAAAATAGCCTCGGGTGCCAGCAAAGTCCCATAAACATAGACGCGTACCGTGTAATCGCGGATAACAGACGTTCCCTGCAGATCAATCCGCGGGTTCATCGAATCGCTCGGATCAAAATAGAGAAAGCCTTGGGACACTTGCAGTCGGCTAAATGGTAATGTCGCTTCCACATTTTCCAGACGCACCATCCCTTGCAACTCCGGATGCAGCCCGGTGCCGGTCAACTTCAGATCGCTGATCGCCCCGCCGGTTGCCAGGTTGCCGCGAATGAGCACGGGATCTTTAGTTTTAATTGCTACATCAAATTTCCAATCGCGGAAGGGCGGCAGCGGGAAAGAAAAATCCGGCCGCGAAGACGGTGGCTCCGGCGCAGGCCGGCCCGGCAAACCGATGGGAATGAGGTCTATGTTTTTCAAAAACTGACTGTTCGTCATCGCGACGTTCCCGGCGACGTTTGCGCTCGCAAACGGTCCCGTTACTTTAATATCTGCATCCGCGCGCGCCGTCAGTGTGTCGTTTCGCGCGACAAGCGCACTATCCGCCTTTAACTGCAGATCCATCATCGGCTCTGTCAATCTTGGGAACTTGACGCCGCCACTTACCGTGAACTTCCCGCCGGAAAGTTCTCCGCCGAATTGTTGAATCGTTAGCGCGTCGCCCGCAAAATTGATCCGGGCTTTGAAATTATTGAGCGCAGGCAACGTCACATTGGTGGTCCGCGCCACATTAATCGTTATGTCGCCGGAGCCGCTCAACACAGGTTGTCCAATCGTTCCCCGCACATCGACATCGAGCCCAAGATCGCCATCGAGTTGTTGAACGTCGGGCATGAATTGTCGAACAAAATTCACCGAGCTGCGCGGCAGCCGGGCTTTCCCCGTGATTGGCGTTTCGTCGGGCAATTTTCGCGCACGCGCAATTTTCGGTATGTCAAAAGGCATGTTTGCGGTCAATTCCAGCGGTTGAATCCTGGTCTGTTGCAGCTTTCCCGAAAGGGCCAGTTGATCGTGTGTAACTTGTGCGGCGAGATCAAACGTTGCCGGCTCCAGTTTTGGGAATTGCTCGCTTCGCAAGTCGCGCATCTGAACGTCAAGCCGCGCGCTTAAGTCGGCAATTGTTCCCTGCGCATCGAGCTTAATATTCGCGATCCCGGCCGCCATCGGCTCGGCTCCGACGTCTTTAAAGAATCTTTTTATGTCGATGTTCTCCGATTGAAAGTTCGCGAGGACTTTGCCATTAGACGGGAACACGGGAGCGTTGGTCCCGAGATTTCTCCACACCAACGGGATGGAAATATACCCCGCCGCGAATCTTGCCTTGCCCTGGTCAAGTTGAATCTTGCTAATCTCGAGCGTTTCGCCTTTTGCCTGTGCGATTGCCTGAAAATCCATGTTGCCGGTCGCGAAAAAGATAATCGGCACATCGAGGCCGTCGGGCGAATACAACGCATCGATATTCGCTTGAAGCGATTGCAAATCGCCGTAACGGCCCTTCTCCAGAACGAACTTCAGTTTCCCTGAATTCTTGAATGTTTGCGCATTGCCGTTCCCTTCCCAATCCAAAGCGAATGAGCCCGCCAGCTCATTTTGATTGCCGGAAACACTGAGCAGTGGCCGAAGCGACGACAAATTCGCGACACGCGCGGAAACCTTGCCGCTATAATGATAGGGCCGTCGCAGGTTTAGAGTCCCAGTTGCATTAAAGAAATCAGTGTCGTTCAGAATCGCGCTGCAATCGTTCAGGTAGATTACGTTGTTCGAAATCGAACACTGCGTGTTTAGTTGCCGGAAAACCAAGTCCCGCATCCCGAGGTTCGACCCAGAAATCGACACTTGTCCGTTGGCAGCCTCTTGTTTCCACGTGATCTGCGCCGCCATTTGCAATGGCCCGCTCAATCTGTTGGGGGAATCTGAAACCCAGAAGTCGCCGGCTTCGGGCGCATTCAAGGCAACATCCAGCTCCGCGGGCTGTGAAGAAAATTTGCCAACCTCCTTCGGAAGCCAGTATCGGCCGCGAACATTTAGTTCGTTCTGATTTCGCCGCAGATTCAACCGGTCGAGCCCCAGGATATCGTCACTCCCATTAAGTGATCCTTCTGCTGAATCAATAACGTAATCCCGGTAGTGTATGTTGCTTAAACCGAACTCCATTGCGGTGTGAAGATCTGCAAACCACGGCTTTCCTGCTGTTGTCGCTGTGCCCGCTGTAGCCGGGATCGGCGATCCCGGCAGACTCTTGGGCGCAGCAATTATCTTGGACGCGCGAAGCGTGGCGTTGAGTTTCTCAACTGATCCCTCTGGAAACCCGACCGCGCTCGCAGTCACCCCAAGATTTGCGTTTATCTTCGCATCGACGATGTCGATCTTGCCGTTGAAAAGGGCCGAGCCGGTCAATCGCACCGGCGTTCCCGCGGTCAGCTGCTGCAGATCAAGCGCCGTACCCGCAATTTCCAGTGTCGCTGGCGTACGACCAAAATCCTTGATGGCCGAAGGCAGTTCGATTGTCCCGTGAAGGTGAAATTCGTTTTTGTCCTGAACGATGTCGGCTGACCGTAAAGTCGCTCTGCCCTGTTCTGCAGACACTTCAACAACGCCGCTATTGAAATCGATTTCCGGCCGATGCACATCGCTGATCTGCAGCGACATCGTTCCGCTCCAAGTGCGCGGCACATCCATCACGCCCGTTCCATCGAGAGCGAGGCGCTCGATTTCTCCAGAGAGAGAGCCGGCCGGGAAAATCAAAAATTTGTTCAGCGACTCCGCCGCCACCTTTTCAGCAGCCACATGTATCTTCGTATCCAGCGAAGATTGTGTTTCTGTTAATGTGGCCGACGCCGACAATTCGCCACCACCGATGGCGCAAGTGAGAACGATCGCCAGAGTGTGGGCGTCGATATGCGAAGCATCGACATTCAGAAGATGAATTTGCTCCTGATCGCTCAGAACCAGATCGCGAACGACTAGGTTTTTATTCGTGTAAGAGGTTTTTCCTGAAATTTTGGACCAGCTGTCCCCGGCGGGCAGCTGCAAGTTCTCGATCCGCACTTCGCCCGGACTGCGTGGATTTAGATCAACGTCGACATGCTCGGCCACCAAATCGTGCGGCTGCTCTCTAATGATGAGCGTTGCGTCCGCCAGTCGGATTCGTTCCGGAAACAGTTTCGTCAATTCAACTTTTGGCGGGGGCGGCCTCCGCGGAGCCTTGGACGGATTTAAAACAATGCGCGCCGAACGCGCTTCCACATTATCGAGTAAATGGGAGAGACCGTGTCGCGCGAGTCTAAACAGACTGTAATCAACGTACAGATAGTCGATATCGATCGATTCAATTTTTGTAGGTCCAACGGCAAACGCGTGGAGATTCCGAACGGTTAGATTGCTAAAAGGATTGCCTTCGAGACGAAAATCGGCCTTCAAGTGTTCTCGGGCGGCGTAACGCAATACAACCTGCCGGCCGATTGCTAATAGAATTGGACGATGAAAAATTGCGAGAAGCGCCACGCATGCAGCAAGCGCCGTCGCTGCACGGCGCCACCCGCGTCGGTGCGTCTGCACCTCTGCCTGACGGTCTTCGGCCACCAGAGCGACTGTATTTCCACCCTAACAAAGAGCAAAGAGGAAAAGGCTCTGTTCGCTTTACTGTTTGCCTGCCTACTTCGGCGTTGCGCGTCAACCCGTCTGGCGTCACGCTTTGCCGGGCACCGACGATGAATCCCGATAAACTCTTCGATTATCTCGACGGCAGATTGCCCGCGGCCGAACGCGCAGCGCTCGAAGAGCAATTGATCTCGGACCGGCAATTGCAACGCGAGCTGGCGGTCGCGCGCCGGATTCACACAGCCATGGGCGGCGATTCTCGCGAAGTTCTGTTGCCGATTCAGGCGGATGTAACGGAGCAAGGTCGCAAAATGGCGCTCCGCGTGGGCGCGGCGTTTATCATTCTCATGGCTGTTAATGTCGGCATCGGTCTCTGGTTAATTGCGCGACATGAGAGCAAGAACCCAAATCGGTCCCGGCTTGAAGCGCAAACGCGGCAGCAAATAACGAGATCGCTCGAGCAGGCTGCCAGAGTGGCGCTCACGCCTCTGCCATCATTGGGTGTAAGCGAGATCACAATTTCGGCCGCGCCGGGGCGGCTGGAGACTGTGGCCGACGACGTTGTTGCTGTAGCTGGCAGGCTGGGCGGTTCTGCGATGAAAGGATTTCCAGATAAACATCGCATCGGCGTGCTTGTCGATCTTCCATCGAATCGCGAATCGGAATTTCGTACTACGATTGCTTCAATCGCCGGGACGTCAGCGGGGTCAGCGAGCCTGGCCACTCCGGGATCAACGACCCCGGCTACAGCGGAAAAAAAGAACTTCGTTGTGCAAATTGCCGAGTCGCCGACCGAGCAACATTGATCGCCGAAATTGTTACAAAGCCAATTGATGCGATGATTGCGGTCACGTTCGCTTTGCCGGCGGAAAGCTCTGGATTCCTGCGTCGTCTCCACAAACAAACCAGAAGCAATCGCAACGGCGTCAGGCTGATCCACGGCGAAATCGATAACCGCGCGATTGAGGTTCTTCATACCGGCGTCGGAGAAAAGGTCTGCCGGGAGCGGATGGCAAACTTTCTTCGGGATCGAGAGTTCAGCTATTTGATCAGCGCCGGTTTTGCAGGCGCCCTTAACGATCGATTACAGGCCGGCGATCTCTTGATCGCGGCAAATTTCTCGACCGTTCAACTAACCGAAGCATACTCAGCCTTTTCAACTCTACCGATCCACACTGCCGATCTTGTGACAGTGCCGTTGATGATCGACTCCACCGAGGAGCGAACAAAGATCGCGCAGACCACAGGCGCGGCCGCTGTTGATATGGAGACAGAATTCATTGCGCGGGCCTGCGCCGAGCACGGGATTCCGCTGCTTTCGCTTCGCGCAATCAGCGACACGCCAAGTGAACCTTTCCCGGCCCCGTCGAATATTCTGTTCGACGTTGTGAACCAGCGAACCAATCTCGTGAAGCTGGCAGCGTTTTTCTTGACGCGTCCGAAGCGTGTTCCACGCCTGATTCAGTTCGCGAAAAGGATCGCGCGCGCTCGAGAAACTTTGGCGAGCGCAATTGTCGATGTAGCCACGGCTCTGTGAGCCGTCGACGTTATCTCGTTTCGTTACTCAACCGGCCACAGGCCGGTGGCTACAGATTCAGCGGGCAGGCTCGATGTGGACGAGCACATCGGCAATACGTGAATCGCTTTGCTGGATTGCCCTTTTTACTTGATGCGCGATCTCGTGCCCTTCATACACGGAAATGCTGCCGTCGACTCCGACATGGAGATCGACATAAAAATCCAGCCCCATTTTGCGGGCACGGCATTTCTCCACGTCGATCACGCCAGGGACCGATCTGGCGGTCTGGCGAATGGACCTGACAATTTTGCCGCGCGGCGCGGTATCCATGATCTCATAAAACGCCGGTCGCAAAAGCCGAATGCCATTTGCGGCGATGACGGCGCAGGCGAAAAGCGCCGCCCAATCATCCGCGCTTTGCCAACTACTGCCGCCGATCAGGGCGATGGAGATGCCGATGAATGCGGCGGCGGACGTAAGCGCGTCGCTGCGATGATGCCAGGCATCGGTTTGCACGGCGGTGCTCTCGACGTGGCGCCCGATGCGGTTGACGTAACGGAACAAAATCTCTTTTACCACGATCACCACGATCAATATCCCGAGCGTGAATGGCGCCGGTCCGTGGTGCGGCGTCAAAATTTCGCGCACGCTTTGAATTGCCAAACCGAATGCGGCCGCGAGAACACCAATGGCCACAATCATCGCGGCGATCGGTTCCGCCTTGCCGTGTCCGTAGGGATGCGTTTCATCTGGCGGACGGGCCGCGAATTTCAATCCGCCCCAAATCACGAACGAGCCA
>Ga0137372_10002666_pt1 | contig 17292 bp, 15 predicted proteins | sample SagtaG_6_FD_104911 | JGI IMG/M metagenome (GOLD analysis project Ga0137372, IMG submission 104911) | Vadose zone soil microbial communities from Sagehorn Ranch, Mendocino, California, USA - Sage1_R_60_16 metaG | ecosystem: Environmental > Terrestrial > Soil > Vadose zone | place: USA...
TCCGTCCGGGTGCCGGACGCGCTCCGGCGGAACGCAGCAGCCGGTCCCAGAACCCCTCATGGCGGGGCCAAATGGCTGGGCACGGTCTAGGCCGAATCGACGACAGCTTGCTCCTCCGCGAGGCGCAGCGGGGCAATCGCGCTGCCTTCGAGGAATTGGTACGGCACTACGACCAGGCAGTGCTCCGGCTGGCCATGCATCTCACCGGATCGGACACAGAAGCACAGGATATCTATCAGGAAGCCTTCCTGAAGGCGTATAAGAACGTTGGCAATTTTCGCTTCGAGTGTTCGTTTTATACCTGGATTTACCGCATCGTGACCAATCTGTGCCTCGATCACCTGCGGAAGAAACAGGTGCGAAAAGAAGACGCGCCGGTCGCGACAGATGCGGAAGGCGAGCAGTACGATGTGCTGGAGCGCGTGCCAGATGGTCGGGCCGCAGCCAATCCTGAGCGTGATCTTATGCGCCGGGAATTGGGCACACGGATCACGAGCGCGCTGGACCGACTGACGCCCCGCGAGCGCATGGTCTTCGAGCTGAAGCATTACCACGGCCTGAAATTGCGAACCGTAGGCGAAATTTTGCACACGACAGAAGAGACGGCGAAGAACACCTTATTTCGCGCCACCCAGAAATTACGCGGCGCACTGGCGGATATGCGATGAAAAATAAATGCCCCAAATTGGGGGTGCAATTATGAAATGCGAGTGGGTTCAAGAAAACATTCTGCTGTATGTGTACAACGAGCTTCCCGACGACGCTCGGTACGAGTTGGAACAACACGTTACACGCTGCACTGATTGTGCTGCCGAGCTGAAGGCTACGAGGCAGTTCCACGCGACGCTTTCCAAGCACCCGGTTGAGGAGCCCTCGCCTAATGTGCTTACGTCCTCGCGAATGCGCCTGCAAGAATCGCTGGAGACCGCTGAGCAGGGTGGCTGGTGGCAACGATTCATTTTCGAACCGGCAGCCTGGTTGAGACAGATTCAGTTCTCTCCCGCTTTGGCAGCGGTGATCTTCATCATTGGTTTTGCCGGCGGCATCGGGGCCACATACAAAATGATCAAGGGAACACAACCCGAGATCGCTCGTGACGTAATCCCCACGCCAGCCACTGAATCGTCCATTACTGGCATTCAGTCCATCTCGCAAGAGCCGGGATCCAATCAGATCAACATTAAGTACAACACGGTTTCCACCCAGGAAGCGCAGGGATCATTGAACGATCAGCGCATTCAGCAGTTGCTGCTGTTCGCGGCGCGCAATAACTACAACTCCGGCGTGCGGATGGATTCAGTCGACCTCCTGACGCAGAAGCCGAATGATGTCCACGTTCGTGAAGCGCTGCTTTACGCGCTGCGTTACGACTCCAATCCCGGAGTGCGCCTGAAGGCAATAGAGGGTCTGGGCCCTTACGTGAAGGATGACGTCCGCGTACGTGATGCCGTACTTGAAGCTCTGGTGAACGATGCCAATCCTGGCTTGCGAACTCAGGCGCTGCACTTGCTGGATCCTTGCCGTGCGGACAGCAGCGTACGCGTTGTTTTGCAGAAGCTGGCCGCAAACGATCAGAACCAGTACATCCGGCTGCAGGCGCGCAACATGCTGGCCCAGGTTTCGGGGGTCGATTAGGAGAGTCGTTGAAAAAGGTATTCCAACTCGGTGCCAGTTTGTTGCTGCTTCTGTCGTTGGCCGACGCGCAGCAGACCCGGGTTTACCGCGAAGGCGGGAATTGGGCGCAGGAGATCACCGGGAATTTAGCCGCGGCAAAGAATCTGCACGTAAAGGTGGATGTCGGAACAGTTCGCGTGCAGGGTGGCTCGCAATCGACCATCAACTACGTTATTCATAATCGTTCCTACAGCGGCTCGGAAGACAAGGCCCGGAGAGAATTCGACTCCTACAAGATCAGCACTTACGTGCGCGGCGACACGGCGTGGATCGTGGGCGATTGGCAGGGTGGCCGCTCGCATCGCTTCTCTAGTGATTTCTCCATCGACGTGCCGCGAAATATGGATTGGGTGAAGGTGGAAACTGATGGTGGCAGCGTCACCACGACGGGTATCTCGGGCCGCGTTGACGCTACCAGCGGCGGAGGTACGATTCGGGTCGACGACATTGGCGGCAACGTGAATGCGGAAACAGGCGGCGGCAGCATCGACGCGGGCGCGATCGGCGGCGATCTCAGCCTGCATACTGGCGGAGGAAGCATCAAGGTGGGCTCGGCCAAGGGTAAGATCAGCGCCGAGAGTGGTGGCGGCAGCTTGGTCGTTGTCTCCGGAATGCAGGAAGCTGTACTCGAGACTGGCGGCGGCAGCATTCAAGTAGAACGCTGCGCCGGGCGAGTGAAAGCCAGCACCGGCGGAGGAAGTATCGACCTGGGAGATATCGGCGGAGCGGCGGAGATCGAAACCGGCGGCGGCAGCATTCGTTTGGCTTCTGCAAAAGGTCCGGTGCGGGCCGAAACTGGCGGCGGCTCGATCGAGCTGAACGGTGTACCCTCGGCGCGGGCAGAAACGGGCGCCGGGGGCATTGTTGCCAAATTCATTTCCAGCGGCGAGCGCACTGACTCGACATTAGAAACGTCGGCTGGCGATATCACTGTCTATCTCGCGCCGAATCTTAATGTCAGCATTCGCGCATCCATCGAAGTCGCCAATAGACACAGCATTCACACGGACTTCTCTGAAATCCGCGTCAGCAGCGAGGGCGGCGATTACGGACCAAGGACGGTCACCGCAGAAGGCAATCTCAACGGCGGCGGCCCGGTGCTGAAAGTGCGCACGACCACCGGAGACATAAGCATACGCCGCGCAAGCCGATAGGATCTTTCATCAGGAGGAACGACGATGCGTATATCGATCCTCAAAGCAATGTTTGGTATCGCAATTCTTACCATTGCGGCGTATGCCGCCCAGGCATTCGCATCGCAGCCATACGGCGAATCGTACGGATTTTCGAGCGAAGATTTGGGCGGAGGTTCGTACCTCGGCGTAGATACGCGCGATATCAGAACTGATCGTCTGAGCGCTCTCAAGCTCAAGGAAGAGCATGGCGTAGAAGTTACGCTGGTAGATCAGGACGCTCCTGCTGGTAAGGCCGGGATCAGAGAGCACGACGTTATTCTGACTCTCAACGGAACTCAGGTCGAAAGCGTGGAGCAGTTGCGCCGCATGATCCGCGAGATTCCGCCTGGAAGGGTGGTCACGCTGGGAATTAGTCGTGACGGTCAGCCGATGACGATCAAAGCGCAACTTGCAGATCGCAAGAATACTTTTGCCATGGGGCCTCAGGGTAAGCCTTTCAAGTTTGTGGCGCCTATGATCCCGCCGATTCCTACAATTCCAGACATTGACGTCCCGGTCTCGATTGTGGTGTTGCATTCTTCCACGCGCAGAGGGTTGATGGTTGAGAACCTGACCCCCCAGTTGCATGACTTCTTTGGAGCAAAGAATGGGCAAGGCGTGCTGGTGCGCTCAGTGGATAAAGGCAGCCGCGCTGACAAGGCAGGTTTTCGCGCCGGCGATGTAATCGTCAAAATAAACGGCGATCCGATTCATGACTCTGGAGACTTCACTCACGCCATCCACGGGCGTAAGACCGATTCCGTCAATGTCGGCATTATTCGCGACAAGAAAGAACAGACGCTCACTCTTACTTTGCCCGAACGCAAGCAGTCGGAGTTCTTCGGCGAAAGCTTCGATATTCCGGATGTAAACGCGGAGATGGATATTGATCTCAGCCAGGTTCGCGAGGAAATGACTCGCATCAAGCCCGAACTGGAGCGAGCCGCGCGGGAAGTCCGAATGGAGACTGCCGATATCGAACGCCTGAAGCCCGAATTGGAGAAAGCGGCCAATGAGCTATGCAGGCACAAGGAAGAATTTCAAAGACAAATGCGTGAGCTTCAGGAAGAGCTGCGACACGAATTCCCGCAAGGTTCGGCAGAATTTTAGAAGAGCTTTTAGATGAGTTCTAACCGCCCGCAATCGAGGGCACCAGCAGAACTTCATCTCCATCGCGAAAAGCGTAAGCATTCCCGCCGAGGAAGCGGATGTCTTCTTCATTGACATATACGTTCAGGAAACGCCGCATCTGGCCGGCTTCGTCGCGGAGATGAGGCTTGAGATCGGGGAATTGCTGATCGAGGGCTGAGAAGAGTTCGTCAAGATTCGCCGCCGCGCAGGTGACGCGAGCGCTGCCTGACGTCAATCGGCGCAATGGTGTCGGAATTTGTACAGTGATGGTCATCTTTAGCTCTCCAATCAGGCCTCCACGGCTTCGGGAACATCGATGTCCAAGGTTCGTTCGAGGTATTTGTCGAACTCGGCGATCTTGGGTGGGATGGGTTCCTCGGCTTCGTATTTGCCGTTGAGCACGTCGGTCGTCTTTAGGCCGTTGCCGGTAATACAGAGCACTGTGGTTTCGTCGGGCAGAATGCGATCCTGCCGATAGAGCTTGCGAGCGCACCCCACTGTTACGCCGCCGGCCGTTTCCGTGAAAATACCTTCGGTTTCCGCCAGCAATTGGATGGATTCGACGATTTCGGGATCGGAGATGTCTTCTGCCCAACCGCCATTGGCTTTGATAGTCTTGATCGCGTAGTGGCCGTCGGCAGGGTTGCCGATCGCCAGCGAACGCGCGATGGTTGCCGGTTTTTGCGGATCGATTTCTGCGTTGCCCGCCTTTACTGCCGTCGAAATCGGCGAGCAGCCCGTCGCCTGAGCTCCGAAAAAGCGTACAGGCTTCGCATCCACCAGGCCAAGCGTGATCAGCTCGTCAAATGCTTTCTTGATCTTAGTAATTAATGAACCGCCAGCCATCGGGACCACCACGTTATCGGGCAGTCTCCAGCCAAGCTGCTCGGCAATTTCGAAGCCGACCGTCTTCGAACCTTCCGCGTAGTACGGGCGAAGATTCACGTTCACGAATCCCCACTGATGTTCGTCGGCAATTTGCGAGCAGAGGCGGTTTACCTGGTCGTAGCTCCCAGAAATGCGCACCAGCTTCGCGCCGAATACCTGCGTGCCGATGATTTTGGCGGGTTCGAGATCGGCGGGGATGAAAATCCAGGAGCGGAACCCGTTGCGGGCCGCTTGCGCTGCGACGGAGTTCGCCAAATTTCCTGTCGAAGAGCAGGAGACAACCTCGAATCCGAACTCGCGCGCCTGTGCCAGAGCGACCGCGACTACGCGATCTTTAAAGCTCAAAGTTGGCAGGCAGACGGCATCGTTCTTGATGTAGAGATTCTTCGCTCCGAGCTGCTCGGCTAGACGTGGGGCGCGAAAGAGCGGCGTGAATCCGGTGGGAAGGGAGGGCTGAAAATTCTCCGGCAAGGGCAGCAGGCCGGAGTAACGCCACATGCTGGGAGGGCCCTGCGCGATTTGCTCGCGCGTAACTTGCGAGCGGAGAGCATCGTAATCGTAGCTGACTTCGAGTGGAGAGAAACAATCGTCACAGATGGAGCGGGGCTGGTTTCCCCAGCTCTTCCCGCATTCGCGACATCGCAATTCGTACTGGGGCATGGGCTACTCTTTCTTTCGAGGAGCCGGAGACGAGCAAATCAGCCCTAAAAGCGAAATCCTCTTTTCCCGGAGTGGAAAAAGAGGAACGAGATGCAGAAAATGCTGCGCACCCCGAATCTCATGTTCCCCGTTTCCAGGAGAGAGTTGGCACCTGGCGGCCAGGATAGATGATCCCGATCCGGTTGCCGTGGCGTCTTAGGGCTCGTCCCTCAGCCACTCTGCATGAAATCCAAGGCCCGCTCCGAAGAGCGGACTTAAAATAAATCATACGAAGCGAGGCGGGGTTCGTCAAGGGCAAGCTTTTAGCGGTTAGCTTTTAGCTCCTAGCAACCACGCAAACCTCTCACCGCCAAGAACGCAGAGCCGAGAAGGGCTGTAGATTGTGGATTGGAGATTTCCTCACGCTTCTCTTTTTTTCGATGGGGCCGTCAAGACTTTTGCTCTGGCGTATTGGTAGCTAGAAGCGAGGCAGGGTGTTATTTCAGAGCTGCCAGCTCGCGCTTTGCTTCCTGCAAGGGAATGAAGTCGGAATCCGCGTTCTTCCAAATATCGAGCAGTTGTTGATAGCTGCGGTTGGCGGCGGCCTTATCGAAATGTGACTGAGCGCGGGCAGTGCCGAGCAGGCAGAGAGCGTAATCGGGAGCTTGGGCGGTGCCCACTGGCCCTTCCTGCAGAGCCAGGCCGCGGTAGCGAACTCCCGGCTGGAGATCGGTGACGGCCTGCTGCCACTGGCCCATCTCCAGCGACGCGCGACCCAGAAGCTGAGGTGCTTTCGATACCGGCATGTAAGAACCAGCAGAAGCCAGTAGTCCGGACACGCGCTCCGGCCGATGCTCCATCATGGCGATCGCGGCCCTGACTTGTGGCATATAGACATCGTTGACCAGGGTGTTCGTCGGAACCGCTGATGCCAGATGTTCGGCTTCCTGCAAAGCCGGACCGGCTTCGCCGCAGAGTGCCAGTGCGAGAGCGGCATCGGGAACGGTAGCTGCAGATCGGTCAAGAGCCAGGCCGCGGTGAGCGGCAGTGCGCGCCGCAGCGCAATCGGACACCAGCGCATCGTGCACCGCCTTGAGTGCATAAAAAGTGCCGGCTGCATCTGGAAGGTGCTGTTGTTCGGCCCGTTGCGCGGCATGTTCCCATTGCTGGTCGGCAGCGTGAATCTTACCGGCGAAGAAGTTGACGTTCCCAGCCAGGATCTCCACCATAAAACCGGCGGGCCGCGTGGCGGCCCACTGCGTTTCCTTTTCCCAGTCAGGGTGGCCGGCTTGGAAATCATGCAGGAGGATGTTGCCGTGATAGTTGGTATCGTCGCCTCCACCCTGCTCCAACGCTTCTTTCAAATACCGTTCGGCTTCCGGTATGCGATCGATTACGAGCAGAATCCAAGCGACATTGTTCGCAGCTACGTTGTCCCACTTGGCAATCTCCCAGGTTTTCTGGAAGCCGGCCAGCGCCTGTTCAAAATCGCCGACGTAGGCGTAGGTTTGGGCCAAATTGTTCAGTGCCTGCGCATCGCGCGGGTAGGTGGTCACGTAGAGTTTGTAGGATTCCAGGGCTTTGGGTAAATCGAACTGTTGCAGGACATACTGCGACTCGATATACATCCGCTCCCGCTCCGTGACGCGCTCACGCAGGTCGTATGCCCTTTTCATGTTGGGTAAGGCCTTGGCGACCGCGCCTTGGTTGCCATAGGCGACGGCCAGGCGTGCGTAAGCCATGGCGAAATTGGGATCCAGTCGAATGGCCTGTTCGTAGAACGATGCGGCTTGAGGAAAGTCGCGGCCCATGCGGTGCTCGTCTTCTCCCAACGAAAACGCATGGAACGCCTGCAGAGATGCAGTGGTCACATTGGTGTACGGGGAGGACAGCTTCTGGATCGAAGCTAAAGACTCGCCCAGGCGAGCCCGCATTGACGTGGCCGCACGGGAGACCGCGGCCAGCACTCCCGCTTTGTCGGGAGCGGTGATCTGCTCGCGTCCGAAGACCTCGCCGGTCGCGCAGTTCACCGCGTTGAGCGAAATAACGTACGACGTACCCAGTGGAGCGATGGTTCCCGAGAGGTAAGCCTTAACCCCTAGGCGCTGACCAATCTGCTGCGCCAGTTCTGGCGTGATCCTTTGGTCCTTGGGCTGTCCCAAGTATTGCAGATTGTTGTGCAGTTCGGCATCGCTGACAAGTTGAATGAGCGGCGACTGCTCAAGCTGGATGGCCAGCGCCTCCTTCAAAGTCGCATCGAATACTGGGTCGCCGGTTTGGTTGGTGAAGTCGGCGAGAATTAGCTGGTCTTTGTCGGTAATCTGCGGGGCGCGAGGGCTGCGCCAGTAGAGGAAACTTGCGATAGCGAGTCCAAGGAGAACGAGGCCTGCGGGGACGAGAACCTGCCAGCGGGTCCAAAGCGGCCTTTGCAGAATTACGCTACCTGATGGATAGGCAGCAGACGAAGAGCGGACCTCAGCGGCTAAAGCCGTATCTGCGGCTGGCGTATTCGGCACGACTGAAGTCGTGCCCTCCCGGGTCGTGGCCTCCCGGGCCGCGGCCTTGCCGGACGAGCCCCTGCCGGATGTGCCTGATTCCGACGCCCGGCCCTGCGCGGGTGTCGCACCTGGGAGCTCCGAGTGCTCCCGCCCGGAGGCGGACGAGGACGCCCGCCGCTCCATATTCAGAGCAGAATCAGTTCGCGACGATTGTTCCCCCGCGCTCCTTTTCCCACTCTCCAAATCCCGCTTGAGACGCAGCAGCTCCGACTTGATGTCCGAAGCATGCTGGTACCGCAAATCCCGCTCTTTCTCCAGCGCGCGATTGATGATGTCTTCGAGTTTGGGCGGCAGGTCGGGATTCAAACGCACCGGCGCAAGCGGGGCCCGATTCATGATGCCATCGAAAATTACGCCAGAGGTGTCTCCACGGAACGGCAACGCGCCAGTGGCCATTTCGTACAGCACAACTCCGAACGAAAACAGGTCGGTGCGGGTGTCGAGAGGCTTGCCTCGCACTTGCTCGGGAGACATGTAAGCCACTGTGCCCAGAGCCGATCCCTGGCTGGTGAGGTGCTCTTCGCTGACTCCGGCGGTCGCGTCAGTCGCTCCCACGCGGGACGAAGCTTTGCTCACATGCCCTACCTTGGCCAGGCCAAAATCAAGAATTTTGGCGTGCCCGCGGTCAGTTACGAAGATGTTCGCGGGCTTGATGTCGCGATGCACAATGCCCTTGGAATGGGCGGCGTCGAGCGCATCGGCGACATCAACGGCAAGCGTCATCAGCAGGTCGAGATCAAGTGGGCGATTACCGATCAGGTGCTTCAGTGTCTCGCCTTCGAGGTATTCCATCGCGATGAATGCACGGCCGTCGTCCTCGCCGATGTCGTAAATGGTGCAGATGTTCGGATGATTCAGGCTGGAAGCGGCCTGCGCCTCGCGGCGGAAGCGGCTGAGCAGATGCTCATCGGCGGTGACGTCATCGGGAAGAAATTTGAGAGCAACGAAACGGCCGAGACGGGTGTCCTCGGCCTTATAAACCACTCCCATTCCGCCGCCGCCGAGCTTTTCGATCACCTTGTAATGAGAGATGGTTTGGCCGATCATGTGCGATTGGGGAATCCTTGGCGGCAATCTTAGGGAGGATGGGGGAGGAAGTCAACGCGGAGACCACAACCTGCAGCACGCGTCGGGACTGTCGAGTTGGGCTTAATCCTAGCTCAGGGATCGGCAGCCCTATTCTGTTACCCTGTTTGCTCGTTTGATGAATCGATTTCGTCCGAACCTTTTGCCAGCTTTGGTTGGGACCATGCTGCTCGCTGCTTGCGGGACGCCTGGCCCGCCGCTGCCGCCGTCGCTCGAACTTCCCAAACCCGTGACTGACCTGCGCGCGGCGCGTAAGAGCGATAAGGTTTACTTGGCGTGGAGCCCGGCGACCCAAACAACGGAACGCCAGACAATACGCCATTTGGGTCCCACGCGCGTCTGTCGCAGCTTGCAAACGCCAATGAAGGATTGCGTGAGTGTGGTGGGACAATTGCCACCGGCGCGGTTGCCGCGTGCTGCTTCTCAAACAACCCCAAAAGCTCAGGCTGAATACATTGATTCGTTGCCGCGGGAGATTCAGCAGGAGAATCCCTCGGCGCAGTTTACGTATGCAGTCTTAGTGGTCAATGAAAGTGGGCGCAGTGCAGGACTCTCCAACCAAGTGCAAGTGCCCGCGGCTCCGACGCTGCCAGCGCCGGCAAATTTCACTGCGCGGGTCACGGCGCAAGGAATATTGCTGACGTGGTCGTGCGGCCTGGCGCCAAGGGCGCTGCCATACATTCAATACCGGGTGCGTGTCTATCGCCGAGCAGAAAACGCTCAGGCCGACACAAATGTGGGCGAGGTGGAAATTCAGGATTGCTCCAAAACGCAGTTATTGGATCAATCATTCGAATGGGAGCAAACGTACTCGTATCGCGCGACGGTGGTCACAGTGGTTTCTGTATCAGCAAAACCGGAGATGCAGGTTGAGGGCGATGATTGCGCTGCGGTGAAGATCTTCGCGCATGACGTGTACCCGCCAGCGGTCCCGACTGGGCTGCAGGCAGTCTTCTCGGGCGTTGGACAAGCACCATTCATCGATCTGGTGTGGGCTCCGGTTACGGACGCGGATCTCGCCGGGTACAACGTTTACCGGCATGAAGAAGGCGGGCAGGCGGTGAAGATTAACTCCGAGCTGGTGAAAACGCCGGCGTTCCGCGACAGCAATGTGGCCGCTGGAAAGAAGTATTTCTATTCAGTTTCTGCTGTCGATCTGCGTGGGAACGAGAGTGCGCGCTCGGAGGACGCGGCGGAAAGTGTTCCGTAGCGATTTGCGCAGATTACGAGACATCCCATAAACAAGCGGCTCTTTGAGAATTGCTGGTGCAATGGCGGTTTTTTGAACAACAACTCTATTGGAACAGAGTTTTCCCGATTAAAATGCAAGCGCAGCGGTAAGTAGTCGTTGTTTGCAACTTTTCGAGAGCAATCAGCCGTTCGGTGACAAACGTGTCATTTCATTCCAGAACTCCCGTTTTCAATGAACAGGGTTGAGGATCTAATTCGCGCCATTCTCTGGCTCACGAAAAGAGAGTGGGGCTTGGCTTTCCTTTTGGCCTGCCCTTCTTTGCTGATTCTTGCAGCGATGTCGACGTTTGTGCAGGATGATGCGCTCTTCGAAGGTCCCGTTTTCCGCGCAGGTTTCTACATCGGCAGGATTGTATATCCCAACCAAACGGCAGGCTCCTACGCTTTGTTCGGTCTCGCAGCGAATTTTTGGGTGCTCATGGGTTTCTGGTTCGTCGGCATCCGGGTCCTACGCCGTCTGCTGGCCAACAAAAGAGGCGCCCATGCTCACCGGCCTTGATCCCGATTTTCTGCTGGAAGCAATTGGGGCATCACGGTTGTAATCAGCGATTACATCAACAACTATCCCGAACGCGCCATTTTATGAGATGGCTTAGGTGGCTTCTAGCCTGAGACCCGATAGTCGCAAGCCTCCCGGCAGGGCGGACAATAATAAAGCCCGTCCTGGCAGAGGCGGATGTCAATCTGACTTTGGCACAAGCAGCAATACTTTTCGCATTGGCACTTCTCCTCGGTCAGCTCGCATTGCATGCAGCGGTATTTAGTTTTAGTGGTGGTGGAGGCCATGAGGAAAATGTAGACCTGCGGCTTGCGCGCGCAAAGTGCCGAAGGTAATTAATGTCGGACTTAGGCCAAGGCCGCTTGGACGGGGCTGTCTCCTTGACACCCCTTCGCACCCTCTTTATTCTTAAGTTTGCTCCCTGGAGACCTACGCCTCTGAGCGTGCTTCCGCGTCCGTCGCGGCATTAGATGGGGGCGCGGAGGTGGCCATGTTCATCGAACTGCATGAGTTGAAGCTCCATCCGATTGATTTTGAGGAAGAGTTTCGCCCGGGTGCGATCGACTTTGGGCCGGACCTGCGGCAGGTGGAAAGTTTGCGTTCCGAGGGCCGGGCGCAACTGGTCGAGGAGCATCACGGAAAGCACCAGATAATAAAAGACATCCGGCTTAATGGCCGGCTGGCGACCACGGTGGAGTTGGCCTGCGCACGCTGCCTGGAACCTGTAGGGCAGGATGTAAAGCGCGATTTCGATTTGCTTTATCGCCCGCAAGGCGCGGACGCTGGGACGCCGGAGCGGCCGGTCTCCGCGACTGAGGCTGAGATCAGCTACTATCAGGGGCAAGGTCTACTTTTGGAAGATGTGCTGCGCGAGCAGGTGCTGCTGGCGGTGCCCGTGAAGGCAATCTGTCGTGAAGATTGCAAGGGGTTGTGCCCGCATTGTGGTAGGAATTTGAACCTGGAGCAGTGCTCGTGCGCGGAGCCGGTTGAGGATCCGCGATGGGCAGCGCTGAAAGATATTCGCAGCAAACTACAACAGAATTAGAGGAAACGATGCCAAATCCAAAACGGCGGCACTCCAAGCAGCGCACCAGCACCCGGCGCGCCCACGATGCCCTGAAGAGCCGCTCGCTCTCCGAGTGTCCTAACTGCCACGAGCGCAAACTTCCGCACCGTGTCTGCCCAAAATGCGGTTACTATAAAGGACGCGAAGTTCTCGAAGTAAAAGAAGCCGGCTAGCCTCACCTCTCCATGCCAAGCGTGATAGCCCTGGACGCGATGGGTTCCGACCGCGCCCCTAAGCCTGAAATTGAGGGCGCGATTCACGCGGCGCGGCATTACGGAGTTCACGTCGTGCTCGTGGGGCGCGAGCCTTTGATTCGCGCTGAGTTGGGGCGCATCCCTGCCGCGGCTTCCCTGCCGATCCAAGTGGTCCACGCCAGCGAAGTTATAGCTATGGAGGACAAAGCGGTCCAGGCCGTCCGGGCCAAGCGGGATTCGTCCCTACGTGTGGGCCTTCGCCTGGTGCGCGAAGGCAAGGCGTCGGGATTCGTGACGGCGGGCAATACCGGCGCAGCAATGGCTACCGCCAAGATGGTGCTGGGAGGATTGCCGGGGGTGGATCGTCCCGCTTTGGCGGCCGTGATTCCTACAGCCGTTGGAACGGTGGCAATTCTCCTTGATGTCGGAGCCAATGTTGATTGCAAGCCACAGAACCTTGAGCAGTTCGCGGTGATGGGGGAAATCTATTTCCGGAGCATGTTCGGCACGCGGCGGCCACGCGTCGGGTTGCTTTCCATTGGACAGGAAGAAGGCAAGGGCAATGATTTGACCCGCGAGGCGTTTCCGCTGTTGAAGCAGCTTCCATTGAATTTCATCGGGAATGTGGAAGGGCGGGATCTGTATAACGGGAAGGTTGATGTGATCGTCGCCGACGGCTTTGTGGGCAATGTGGCGCTGAAGACTTCTGAAGGAGTGGCGAATCTGGTCCGCGCTACTTTGAAGGAGAGTTTGAAGGCGACGATTACGCGGCAGGTGGGATATTTGCTGTCGCGCAGCGCTTTCGCTGATTTCAAGAAGCGCCTGGATCATACCGAATATGGCGGTGCGCCGTTGCTGGGAGTTAAAGGCGTATGTTTCATAACGCATGGCTCCTCCAACGCGAATGCTATCAAGAATGCAATTCGAGTGGCGGCGGAATTTGCCGAATTGCGAATCAACGACAAGATTGAGAAGGAACTAGCGCAGATACCGGCAGCGGTAACGTAGCCGCGAGGCCCTTGCTCAAAAATCATGAGGAATCATCAACTCGCATTTCTCTTTCCTGGCCAAGGATCGCAGATCGTCGGTATGGGAAAAGAGCTCGCGGAGAAGTTTCCCGTTGCGCGGCAGACATTCGAAGAAGCTGACGCAGCCCTCGGCTATAAGCTATCGGAACTCTGTTTTGAAGGTCCGGAAGATCAACTTCGACTGACAGAAATTACACAGCCGGCCATTCTCACCGCCTCGATTGCCGCATGGCGCGTGCTGGATGAGAAAGGCATAAAGCCGGCGTTCGTTGCGGGCCACAGCCTGGGTGAGTATTCGGCGCATGTTGCGGCGGGAACAATCGCTTTTGCGGATGCAGTTCGCACAGTCCGAAAGCGCGGGAAGTATATGCAGGAGGCGGTTCCTGTCGGTGTGGGCGCGATGGCAGCAATTTTGGGAATGTCGTCAGAGGAGGTTACAGCGATTTGCAGTGAAGCGGCTCAGGGCGAGGTCTGCGAGCCGGCGAATATCAACTCCGCGGAGCAGATCGTGATATCGGGGCATAAGCATGCCGTGGAACGCGCCACAAAATTGGCCAGCGATCGCGGCGCAAAGCGGGCGGTGATGCTGCCCGTCAGCGCACCTTTTCATTGTTCCCTGATGAAACCGGCGCAGGATCGGCTGGCAGGGGATTTGCGTGCGTTGAAATTGCAAAATCCTGCGGTGCCGGTGGTGAGCAATGTTGACGCTGCATTAGTAAACAATGCGGAGAGCAGTCGCGATGCGCTGATCCAGCAAGTCACGGGAGCGGTGAAGTGGGAGCAATCCATGCGATTGCTGATTGCGAGCGGTGTGCAGACCTTTGTTGAAGTCGGGCCTGGCAAAGTATTGTGCGGACTTATGCGTCAGATTGATCGGTCGAAGACTTGTTTAAACGTGGCGGATGAGACAAGTTTGTCGAAAGCGGTTGAGCGGCTGATCGAAAAAACGATCGCGTCCTGATCTTCTGGGATGAATTGTCTGCCAGCATGGGGCTTACAACCAGAACGGATTTCGAATTCAAAGTCCAGTTGTCAGTTGCTAGTTGTCAGTTCTCAGAATGGAGAGAACGTCACGGTCTTGTCTGATTTCTGCACCCACAAGCGGGCGTGTTCGGCCCGGTCGTTTACTACCACCTCTACAATCACTCCGCTGCCACCGCCTCTCGGACTGGTCGAGCCATAGACTTTATAGGATTTTATGTTTCCCCATTCTCCTCCGGGCCCCCAGTCGCGATAGAAATCGTTAAACGGATATTGCGAATACTTATCAGGATGCTGCTTCCAGTTCGGATCATGCATCCAGATGCCATAAGCCTTTTCGAAATCGCTCTTTTGCAGCGCGGCGAAAAACTGGTCTATTACGTGCTCTTCCGGCCAATTGCGATACATCCAGCCGAGCCAGATCAGTACGAGAACCACGACAACACCGGATGCGATGATGTTCCTACGAAGGCGGCCCGCGGTCGGATCGTACTGCTTGGCATCCAGAAGGGTCATGGCGTACTAAGCATAATGGATTCCGGGGGACTGTCAAAAGTTCCTGGCAGGCATTGGCGTGCTCCGCGGTGAATGCTTTTTACAATGTCCTTTTGAACAGCGGTGTCGCCAAACTCAGTGTGATGACCGCAAACACAGTGAGATACACCATATCTGGAATGATTGCGGAAAGACCGGTTTCCTTCAGCAGCAGAGACTTGAATCCGTGCACCGCGTAGGTGAATGGGTCAGCTTTCGCAATGGCGCGCAGCCACCACGGAAATGCCTGCACCGGGTAAATCGAGCCACTGGGGAAAAACAGCAGCGTGTTCAAAATGCCGAACATGGCGCGGGGCACCAGCGGATCCTCAACCCTCACCATGAGCAGAAACATCATGGTGTTGAACGCCAGCGAGGTCAGCAGAATCATGATGATCAGGCCCAAGGCGGTGCCTGGGTTAAACAAAGTCCCTACTCCCGCCAGCATGGAACCAATCACCGTAATGATCACTCCGGTGAGCACAGCTTTAATCGCCCCGGCAGCGTTGAGGCCAAAGACCAACTCTGATTTCGTAATTGGCGTGACCAGGTAGCCCTCGTGTACGCCGCGAGCCTTGTCATCGATGTAAAGCATTCCCCCGCCGATCATGACGGAGACAAACATCGCCAGCGCAATCGATCCGGGCAGCAGGTACTTCATGTATTCGATATAGGGATAAAGCTCGACAATTTGCAAAACGGTCTGCTGCAACATCCGAGGCTCGACGGTGGGATTGTTGAGGGCGTTAGTGATTTGGGTAAGCTCGTCTTCCAGGGTGGAGCTCATGAAGTTGTCCGAGTTGTCGACGATCAGCGCGATTCGAGGCTGACTCTGCTCATACACCCGGCGGGAGTACTGCGGCGGAATAACTACCGCGCCTTGAATCTTGCCGTTACGCACGTCCTCCATGGCCTGTTTATCGTTGTTGTAATAGACCGGCTCGAAGGTGCGCATGTTGGCGCGGACTGAATCGAAAGCTTCACGGATTCTGAGCGCCTGGGTACCACCGTCCTGATCGACAAGGCCGACGCGCGCATCTCTAATCTTTCCGCCAAAGGCGTTGCCGAGCACAATCAACTGCACCAGAGGAAAGATCATGGAAACCATCATCAGGGCGGGCGAGCGGAAGAACTTGCGCATCTCACGTTCGATAATCGCGAGCATTCGATTCATGGCTGCATTCCCGGTCTGGGCGGCATGACGAAGCTGTAGGTTTTCTGCAGCTCGTCGCGCAACTGCCGCCCGGTGTAGTGGACGAACACGTCGTCCAGAGTTGTGTTTTGCACAGAGAGCGATTTCACATCGACCCCGGCTTGTACCGCCATTTCGACTAATTGAGTCGTGGTACGCGAGCCGTTTCCGGTCAGAACGCGGTACATCCCGGCTCCTTCGTGTTTCACCGAAGTCACGCCATCAAGGCTGCGAAGCCGCTGCTCCCAATCGGCGGGGGCATTCAGAAATTGGGCTTCGATCACGTTCGATCCGGGAACGCTGGCTTTCAGCGCTGCCGGTGTATCGAGCGCTACAAGCTTTCCGTGATCCACGATGGCGATGCGGTCACAGAGACGGTCGGCTTCATCCATGTAGTGAGTGGTGATGAGAATTGTGAGCTGGCGGTGAGATTTAATGTTGGTCAGCATTTCCCACACGGCGACGCGGGACACCGGATCGAGCCCGGTGGTCGGCTCATCGAGGAAGAAGATTCGCGGGCTGTGGACCAGGCCGCGGGCGATCTCCAGGCGCCGCCGCATGCCGCCGGATAAGGTTTTGGTCTGCGCGTGGCGCCACTTAGTTAAATCGACGACTTCCAACAATTCGTCAATCGCAGCTTTGCGTTTTTTTGCGGGAACGTCGTACAGCTTGGCGTAAATGTTGAGATTCTCCTCAACCGTAAGATCGAGGTCGCTGGTGAGGGCCTGCGGTATCACTCCGATAGCCCGGCGGGCCGCGTCGGCTTCTTTTTGGACATCGTGTCCGGCGACGCAGGCGGTGCCGGCGGTGATGGGGATGAGAGTGGTCATCATGCGGATCAGCGTTGACTTGCCTGCGCCGTTGGGGCCAAGCAGACCGAAGATCTCTTCTTCCTTGACGCTGAAGGACACGTCATCTACCGCAGTAAACTCGCCGTACTTTTTAACAATGTGCTTTACCTCGATGGCATTAGGCACAGCAGGGGCACCGCTCTCGAGTGCGCCGTCCGTTCCGCCGTTAGATTTGAAATCCGTAATCATTGATTCTTTCCAGCGGCTTCGGCGGTCCTCCTGCCCGGCTTCCCACTCACTTGCTCGGGCGAGACCAGCACCTCGGCGGTCATCCCAGGAACATAAGCGCCCTTAGGATTATCCAGACGGATTTTTAACACGATGGTTTTGATATCCCGTTTGCGGCGGTTCACGTCGCGCTGCGTAGCGAAATCTGCCTCGGCCGATTTGAAGAACACTTTGCCCGAGGTCACGGTCCCGCCGGGGAGACGGATGCGCAGCGTGTCGCCTAGGCCAATGTGATCTGCCTGGGTCTCTGGAATGGCGGCTCGCACCCAGGTGTCGCCGAGATCGACGATGGTAACGATTGGCTGGCCCGCGTTCAA
>Ga0137372_10002670_pt1 | contig 17280 bp, 19 predicted proteins | sample SagtaG_6_FD_104911 | JGI IMG/M metagenome (GOLD analysis project Ga0137372, IMG submission 104911) | Vadose zone soil microbial communities from Sagehorn Ranch, Mendocino, California, USA - Sage1_R_60_16 metaG | ecosystem: Environmental > Terrestrial > Soil > Vadose zone | place: USA...
AGCGGATTCCTCTCAGCATCGCGCAGTGGCATGCGCACGTGAACATGTGCGTTCCTCCCAGAGAAAAGAGACAAGAAGCATGGGGCGTGAACCCCAAATTCGGTCTGGCAGGATCGATCTCAAGCAAAGCGGACTGTGAAGCCGCCGGCGGAAAATTCATTCCGCAGATTTTCGGCTGGATGGTCCACGTCTACCCGTTTGAGCAGAAACCGGAGGACATCTGGTCGGTCGAGCGCCAGGCACCCGGGCATATGGATTAATCGGCAGCGATCGTGCCAATCGGGACTGATTGATTCAGCCTGCGAAACACAAAGCGATCACCTACCAGAAAGTTGAACACTGAGCAGCAGGTAATTGTGAACAAGTTAGCGGCCAAGTATGGCACTCTCAGGCTGCCTGCAAAGAACCTCATCAGAAGAACGTTTCCAAAAATAGAAATTGCGCCGTTTGTCAGATTGAACTTTATGAACTGAGCCAATCGCGCCTTCGCCACGCGGTCCCGCCACGTGAACCGTTCATGCCATAAAAAGTTATGCACGACGGCAGTTTCGACTGCGAGCGCCGTAGCCAGTAAGTAATTCAGGTGCAATCCGCTCTTCAGCAGGGCGAGCACAAGCAATTGCACTCCGATTCCGATAAGCCCCACAAAGTTAAACTTCAACCAGCGCAATCCAGTCCTCCGCCAACTCCCGTCGCCTGCTCTCATGAGAGCCTCTCTTCCCTAAAAAGCCACATCGTATTGCGGATAGTAGAGAAGATCAGCATGACCGCCATGCCCACAATTCCGATTGCTCCTCCGACATCAAGCAGTCGGTAATGTCCGTGCCAGATCATCGGTTGAAAAAGCAAGACAACATTTCCGGTGGCCAACAGAATTCGTATTTCTGTCGGCCCGAATCTCCAGAACGAAAGCTGAAATTCTCCCAGCGTATAAGTCGCCAGATACGATTGAATCGAAAGCAGCAGGAACACCAGCAGCAGGCCAATCGCGATGTAAGGATGCATGTAGCCGGAAATGGCCAAGCCGCTCATCAGCGCCAGCGCGCCGAAGCTGTCTACCATGTGGTCAACGTAGAATCCGTAGCGCGGCCGCTGCCGTTGCCGCACGCGAGCCAGCGTGCCATCCAGGCTATCGCCGAGCCAGTTCAGCGCCAGAAATCCGATCACCGCCAGCAGCCAGTATCGGTTCCAGCGGGAGAGCGCGTATCCCACGCCAGCCAGAATCTGGGCCAGGAATCCCAACAACGTCAGGTGATCAGAGTTAATCCATGCCGGGGTGCGTTCCGCCATCCACACCAAAGCCCTTTTCTCCGCCGCCGCCGAGATGCTCTCCTGCACTCGCCGCGCATTCTGAAACGGCCTGGCCCCACCCGCCTCGCTGAGGACCCCTGGATTCGTTTGCTCACAAAATTCAGCCCATGAACTTGCCATTGCGTCGCCTCCTGTTCGCGGAAACTATGCGCGGGTCGGCAAAGATCGGCAATGCACTGGGGGTAAAACGACGAACAAGCGCAGATCAATCGCTAAGTTATTGATGCGGCTGAAGATCAGGCTCGAGATCATCTGCTTCGCGCAGTTGACGAACCTCGCATTGCATTGACCGGAACAGCCGCCCGGGGTACTTTGATCGAACTCGTACGTATCGCCGGGAGCTGGTTGGCCGGTGATTCGATTTTAGGAACCTAACGAATGCTCCCACCGGCGATTCGTAGAATGCGCCAGCACTTCTTTCCTGCTCTTGTTCTGAGCCTTCTTATTGCTCTAACGCTCGGCTGCGGCTCTGGATCGGCTCACACCGAACCGGCACAGACGGCCTTCCCAGCAGCAACGGTGCCATTAACCAAGCTCAGTTCCGATCCTTACACAAACTCCACCAGCCAGCACGCCACCGAAGTCGAGCCGGACACATTTGCCTTCGGCTCAACCATCGTCACGGCATTTCAGGTCGGACGCATTCATGGTGGCGGCGCCTCCGATATCGGCTTCGCGACATCTACCGACGCCGGTACCACCTGGAACAGCGGATTTCTTCCAGGCATTACGACCTTTCAAGATGGCGGCAGCTTCAGCTCCGCTAGCGACGCCTCAGTGGCTTACGACGCGGCCCATGGTACGTGGCTCATCTCGTCCCTCGGAATCGGATCCGGTCCAGCGAAAGTCCTGGTCACCCGCTCGCCCGATGCGATCAACTGGGGAAATCCCATTACGGTTACCACGACCGGGGACGCTGACAAGAACTGGATCGTGTGCGACAACACCAGCACCAGTCAGTTCTACGGTCACTGCTACATCGAGTGGGATGACGTAAACTCCGGCGACTCGATCAAAATGAATACGTCCCCCGATGGTGGCCTGACGTGGGGATCAGCACTCAACACCGCAGATGGAGCTCATGGAATTGGAGGCCAGCCGCTGGTGCAACCCACTGGGAAGGTCATTGTGCCGATCACTGGCGGGGTTTTCGGATCGATGCTGGCATTCTCGTCGAACGACGGCGGCGCGAATTGGAGCAGCACAGTGACCGTTTCTTCGATAACCGATCACACTGAAGCCGGCGGCCTGCGGAGCGGCCCGCTGCCGTCGGCGGAAATCGACGCCGACGGAACTGTGTACGTTGTCTGGGCCGATTGTCGCTTCCGCACGAATTGCTCTTCGAATGATCTGATTTTGAGCACTTCCGCCGATGGTGTCACCTGGACAAAGCCTGCGCGCATCCCAATCGGTCCCACCACCAGCACTGTAGACCACTTCATTCCGGGCCTGGCGGTCGATCCGGCGACTTCCGGCAGCAGCGCGCGTTTGACGCTGACGTATTACTACTATCTCGTTTCCAACTGTGGAACCGTTTGCCAAATGGGGGTCGCATTCGTTTCTTCTCAAGATGGCGGCCAGACCTGGAGTGCGCCAGTCGAACTAGCCGGCCCAATGATCACGAGCTGGCTGCCGAATACTTTTTCCGGACTCATGGTCGCAGATTACATCTCGACCTCGTATGTGAACGGGAACGCGTTCGCCGTATTTGCTGCGGCCAAAGCTCCTTCTGGTAGCACGCTTGATGAAGCCATGTACACGACCACAAGTCCGCTCGCCGCGGCGTTTGATGCCGCCCGCTTCAGCTCGCGGAACGAGCGGCCAGTCCCCAATGCCAAGTCCGATCACGGTTCAGCGAAGTTTTACGACCTGGATCATGAGCACCCCATCCCGCCGAAGAAAAGAACCCTGAGACGCTCAGCCAGGAGATGAACAGGGCTTCAGTGGAAGGTCGAGCCGAGATAGATTTGGTAAGCACGAATCACTTTTTTTAGCAGCCTCGTAGAGCCGCCGGGCGCCTCGCATAAATCATCAAGCTCAGCGAGGCGAAAGGCTCGTTGCGACGCGCTATTGCCCCAGGATCAGTGGCAGACCATTCTTGCTATTTCCGATTACCACGACTTTTGAATTGCTGCTTTTGGCCAAGGTCTCAGTCGCTTCAATCCCTTTCCACTCCAGCAACTGCGGGCTGATTCCCTGGGCTACAATCTGCTGAAAATCGCGAATGCCGGCGGCTTCAATCCGCTTGCGCTGCGCTTCCTGCGTTTCTTTCTGCAAACGGAAATTCATAGCCAGGGCTTCCTGTTCGGCCTGCTGCTTGGATTCAATAGAACTCTTCAGCGAAGCCGGCAACTGGATATCCCGCAGCAGCACACTCTCCACTGTGATTCCTCGACCCCCAATTTTCTGCACGAGCTGATCGTAGATCTGCTTGGCAACCATTTCCCGCTCGCCTGTGTACAGCGCGTTTGCCGTATGTGATGCAGTAGATTCGCGGATTGCGGCCCGCAAATTCGGCTCGACCAGGACGTCCATGTATCTTGGGCCGATCTTCTGATAAACATCTGCCGCCTTGTCGGGATTCAGATGGTAGATCAGCGAAGTATCCAGATTCATCACCAGACCTTCGCTGGAGGGCACGCTTGCCGATTCCTTGATCTCCTGTGTGCGGATGGACATCTCATTGTTGGACTTGAACGGATTTACTAGATGCACACCCTCCGACAGCACCTCACCGGTGACTCGGCCAAAGAGGGTGAGCACGCCGACGTTTCCGGATTCCACTTTCGCAACCGATGAAAACAGCAATAGCGCCACTAAGAATCCGACAACCGCAATTCCGAGCAGACGGAACGCAGGACTCGGATTCACATCAATCACCCTGCCCCGGCCCTCAGAGAAAATTGTCATAGTTATTCCTCCCCACCTTGATTGTAGTTTGGAGACCCTGGTGCCATAAGTGACTTCAAGAACACGCAGGCCAACTCCGCTCCGCATGCAGTTTCGGTCGCAATTTTCACAATTCACAATTGACGACACCCGAGAGATACAAGTAGCTATCAGAAATAAATCACGCAAAAATCAGGCTCGCGTTGTGGCGACGAGCAAGGCCTTGCGATTGGATTGCACCATTTCCGGTCACCCCCTTGTGGAGAGGCCGCACTCGCCTGCGGTTAAACGAGATACAACGTTGCCTTTTTGATTGACTCAAAATTTAAAAGGAGTAAAAACATACTCGTTCTTTGACACGTTCTAAAGTTTTCCCGGTTGGTGCGGCGTCCGGGGCTCAAGCGAGGTCACCTTCTACATCGCAAGATGACTGAAGGAAGGCCAGCAAGAGTCTATAGCCAAGCGCTGGTCGAGGCGAACAGGAACACAATGTCAAAGGCAGGATAGAGTCCCGAGGCGTTGAACTGGTTTATCCGGTTGGCGGTAAGCCCGGAGCCCAAGCAAAGATCGCTCGTCGCGCCCGCAAGGGAAAGTGGTGAGGTCAGGTCGGCAAGGGTCTAAAGCGAGCTACTGGCCGAGACGAATGAGTTCAACACCACCTCGGGACTCTTATTTTTGGTAGCAGTACGCCCGTTAGGCGCGTTACACGCATCACATCACTGAGGCGTTCCCCCTCGTGGCCACCGTCAGAAGCAATCCGCGCTTAGATTTCGCAGCCAGCCCCAACCGCTACCGCCCTTCTGACAACGGAGACAAATCTTCCCCACCACGAAAGCCGATGCAGCGCATCGATCTCTCCCCACGGCTCATGTTGTCGCTCTCCCTCCAATGTGAAAGCATCCAGGCGCAGGACGGGGAAGCAGAAGAATCGATTAACTGGTAACTTGCACCAACGCCTTGTCATTGCAGAATAATTGCCGGAACGACTGGAAGAAGTGCTCGGCGAACGTAGCGCGTTTCTGCTTATCAGGCATCGGTGGTGGGTTTCTGCGCGGATACTCGTCGTAAGTACGCCCATCCAGCTCTCTCCCCGCCTTGGCTTTTCGTACACCGCCCCACTGCTTAAAAAAGAATGGAATTCCGTAACTCCGGCATTGTTCACGGATTGATAGAACCCATTCCTTATTCATCGGGCGAGCGCCGGGTCCGCTTTCGCCGCCCACGATTACCCAGTCGATGCCTGAAAGGTCGATTTTCCCGAGATCTTCCAGAAGCGGCTCAATGGACAAAAAGCGCACTTTCGCGCTCGCTTGCGCCAAATGTGCGACTCTTGGCAGTCCGTGCTTGCGATCCTCCACACTGACTCCCCACCAGATGTTTTCCCGATCCGCAGCAAAGCGCAGCTTTCCATTTAAAAGGCCGCACAACCGCTCCGATCTCTTTGTGAGCACCTGATATGTGTGCCAATCGGCAATTGTCATGACTTGCGAGACTCCTTCTACATATTCGTCTGGAATTGCTGTGTGGAACAAATCGCTCATCGAATTCACAAATACCAGCTTGGGTGAGTTCCATTGGAATGGTTCGCTGAGTTTCTCCGGGACCAAGCGCAGGTCGAAGCCTTGTTCGTAGGGATGTCCTTTCACCCCTCGAAAGCGCTCTGCAAACGTTTCCGCGTAGCAGTGCTTGCATCCGGGGCTGATCTTGGTGCAGCCACGGACCGGATTCCAGGTGGCGTCGGTCCACTCGATTTTGGAACTAAGCGCCATCATTCTTCTTCAAACATTTGAGTCTGCTCAGTGCTGTACCTCAGAACTTCATTCCAGAGACTATAAGCACGGTCATGACGAGAAAATAGTGCCAGCCGATATAAGGGTAGGTTTTTCTCCGGCGACTTCACCTCCTTCATTTTGTAGAATGGCTGACCGATATAGCGAAGCGTTTCCATGCTCTGCGAGAACGCCTCTGCTAAGAACCGGGGAAAGGCGATGCCGCTGCTTTCAGCTCTTGTCCACTGGGCGCGCCAATCCGGGGAGTCGAGGAACTCGGCCACTTTTGTTGACTTCGGGTGTAAGTAATGAGCTCGAGCGCGATTGGCATCCATATACAGAGCTAGCAGGACCAAGAAGTCGATGTATCGATTTGAAAGCTGGCGGATCGTCTTAAACTTTATTCCGATATCGCAAGGATCAACAAAACAGAGCGAAAGTACGCGATCTTCCCTCGATCCCGCGGGTATCGCAGCCAGCAAGTCGGGCATTCTATCGTTGCAATCGCCCGGAATAAAGACCACATCTGCCCTTGGTGCAATTCGTTTGACGCGAACCTTCAATGACTCGATGGATACAGAATCCTTCTCGCAGAAAATGTACCTGTCAAAAGGATGTGGCAGCAGTAGCGCGCGCAGAGGAGAGCCAGCCACGATTCTTAGGGTTTCGCGAATCCTGCTATAGCCTGCGCCAGCGTACAGTTCTATGTAGATTCGTCTGTCCCATTTGTCCTTCATTCCGGTCGAAAACAACCTCCCGTAATACGAGACCAAATTGTGTTTCGTTTCGGCCCAAGGCCCGACTTCTTGGCAAAAAAGACCGTCGTTCTCAACAACCCAGCGATCATCCGGGATGATATTCGCCATTCATTCTCCTGCCTGTATTTTCCCCTCCAGAGTCCCGAGTGCAACGCGCTAGATTGCTTATTTTGTTATCGCGGACGCTTGACCACCAGTCCCCAGCGCTCGAGAATCGCATTCTATTCGCATCGAAAAAGATGCGAAACTTATGTTAGCCTATGTTGATGATTGACGTGACGCAGGATATCCACTCGCTCACCACGTTCAAGCGCAACTCCTCTGGATTGATGAAGCACATGAAGAAGACCGGGCGGCCGCTTGTGCTCACCATAAACGGCAAACCCGAGGCCGTGCTCCTCGATCCCACAACTTACCAGGAAGTAGCCGATCACCTCGATGCGGTGGCGAGCATACGCCGCGGTCTCGCCCAGGCGAGAAAGGGCGAAGGGCGCGTAGCGGATGACGTCTTGGCCGAACTCGAGCGCGAAGCCTGAAGGCGTAAATGGCTTATCGCGTTATCCTCACTCCTGAGGCAGAGGCCGATCTCCGGACAGCCTATCGCTACATTCGCAGGCATGCGCCTCGCGCAGCCCGCGAGTGGATCCGAAGGGCGCGCCAGAGTGTCAAGAGTCTCTCCCACCATCCCGAACGCTGCCCGCTGGCGCGTGAGAGCGTTTCATTTGACGAAGCCATACGGGAATTGTTGCTTGGAACTGGTAACCGGGGGACGTACCGGGTTCTTTTTACAGTGATCGGCAAGTCCGTATACATCCTGCATATTCGGCACGGGTCTATGCTCCCGCTAAACCCGGAAGAAGAATAAGAGCCAAAAAGCTCACAGCCCAACTACAGCGGTATGTTCCCGTGCTTCTTCGTCGGATTCTTATCCCGCTTCGTTCCTAGCATCTCCAGGGCTTGAATCAGTTTTTTTCGAGTCTCGTGCGGTTGGATCACGGCATCCACGAATCCGCGATCCGCGGCTACATAGGGATTCGCAAACCGCTCGCGAAATTCTTCGATCTTCTTCTGGCGAATGGTTTCGCGATTTTCCGCATTCTCCAGTTCACGTTTGTAAACGATGTCCACGGCCCCCTCTGGCCCCATCACCGCAATCTCCGCCGTCGGCCAGGCGTAGTTTACGTCTGTGCGAATGTGTTTCGATGCCATCACGCAATAAGCTCCGCCGTACGCTTTTCTCGTGATCACGGTAACTTTGGGTACAGTCGCCTCGGCGAACGCGTAGAGCAACTTCGCGCCGTGTTTAATAATCCCGCTATACTCCTGGTTCGTGCCCGGCAGAAACCCCGGCACATCCTCAAACGTAACCAGCGGGATATTGAAGCAATCGCAGAAGCGCACAAAACGCGCGCCTTTAATTGAGGCGTTGATATCCAGCGTACCCGCCAAAAATGCCGGTTGGTTTGCCACAATCCCCACCGGCCGCCCATTCAGCCGCGCAAATCCTATGACGATATTCTTGGCAAAATGCTCCTGCACTTCGAAGAAGTAGCCATCATCCACGACGGCGCTAATTACATCTTTCATGTCATACGGCAAATTCGACTGATCCGGCACAATCGTATCCAGCTTCTCATCGGCGCGATCGGCAGGATCGCTGCAAGCTTTCCTCGGCGCGTCATCCAAATTGTTCGATGGAATGAAGCTGAGCAGCTCACGCACCATCGACAAACACTCCGCATCATCCTCCGCCATAAAATGCGCTACGCCGGAAGTCTCGTTGTGCGTGTGGGCGCCGCCAAGCTGGTCCTTAGTGACCTCCTCGTGCGTCACTGTCTTGATCACATCGGGACCGGTGATGAACATGTATGAAGTCTTATTCACCATCACGATAAAATCCGTGATTGCCGGCGAATATACCGCCCCTCCCGCGCACGGCCCCATAATCGCCGAAATCTGCGGAATCACGCCGCTGTAAAGCGTGTTCCGCAGAAAAATATCCGCGTAGCCCGCCAGCGACATCACGCCTTCCTGAATCCGTGCCCCGCCGGAGTCATTCAGCCCAATGAACGGCGCACCCATCTTCGCCGCCAGATCCATGATCTTCACGATCTTTGCCGCGTTCGCCTCCGACAAAGACCCTCCGAATACCGTGAAATCCTGCGCGAAAACAAACACCAGCCGCCCTTCAATCCGTCCATAGCCCGTGATGAACCCATCGCCGTAATACTTCTGCTCCTCCATGCCAAAATCGTGCGAACGATGCGTCACCAGCTTGTCAGTCTCCTCGAACGTGCCCTCATCGAGCAGAAACTCGATACGCTCACGGGCGTTCATCTTGCCTTCTTTATGCTGCCGCTCGCGCCGCAGCGTGCCGCCGCCTTCTTCGGCGAGACGGTCGCGTTTCTTCAGTTCCTGAAGCTTTTGTTCGAGGTTCATGGTGGAGAGATTATAGGCGAGGAATTGCAGTCGTTGATGGAGGACGGGCGGGCGTCTCACCCGTTTCCTTCTATCCGCGAACGATGCGCGGCCGGGGACGCACGCGCCTACATCGTTCTAAGTTACTCCATGGTCGATCCCAGCGGCTGATACTTATACTTCTTGCCATCCCAAAAGATTGCGGAAACTGTCCCTTCGCCCTCCCGCGCTTCCTCGGCATAAATCGCCATTACGGTTTTCTTGCGCACGGTCAGCTTCTTCACCGCAAGCTGCTTAAAGGGGAGATTGATGACAATAAACTTAGTTTTGGGCTCGGCCGTACGCCAGCCGTCCGCCCCTGCGCCGTGAATGATCAGCAATGCCAGGCCACGCCGTTGCGGATCTTCTGGTGCGAACTTTGTTGTAACCTTGGGATCGCCGTACCCGAAAAACGCATCGTACGGATCGATCACCTTGTAATTGCGTTCGGCCTCATCCATCAGCGGGTCGGCGCAGCGCGCCACAATCACAACGTCTTCCACGCCATCGCCGTTCAAATCCGCCGTCATCGGCTGCGGACCCGGTACCAGCTTGCAACTTGATCCAAACTGCTTCTGCACAAAGTCATTGTCCACAGCTTGCGCAGTAGGTTTGGCGGCGGGTTGACCGAATGCCGATGATAAGCAACAAATGAAGAGAAGAGTGCAAGTAAGGCGGGACATGAGCTCTACTCTAACCGAGTTCCTCTGCTTACGTCAGATACCGAAGAGGGGCAGCCCTGTGCCGGTCAGGTACCCAACTGTCTCTTAATTGCCCCTGCGATCTCGCCTGCCAGACTCCTCATTTTTTCTTCCGATTCGGCTTCCACCATCACGCGCGCCAAGGCTTCCGTTCCTGAATACCGCACCACCACACGCCCATTCCCATCAAGTTCGCGTTCGGCGGATGTAATGACCCGCTGGATGTCCGGGACCTGCGCAAACGGCACTTTCTCGCGCACCCGCACGTTCTGAATCGTCTGCGGAAAAACCTTGAGATCAGCAATCAGTTCCGCCAGCGTCTTCCCGCTCCGCACCATGATCTCCATTACGCGCAGAGCTGTCAGCAGCCCGTCACCCGTTGTAGCCTCGCCATCACGAAAAATTACGTGTCCAGATTGTTCGCCGCCCAGCGTGGCGCCACTTTTCAGCATCTCTTCAAGCACATATTTGTCACCGACGTTCGCCCGCATCATCTGAATGCCGGAGTCGCGCAGCGCAATCTCCAGTCCCATGTTAGACATAGTTGTCGCCACGACAGTCGAGCCTTTGAGCACTCCGCGGGATTTCATGTCGCGTGCGGCAAGCAGAAGCACGCCATCTCCATTCACAACCCGCCCAGTCGCATCGCTGAACAACGCGCGATCCGCGTCGCCATCGAAGGTTACGCCAAGATCAAATTGCCCTTTCTCCGTCACCGCGCGAGCTATCATCTCCGGATGCAGCGCCCCGCAATTTTCGTTAATGTTCCCGCCGTCCGGAGCGGCATTGATGAATGTTGCCTGGATCCCGCAAGTGCGGAACAGCTCCGGCGCTTCCGCGGTGGCGGCTCCATTCGCACAGTCCACTAGGACTCGCAACCGGCTCAGATCAGCGTGAACATTCGCGGCCAGCCATTCGATGTATGCCCGCCGCAGTGCCGCTTCACCCGGCAAGCTGGAGGCGAGAGTGCCTCCTCCGCCATCGGCACGTTTCTGCGGATTTTTCAGTAGCCCAAAAATTTCCTGCTCAATCGCTAGCTCGTGCGAATCCGGCAGTTTGAAACCATCACCAGAAAAAACCTTGATCCCATTATCGGTCCAGGGATTGTGCGAGGCCGAAATCACTACCCCGGCCGCGTATTTCCGCGATCGCGCCAGATAGGCAACACCTGGCGTTGTGATTACGCCCGCGCTGTGTGTTTCCACTCCGGCGGACGCCAGGCCCAGCATCACCCGATCTGCAATCCACGCGCTCGACTCGCGCGTGTCCTGTCCGATGACAACGCGGGGATTCGCTGCAGTCCGGATGAGGTCGTGCCCCAGAGCGCGCCCGATCAGATAGGTGCTCTCCATGGTCAAGGGAAATTCGCCGGCGATTCCGCGAATTCCATCTGTTCCGAATAGCTGACGTGTTGGGGATCCCATTTGGCTTTAAGTTTAGCGGCCGCGATTGACGGTTTTTTCCATGATAACCGTCACCCGAATAGGTTCCGGGTGCGCAACCTGGATTAGCGGGTCAGACACGTATGCGTTGGTGACGAACGTGTTGCGATCCACAGTGCCGCTTACGTCGACGGGATCGGTGATCGCCGCTTCGGCAGCTTCGACTCGCTTCTTCGGGCCTGAAACCATAATCGTCGGTGGATCTACAATCACGCGCCCGATGCTGTATCCGGAGGCGAAATTCCCAATCACCCGCGGATGCACCTCAAGCTCTCGCTTTATTCTCGCGTCAAATGAGAGCCGCAACTGACTGGGGATAACCTGCTCAATTTCCAGATCATGCGGCGCGCGAATCTGCTGAGCGCTTAAATCGAACGTGCGTTCGCCGGTGCGTACTCCGCGAAGATCGATTTCTGCGTGAATGTCTGACGCCCGCAGCTTTCGCACCACCCTTTCTGGACCGCGCACGCGAATCTGAGCCTGAGGAATATTTTCCGAACTGATCTCAAGATTCTCCGGAAAATGATGGAATTCAATCGGTACCTCAACCGCAACTTCCGCCAACGGATCGCGCGCCACCGCCAGCCACAAGCCTACAGCAAGCGCTAGCGACAGCAGCTTCAGCCCGATATTATGCAGGACGTAGCGATGAAAAAAGTCCGTCATGGATCAGCGCCCTGCCCCAGGGTTCGTGCGGGAATCTACTGTGCGAGAGAACGAGCTTCGCGGAGTTTCTTCGTCAGCTGCCTCTAACCCTTCGCTGCCATTCGTAATCGGAGTGGGTAAAGTCGACGGCGGCACGTAGCGCCGCCGCAGCTCTCCCAATCGCTCCCGCAGTTGCTCGACCGTTAGATCCCGTTCGATCTTAGCCGCAACCGCCAGGCTGATAGCCCCCGTTTCCTCGGAGACAATTACCGCAATCGCGTCCGTCTCTTCCGTCACTCCAATGCCGGCGCGGTGCCGCGTGCCAAGCTGGGTTGAGAGAACAGGATTCATCGAAAGCGGCAGAAAGCACGCTGCCGCCGCAATACGATCCTTTTGAATGATCACGGCGCCGTCGTGCAGCGGAGCGCTGGGCCGGAAAATTGTAGCCAGCAGATCGTATGAAAGATGGGCATCAAGTGGCACGCCGCTTTCAATGTAAGTACGAAGCCCGATCTCGCGCTCAATAACGATCAGCGCTCCCGTCTGGTTCTGTGAGAACAGATTCGTCGCCAGCACAATATCGTCATATGCGTCGGCCGCGGACGCCAGCGCCTGGCTGAGCGTTAGCCGGCGCCCCAACCGCGCCAGTGCCTGCCGGATCTCCGGGGCAAAGACCACAATCAGCGCGAACGCCGCATAAGGGAGTAGCGCGCCAATCATCCAGTTTAGCGTGGCAAGTTCGCCGGCACGCGAAAAATAAAATGCCAGCCCAAGAGCCGCCACGCCCACCAGCATGTATGCCGCGCGCGTGCCCCGGACCAACGCCAGCAGCTCGTAAATCACGATCGCAACCAGCAAAATGTCGATGACCGAAACCGTCGACAAATGCGGCCATGGCGCTGAAAACTGCCTCAATCACAGTCCTTTCCGCAACAATCAAGCTCCAGACAGCCCCATTGTAATCCAGGTGCGCGAACCCAATATGCGGGTGTTTCGCGGCTTCCGGCCTTCCGTAAGAAATCAGAACACGACACCGGCCGAACAGAGGATCAATGCCGACCGTCCGTAAGACCGAACGTTATCCAGGATCGCTGAATCTGAACTGAATGACGGGCAGCACGATAGTCGGCGTGGCAGCTCGATTCCCCGGGAGCGTGCCGCGAACCGCAGCTGGTTGCTAGGGGCGATGCCCCGGACTGCATTGAACGGAGCCGGGCTTGCCATGGCTGCGGAGTCCAGCCCAAAATTGCCTTTCCCGGCAGCTTAGGATAAAATAATTAAGTGCAGTAGGTTCCCCCCTGCGCTCGTGGGTGTTCCCTCATGATGAGCGATGGCAATTTCCACATAGGCGACAAAGTCGTCTATCCCAATCATGGCGTTGGAGTTATAGAACAAATCAGCAGCCGTACGATCGGTGCCAGTGTGGAAAAGTACTACCTGCTGAAGATAAAGTCCAGCAGCCTAAAGGTCATGGTTCCTTTCCACAACGTTTCCACGGTTGGGCTTCGCCGGGTGGTCCGTAATGGTGAGATCCAGAAGATTGTTGACTTCCTGACTGATGGCGAATGTGACAATAACGCCGACTGGAAATATCGCTTCAAGGAGAACTCGGAGCGGATGCGTACCGGGTCACTGTTGGAAGTCGCCGCCGTGCTCAAGGGTCTCCTGCTGCTACACCAATCGAAACCCCTTTCTTTCCGCGAAAAGAAGATGCTGGAACGCGCGCGCTATTTGCTGGTCAGTGAAATGGCCATGGCCAAGAACTGCGACGAGAATCACATTGAGGATTTGCTTTCTAAGGCTCTGGCTAAATGCAAACTGCGTTTTCCCGAAGCGGCGGAGTTTGAAGCTTAGTCGTTAGCCGATAATCATTCCCCAAGCCACGCCCCATACGGCTTCAGCGACTGAACGTGATCAAACACAATCTTCATGGCGGCGGTGATCGGAATGGCGAGCAGTAGTCCGATACCTCCCCAAAGCCATCCCCAGGCCAACAATGCGATAGTGACGGTCAGGGGATTAAGTTGTAAGCGATTGCCGAGAAATTTCGGATAGAGAACGTTCAGCGCGATCAGATGTAATCCAACCACCGTCACCAGCGCTCCAAGAACGGCGGCCGACTCGACATGTCCGATCCCCACAAATGCGGGAAGCGCCATCGCCAATAAGACGCCAAGGTAGGGAATCAGGCTTAGGAATCCGCTGATGAACCCGACAAAATAGAAGAAGGGAAAGTTCAAAACCCCAAACACAATGGTACTGACCGCGCCCATAAAAATTCCGATGAGCAAATTGCCCACCATGAAGCTGCGAATCATGGCAGAAATCAGGCCCAGAGTGACATACGCCGTGTGCCGATTCTCCAGCGAAAACAGCATGACGGTGGCGGAGCGCACATGATGCTGCCAGGTCAGCATGAAATAGACGAGGAACGGCACGAACGAAGCTGCCACCAAGCCCTGCGTGACCGATCCAACTCCGCGCATCAGCGGCCCGGTCCAATCTGTGGAGGATCGGCCGCTCTGCTCCTGAGGCCTTAGCCCGCCGAAACTCTCGGCTCTTTGGCGAAAATTCATAACTGCGGTGCGAATCTTACCCGCGTATTGCGGAACATCCTGGAAAAATGTGGCAGCCTGGTTCGAGGTGTAGTAGAGAAGGGCGGCTACAATCGTCACAAGCAGAATGACGGAAATCAGCGCGGCGACACCGCGTGGCAAGCGCCAGCGCATTAGAAAATCAACGACCGGCGCCAAAATGAAGGCTAGCATTACCGAGAACATCATCACCGCGAGTACCAACTCTGCCCAATAGCAGAGGCCAAGGATCGTGGCGATGCCGAGTGCAGTCAGTGCCCAGTGAAATTTTGCAGGCTTAGGTGGGGAGACTGCCATTTCCGGCGTTCGCGTGCTGTCGAGCCGGATCTCATCCGTCGCCATGCGGTTATGGTAGCGGATTTGCAGACTGATAGCTCGACATATAATCCCCATGTGCCATCCGCAGTTCACCCCCGAATTCTCGGACTCGACGTGGGATCAAAAACTATCGGCGTTGCTGTTTCTGATCCTTTGGGCATTACCGCGCAGGGGCTGGAGACCATCCGCCGGCAAAACAAGCGTATGGACTTCGAGCGGCTGGAGAAGGTCATCCAAAAATACGAAGTAGCGGAAATTGTGATTGGCTACCCGCTCCGCCTGAGCGGCGCCGAAGGCACGCAGGCGGAGAAGATGCAGAGCTTCGCTCGGACCATTCAGGAGCGTTTTCACCTCCCAGTCCACCTCTGGGATGAACGGCTGACGTCCGCACAGGCGAGCCGTGTTTTGCGCGACTCAGAAATGTCGATCAAACGCCGCAGCGAAGTTGTGGATCGGCTGGCCGCCGTGCTGATTCTGCAATCCTGGATGGACCGTCGCGCGGCGGGTTAGCTTACAAGGATTCGTCAGTAAAATTTTCAGAAATGGCTTTACGCTTTCAAATTGAGGCGACTTCCGGCGCAGCGCGCGCGGGGCGGCTGATTACGCCTCACGGTGAGGTTCAGACTCCGGTGTTCATGCCGGTTGGCACGCTGGGGTCGGTCAAAGGAGTGCCCCAAGAAATTCTGGAGGAACTGGGTGTCGAGATTCTTCTCGGCAATACGTATCACCTCTATCTTCGTCCGGGTATCGAGCAGGTGCGGAGGCTAGGCGGGCTGCACCGGTTCATGTCATGGGATCGGGCGATTCTCACTGACTCCGGCGGATTTCAGGTCTTCAGCCTGAGCGAGCTGCGCAAATTGACCGAGGAAGGCGTGACATTCCGTTCCCATCTGGACGGCTCTACACAATTCCTCAGCCCGGAAGCCGCGACCGAAGCCCAGATCGGACTTGGCGCGGACATCATCATGGCATTTGATGAGTGTATGGAATACCCGGCTGAGCCGAGCCGGGTGCGCTCGTCGATGGAGCTGACGCTACGCTGGGCGGAACGGAGCAAAAAATATTTTGAAGAGCACAAGCACGAAGTGCCGTGGAGCAGAGGCCACGTAGGGACAGCCGCCCCCGGCTGTCCTGGTGCGGATTGCCGGCGAGACGCCAGCGCTACGGAAACCGAGCTCCGCGCGGCTGGGCGGGTGAGGACACCCGCCCCTACGTGTTCTGACCATACTCAAACGCTATTTGGAATCGTGCAGGGCGGGATGGATCCAGTGCTGAGAAAAGAATCTGCCGAGCGAACAATCGAGATCGGATTTCCCGGATACGCAATTGGCGGGCTTAGTGTCGGTGAGCCGCGCAAACTTACACGTGAGATTGTCGAAGCCACCATTCAGCATCTCCCCGCCGAGACCCCCCGCTATCTTATGGGTGTGGGTACACCGGAAGAGATTGTCGAATACGCCAATCTTGGTATCGACATGATGGATTGTGTTTTGCCCACTCGGGCGGCGCGGCATGGTCTGCTGTTTACGTCTGAAGGAAAAATTTCTATCAAGCAGGCCCGCTACGCTGGAGATAAAGGCCCACTCGATCCGAACTGCGGCTGCCGTGTGTGCGTCCGGTACTCGCGAGCTTATCTTCGGCATCTGTATGCATCTAACGAAATACTGGCTCAGGTTTTGAACACGGTTCACAACCTGAGCTTCTACCTTGACACTATGCGGGCGGTGCGTCATTCTATTGCACTTGGGGATAGACCCCAATTTCTTTCTGGTAAGTAGTCTCGACTGAAACCACAGCCTGGCAGTCCCAGTTCGTGCCTGAGCTGAAGGAATTTCCGGCCTGAAAAAGCGAGAAATCCTGCGGTAAATCGTACAGGGGCCAGAAGCGCCAATCGGCGCGGGCTCGAATTACTTTCGGACAGGGCTGATGGATCATGGGCGTTCAACATTTACTGGCGCAGCAGGCCAAGGGCGCAGGTTGGCTGGGTTTTGCTCCGCTGATTTTCATCTTCGCCATCTTCTACTTTCTTCTGATCATGCCGCAGCAGCGGCGGCAGAAGAAGTGGCAGCAGATGCTCGGCGAGTTGAAAACGGGCGACAAAGTTGTGACAAGCGGGGGCATTCGCGGAACTATCATCGCAATCAAGGATGATTATCTGCACCTGCGGGTTCCGCCAGACAATTTGCGGATCGAGGTGAGCCGGTCTTCGGTGGTCTCAGTGACGACCTCGGACGAGAAGGCCAAAGCAGCGTAACCCGATTTTCGATTGCCGATTGAAATTAATCTAACTTCTAGGATTTGTATTTAGCAATGAATAAGAATTTGGGCTGGAAACTGGGGCTGGTATTCGCGACTCTGCTGTTCTTCCTGTTCGGCATCTTCGGGATTCCGAAAGG
>Ga0137372_10002689_pt1 | contig 17233 bp, 11 predicted proteins | sample SagtaG_6_FD_104911 | JGI IMG/M metagenome (GOLD analysis project Ga0137372, IMG submission 104911) | Vadose zone soil microbial communities from Sagehorn Ranch, Mendocino, California, USA - Sage1_R_60_16 metaG | ecosystem: Environmental > Terrestrial > Soil > Vadose zone | place: USA...
GAGACAATGCAGCGCAGCTTGCCAGTGCGTCCTCGCTCGAGCTCCGTCGTCAGCCGCACGTCCAACCGGATAGGCTCGCCGAACAGCTCGCGCAGCGCGCGCTCCACCATATCGGGTGTAGTCGAGCGGTGGTCCTCGTGCACGTTCAGATGCGCGACGATCCAGTCGGGCGCCTCCTGGACCAGCACGTGCTCCAGGATTCCCGGCAGATTCTCGAATGCGGGATTGACCATTCGCGGACTGAAAGACCGCCCACTGGACAGGACGATGAAGTCATCCACGCGCCCCTGAAGCAGCTGCATCGTTGGGAAGCCGCGGCCGCACCTGCACGGCTGCGTGCCGGCAGCGCCGACGTCGCCAATCGCATAGCGCAGCAATGGCATCGCGTGATTGGTGAGGCCTGTCAGCAGAATTTCACCTTGGCGACCGGGTGCCACCAGCAGCCCGTCGCGCACGAATTCAACGACCACGTTATCGGCGGCGATGTGGTACGCGTGCTCTCGGCACTCGTATGCGACGTGGTGAAACTCGAACGTGGAGTAATCGTCGAAGCACTCGCAGCCGAACGCCTCGCTGATCTCGGCACGAATGCCTTCGGTGAGCAGCTCCGAATGAAGGTGAATGGCCCGCGGCCGGATCCGCTCGAGCTCCGATGCGGTCGCCGAGCGGATCACCAGCCGCAGAATCGACGGGTAGGCAGTGATGACATCCGGCCGGATGCGCAGCAGCGCCTCGACGTAGCTGCGCGGATCGCGCTGGCGTAAGTCCACTTGCTGACGGGTACCGAGTCCTAGTCGCTCCCAGGGCAGCGACACCAGGGGGTCGTAGGCGGTGTACGCGACCCGGTGCCACGGTCGGTAGCCGATGTTCCAGAGATGGCGAAACGCAAACGCAAAGTACCGGTCATACGCGGCCGACGAGTGGTCGATCTGCAAGGTCCTGCCGGAGGATCCCGAGGTCGACTCCCGCACCGTGTTCTGATCCGTAAAACGGCGCGCGCGCGCGAAGTCAATTGGCAGCGCCTGCAGCTCAGACTTGGTGGTCGGCGGCAAATGGACCAGGTCGGCAGTCGTCCGGATATCCGCCGGCTTCAGGCCGGCACGGTCGAACTTCTCGCGATAGAAGCGGCTATTTTCCCATGCGTGCCGGACCATGGCGCGTAGTCGCGCATCCTGCATACGTTGCACGTTGTCGGCCGACCGGCGCTCATCTCGTAGAGCCTGCGCAATGAAGGCTGCCTGGCGATACGCGTTCTGGAGCATTCGGTTCAGGCCGCCTCCGCCGATGAGCCGGCAGACCCCGGCCGCAACCAGCTGAGCGCTCTCGCAACTGGCGCCTGCCGAGTGGCCGTTGCACCCGAGCGTCCGCGACGCAACAGCATCCGCCACATGTCGGCGTCGAACAGATAGTGTCCGGTGGACAGCAGCACACCGAGCGTGGCCCGTTTGTCCTCGGCATAGAAGCCGTCGTACACCATGGTGGCGTCGTTGAAGTCAAAGAACGGCGGGTCGAGCTTGTCTCGGTCTGGGTTGACCAGGAAGTGAAGAAGGTCGCCCGGAACGAGCCAGCGACAGCGACGGCCCAGCGTGTACACGTGCGTTTCGGGCACCGGCTGGCCCATCGCCAATTGGTAAAGGAGATACGGAAAATCGACTCCGCACGTGATCGCGAGTTGGATCGATGCCCAGAAGCGCGGGTTGACTTCGAAAAGCAGGGCCTCGCCTGTGCGCGGATCTTCCATGAACTCCACTTCGGCCAGGCCGTACCACCCGATCGCGCGCAGCAGCGTGACTGCCCGCTCGACGAGGTCCGGGCGCCACACACTTTCTTGCATCGTGCTGAGTCCGTCGCGCACCGGGAAGTGGCGTAGCTCGCGCTGTACAAAGGAGGCGACCGCGTGTCCGCGTTCGTCCATCAGCACGCCCACGTCGAACTTCGGTCCGCTCGGCACACATTCCTGGAGCATGGGAAATGGATACTCGCGATGTGCGGCGAGCCACGCTTCCGAGACGTCGACGTCCGAGCCGACGTAGGCGATGCCGCGGCCGCCGGAGCTCCCGCGAGGTTTGATGACGAGCGGCGCGCGGATTTCGTCCGCGAATGCCGCGACCTCGTTGGAGTTGGCAGGCAAGCGTGTTGTGGGGTGCGGAATGCCGAGCCGTTCCGCAAGCTGCATGACGCGCGCTTTGTCAAGCCCGTACGCGAGTTGAGGCGCATCCGGAAGTGGCAATCGCGTCACGCGCTCGAAATCGGAGCGATAGCGAGCAATGACTGCCAGACTTGCGTCATCTGTCGGGATCAGGACGTCGTGGGGCTCTCGTCTGAGGTACTCGAGCAACCGTTCGACGAACGCGACCGGCTGGCTGACTGGTGATGGGTAAACCAGCGTGTTACGGACGTGGCGGGAGAAGAACGTTGGTGAAAGTCGCGTCGTACTGCCGGCGGAGACGCTCAGTCCGTGTCCGCCCAGCGACTGGGCGACCACCACGGATTTGCGGAGCAAACCGTCCGTGACAAACGCGGCTCCATTCGCCAGCGTAGCAATGGCCATGAACGTTTGCCACGCTACAGGCAGATCGACAACTGGTCAGTGAACTAACTCACAGCGATTCAGCAGCGCAGTTCACAGCTCGAACTTCGCTGCTGGTCGCACATTCATCCCGCTGGGCCCGCCGCTCAGCTGGCGTTGGCGCACTGGCGGCCGATTCGCGCAAGCCGCTCGCGGCCGCGGCCAGTCGCGTCCAGCAGATGCAGCTCGAGCGTCCGAGGGCTGCCTTAGCCCACCGGATCCAGTCCGAGAGCCGCGCGTCCCGTGAAGCGGTGCTGGCGCTTGGTCTGCAGTGGGTGGAACTGGGCTGCGTGCATGTCGCGGACGAGTCGCTCCAGACCCATGCTGCGGAAGATGCCGCCCCCGCCAACCGTCTCCAGCGCCTTCTCGACGGCGAACAGTAGCGACTCTGACGCGATCGTCTTACGGATGAACAGCGCGTTCGCAGTGGCGATTTCCGGCACGAACGTGTAGTCGGCGCAGAGATCGATCATCCCCTGCACGGCCATCTGCCCGGTGACGAGCGCGTTCTCCATCTCGCCCACCAGATACCAGACGTCCACGTCGTCGCGCTTCTTCCCAACCTTCTGCAGCGCCAGGTCGCGCGCCGCCTCCGCGACGCCGAGATAGACCGAGGTGAGGACCGGCGCGGCAATGGCCGCGATGACATTGAAGATCGGCGCCCAAACGCCCTTCGGCCGGCGGGACGATACCGCGCTGTCGGGCACGAACAGGCCGTCCAGCATGATGTCGTTCGAGCCCGAGGCACGCATGGCCATCGTCCGCCACGTGTCGAGGACTTTGACGCCCGGAGCCTTCAGCGGCACGGCGAAGTGCAGCACGGTTGGGCCGTCTTTCGGATCGTCGTACAGAGCGCTGGTCAACAGCAGGTCACCCATCGGTGAACCGCTGCTGAAGGTCTTGCGAGCGGTAACTCGATAGCCGCCGTCCACGCGTTCGGCCGCGCCGCTCGAGTCCAGCCAGTCGGAGGCACCATTGGTAACCAGCACAAGCTGTTCCGCGGCGATGCGTTCAAGCAGGGGCGCGACCGGTGCGCCCTGGCGCCACAACCACACGGTCGTCCCGACAAGATGGGTGTGCATGGACAGCGCCAGCGCAGTCGCGCCGCAGTGGCGCCCGAGTTCGCGCAGCATCCCGCACAACTCGCGGTGTGATGCGCCGCCCCCGCCTAGCTCGGCCGGCACGCCAGCCCCGAAGACACGGGCCTCTTTGAGCTCGCGGTAGTTGTCCACCGGGAATGAGTCGTTTGCGTCGAGTGCGGCGGCACGCGCCGCAAAGCCCGGACCGAGCTCGCGGGCGAGCGCTACCCAATCTGTCCGCTGGCCTGGCCGAGTGCCATTAATGGCTACGGCGATTGAACTTGTCATGTCTGGTGCTCCTTCCAGGGCGTTGTTGATGGTCCCAGAGTGACGAGTCTCACCAGGCGCAGCTATCCGAGAAACCTGGGATCTTGCAGTAGCCGGTGCCCGCCCGACCCGTAAGCGCTGAGGGAAATCCCTCGCGGGAGGCGAAACCGTGTGAGGCGCCGCCCTAGACCAGGCCGTGCGTGAGAGCGAAGGCCGTCGCCGCGGCCCGGTTGCGAACCCCGAGCTTCTCGTAGATGTGGGTGATATGGCGATCCACCGTCGAGACGGCCACGACAAGTTCGGCGGCGATCTCCCTGGTTGTCCGGCCCGCGGACAGCAGTCGCAGGATCTGGAGTTCGGCCGCGGTGAGGTCGGCGAGAGGGCCATCGTGTGCAGCTGCCGGTGCGGGTGCTGGCGGTACGGCGGGTGCCGCAACCGCGCCAGTGAGCGCTTCGGCGACCGCATCCTCCACGGATAACAGCCTTCCTTCGGCCCAGGCCGCCGCGTAGGCCTCCTCGCCGAGCGCTTGTTGCGCCATCTCCAGCCCCTCCGTGAGGAGCGCCTCGAAGAGCGGGATCAGCGGCGTGCTGGACGACTCGGGCTGCGCCGCGGCAGCGCCCCCAAGCCGCACGGCTCGGCGTGGCTCAGCCTGCAAGGCTGCAATATGGGCGAAACCCGCCAGGGGCATGCGCAGACCCCACGGGCCGAGTACGTCCCGGACGACCGCTACGCCTTCCTGGTATAGCTGGTGTGCCCGGTTGAAATCGCCCAGCCGCACCGCGACGACGCCCAGCAGCAGGAGCAGGATGCCGATGCCCTCCTGATAGCCAAGCTCCCGCCGGATCGCGAGGCTGCGCGCGTAGTACTCGTGCGCTGTTGGATAGTCCGCCGCGATGTATGCGGCCAGCCCCAGCAGGTGGAGCGCCCAGGCGATGAGCCAGGGGTCTCCCACCTCTTCGGCGGCCGCGAGGCTCTCCTCGCCCAGCGAGCGCGCGGTGGCCGGTTCGTCGTCGAAGTACGCAACGCGTCCGAGGTGGTGGAGCACCAGGGCAATGGTCCACCGGTCGTCTAGTTCGCGCGCGGTCAGCAGGCTTTCGCCAAGCAGTTCACGGGCCACGGCCGAGTTGCGCTGATGGTGCGCCAGCCATCCCGCGCCATGAAGTGCCTTCATGCGCGCCGCCGACCGGCCGGGGGTTGCAGCCAATGCTCGCGCCAGCCACCGGCGCCCCTCATCGTGGTAGCTGCGCACCCACCAGAACCAGGTCAGCGCACCGCTCAGCCGCGGCGCGGCGTCGCCATGAGCTGATGAGGTCAGGCTCCACTCCAGGGCAAGCCGCAGGTTGGCGTGCTCTTCCTCCAATCGAACCAGAAACAGGCTTTCCTCCGATCGCGGAGTTTCGGCTCGGCCAGCTCCGCTAGTTGGACGAAGTAGGTGAGATGGCGATCCCGCGTGCGCTCAGCCTCACCCGCTTCCAGCAGTCTGTCACGGGCGTATTGACGGATGGTCTCGAGCAGCCGGTAGCGGACGGCGCCGCGCTGTTCCTCGGCAATCACCAGCGACTTGTCAACCAGTTGGGGCAACAGGTCGAGCACCGCGTGGGTGTGGATGCCATCGCCGGCGGCCACGGCCTCAGCCGCCTCGAAGTCCCAGCCGCCGGCGAACACTGATAGCCGTCGCAGCAACGCCCGCTCGGGATCCGAAAGCAGCATATAACTCCAGTCGACGGTTGCCCTCAGGGTCTGCTGCCGAGGCGTCGCGGTCCGCTGGCCGGCCGTCAACAGCCGGAACCGGTCGTCCAGGCGGGCCGCGATCTGTTCGACCGAAAAGGCGCGCACCCGCGCCGCTGCCAGCTCGATCGCCAGGGGGATGCCGTCCAGCCGCCGACAGATCTCGGCCAGCGCCGCCGCGTTCTGATTGGCCACGACGAAGGTGGGTAGCGCGGCGAGCGCGCGGTCGATGAAGAGTCGTACTGTTTCGTACTGGGTCAGGTACTCGAGGTCCAGGTCGCCGACCGCTGCATGCGGCGGCACGGCTAGCGAGGGCACGCGCCAGGTGGTCTCGCCCGCGCTGCCAAGCGGCTCGCGACTAGTCGCCAGGATGCGCACGCCAGGGCAACCGCGCAGAAGCGCATCAACCAGCTGCGCTGCCGCACCCACGACGTGTTCGCAATTGTCGAGGACCAGTAGCAGCGTCCTGGAGCGCAGGTACCCTACCAGACCATCTGTCACGGTCGACCCGGGTACCTCCCGAGCCCCGACCGCCGCGGCCACCGCCTGCGGGACGAGCGCTGGATCCTCCAGCCCGGCTAGCTCACCAAACCACACGCCATCCGGGTGGGGGCCCTGTTCAGCCGTCGCAACCTGAAGCGCGAGCCGCGTTTTCCCACAACCACCTGCGCCGGTAAGGGTGAGCAGGCGCGTGGTGGTCAGGAGGTGTTTGACCTCGTCGATTTCGCGTTCCCGTCCGATGAAGCTGGTGAGCTGGAGGGGAAGATTGTCGGCAGACATGGCAGGTCCCCCGCGCAGCCCATACCCGGTCGCGCAGGGGCAGGGTAGCGCAGGCGGAGGGGTGGTCTGCTGAACGCGGGTGTCCACGCAGCCATGCCGGTGCTCAAGCCGGGCGAATTCGCGCGCCGGCTGGCTCAGTAGCCGTCCTGCTGGCTGCACCCGACCGCGCGCTTCTCGACTACCATGGTCCCGCCACGCGGTCCATCCCGCGGTGGGGGGCAACGGGCCAGGATTGACCATTGATCAGCGCGGGAGGAGGCGTTGCCTGCCGATCGCTCCGCGGTCGGATGGGGAATCTAGCGATGTTCGCACCAAAAAGCACCAGCCGAAGAGCTTCACGCGAGCAGCCGCTCTCGGTCACAGCCTCTGATCATGCGCGGCAGGCGGGTGGCATCCGCGTCAGCCAGGAAACGGCCACGGCGAGGCCTCGCGTGCTCGCGCAGGCGGATGTGCTGCAGCTGCAGCGCACGCTGGGCAACCGCGCGACACGGCACGTGCTGAGCAGCACGGCGCTGGCTGGATCGCCAATGCTGCAGCGTGAGCTCGATGTCGCGTACCTCAAGAGCTGGGCGACCAACACAATTGAGACCGATAGCGTTTGGACCAACATCGTCGACCATCTCGCTGGCTACATGATGTTGATACGTCTGGACGAAGCCGTCTCGAAGAAGGTCGCCAAACTCGAGGACTTGCTCAAGGACGTCGAGCGTTGGCTATCTGCAAATCAGACGGCCCTGCGCACCAAAGAACAGCGCAAATTCAAGCTCATGTCACCCAAGAGTTGGCGACCAGCGAATACCGTCGAGGAACGCTACGACCAGATCGTCGAGCTCCAGTGGAAAGCAAAACACGAGTGGCAGATTAAGAATGCGAAGATCGATCGCCTCACGCATGGCAAGGTTCAGAACATGCTCCAGGCCGTTGCCAAACAGGAGAATGTCCTGAGCCGCAAACAGCTATTAGAGGCATTGAAGACTGCGTTGAAGGAACGGCCGCGCGGCGAACCACAGTCAAAGCAATGGGCCGAATTCGACAACCAGGTCAGCTTGTTAGACGCCGAGATAGACCTGCAGATGTCCAAGCACCCGGCGATCAAGGACTTCCAGCAATCGACAGGCGACATTCGCGCGGGCGCCATGGCGGCGCTGCAAGGTCATGCGGCGACGGCGGTCGCCGAGAAGGTCACTGGTAGCGCGGAGGACTGGGTCAGAACGAGCCTGGACAAGCTCATGCCAGCGGACGCGCCAGCCTACATCGTGATCGCCCTGGGCTCCTTCGCGCGCAAGGAGATGGCGCTGTTCTCCGACACCGACATGGTCCTGGTGTGTGAGGAACAAGACACGGCGATGCTGAAGGGGCTGATGGCCGCCTATGGCGCAATGCGGACGCGGATCAACGAGGGCAACCAGGCCTTCTCGCACGATCCGGTGATCGGCGACGTGTTCTCCGTTGACGCCTTCGCCAAGGCCGGCTTCACGGACAAGCCGCCGGATATGCGGCTGATTCACGCTCGACCTTCGGGGGCCGAGAAGTTGTACGCGCAGGTGATCGCCAAACGGCGGACGCCTGAAGTGCACGGGCGGCTGAAGAACGCGCTGAAGAATCTGCCCGAGGGTCCGAAGATCGATCTCAGCAGCAAGGAGTTCCACATCAAAGACCTCGTGCTGAAGCCAATCATCACGCCGATTGCTTTGCTTTGGAACAGCGACGAACGGAAGGACCCCAGCGTGGCTGAGCCGACGTCCGTCCGACTGCGGGCGGCGAAGGATGCACGTGCCACGAAGATGGCTGACCATTTCGAATTCTTCCTGAACCTGCGGTACCGACTGCATGCCGCGGCTGGCAGCGAAAACGACAAGCTCGTCAAAGACGGCAAACTCTGGTCGTCAGAGGTTGAGAAGGCACTGACCACGTTCGGCGCGGACTACCCGCAGTACGTGGCGTACATTCACGAGCAAGCGCAGCGGCTCTAGGTCCGGACCAGCGGCGGGTCGAGGACGCGCGAGGATCTGGACGCGAGGATGGGGCAAGAGAAGATGCCGCTCGACCTGATCTGGGACGGAGTCACGCGTCGCGAGACGCTCGGGTCCAGCGGCCAGTGCGTTGCAACTGGAGTCGATACGGTGCATGCACGTTGTTGGTCTCCGTGTAGGCCGGATCGGTCATACTGCCCAACATCCTCGTCTGTTCCTGCATCGAGGATGTTTGCTCGACCGGTGGGTGCTCATCCCCTCGCCAGATTGCAGAAATCGGCCGCGGACCAGGCCTCACCGACCCCACCGCGAACGGTGCCTCGATCGCTGCTTCGCCGGGAGACCAGCAGGCAGTGCGCGAGAGCGGTATTCTGGTCAGCGCTTCTCGGAGGAGGAGCCACCCGGTGTTCCCCGCACCGCCGGGCGATCCGCGCACAGGAGAGTGTATCGTGGCCCAAGCACTCGACCCGACCCAGCACGTGTCATCCGAAGAGCTCCGACTGACCCGCCGCAATCTGTTTCCGCTTGTTGGCGCGGCGGCGCTCGCGCCGCTCGTCGTACCGTCGCTTGCCTCAGCAGCTCAGGAAACTGTTAGTCATCACGGCAGCGACGACGACGACGACGATGACGGCGCGCGCGCCCCTTCGCGCTTCGTCTACGTCGGCACGTACACCAGCAAGGCGCCTGGCGGCATCAATCCGAGCACGTCCAAGGGCGTGTACGTCTTCAAGATGGACGGCCGCAACGGCGCGCTCGAGCTGGTCCAGGTGGTCGAGCTGGTCGACCCATCGTGGGTGACCATCGACACCAGCTTCAGCCACGTGTACGCGACCAGCGAAGTCAGCACGTGGAAAGGCACCCCGAACAGCGGCGGCGTCACGGCATATTCAGTCGATGCAACTACTGGCAAGCTCACCTTCATCAACGATGAACCGACGCGCGGCGCCATCCCGGCGCATGTCATCCTCGATCCGTCCGGCAAATTCGCCCTGATCGCCAACTACATTGGCGCGAACTTTACGGTCATTCCGATTCAGTCCATGGGCGGCGTCGGGCCAGCCACGGACGTCTTCGCCGTCTCTGGCAAGGGCCCGAATACTGCGCGCCAGGAGGCGCCCCATCCGCATCAAACCCTTGTCGACCCGGCCGGTGCGTTCGTCTTCGGACCCGACCTCGGCACCGACAAAGTCTGGTCCTGGACGCTCGACGCGGGCAAGCTCTTGCCCAATGCGAACCTGCCCGCGGATCTGGTGGCATCGGGCTCGGGGCCGCGCCATATGTCGTTCCACCCGACTGGCAAGTTCGTCTACGTGATCGATGAGATGGTTTCGTCGGTCACCGCCTTCAGCTACGACCACGCCGCGGGCACCTTCACCTGGATCCAGACGATCTCCACGCTGCCCGCCGACTTCACGGGCTCCAGCTCGACTGCGGAGATCATCGTGCATCCCAGCGGCAAATGGGTGTACGGCTCGAACCGCGGCCACAACACCATCGTTGCCTTCCGCATCGACCAGACGACGGGCAAACTGAAGGTCATCAACTGGACATCGACGCAGGGCTCGATCCCGCGCGGGTTCAACATCGATCCGTCCGGTCGGCTGATGCTCGTTGGCAATCAGAATTCGGACACCGTCGTGCCATTCCGCATCAACCAGAACAGCGGTCGCTTGCACCCAACCGGCGCGATTACGAGCACGCCTGTGCCAGTGAGCTTCGCCTTTGGCAGAGTGACCTCCGGTTAGACCGCACGTGAGTCTGGGACTGCGCGGCAAACTAGTCCTCGTGGGCGGACGTGATACACGCACGAATGTCTGCGCGCTCGAGGTGCCCTTGGCTCGCGGCTGAGGATCGACACGCGGGCGATCGCCGCGCTCGCCGATGTGTACGAGCGTTGGGACGGACGCGGCATCCCCGACGGCCGTGCGGGCGATCGGCTGGACCCGATCGCGCGGATCGTGCATGTCGCCGGGCCGCGGTCAATCGCGCGGCGAACGCGGATGCCCGTGCGGCGGGTTGCTCGCCCTGCTCCTGTGGGGCACCGAGGTTACACAAGCTGCGATGCGGCCCAGAAGGCAAGTCCAGCTGCCACCAGCTCGACTGGCAGTGGCACCGCGAGCCGTAAGGCTGCCAACACGAACAAGATGACAGCGATGAGGACAAACACGCGCGAGATGGTGAACGGCCGCATGGATTCAACTCCGTCGATCTGAAATGTAGGGCTGTTGCAGAGCTGGGTCGACCAGGTCCGAACTTTCTACCTGTTCATGGTCGCACGAGAGACCTTTTGTCGCCCTGGCTGCACCACACGACCACCTGACCGGCACTCTCAAGGAGTCGGGCGCGGCTTCAGTTATCAATCGCCCTGATCTAAGCTTCATGTGGCGCGTTAGATGTGCTCGACATCGACCTCGGACCGGCGCTTTTCGCGTTCCTCCTCGCGTTTGTTGCCACACCGATCGGCCTGGCTGCAGTGGCCACCGTGGCGATCGTGCGCCTCGCCCGGAACGCGACCACGCGACTGGCAATTGGGATGTACGTGATGCTTGTGTGCGCTTTCGTCACGCCCGCGCCGATTGTGTGGGGTGACGACCATCTGGGCTTCACATCTTCGCAGGCGTTAGAGGGCTATGGAGCGCTGTTCTGGAGTGTCGGCGCAGTCGCGACCCTGGACAGCCTGACTGGGGTTTTGAAGCGGCGCCAGGTGCTTGTGCTGGCTTTCGGCCTCATCGTCGCCGCCAGCGTGCTCTGTGGCTTGGTGGTGGGCGGCACTGATGCAGCGCTGGGTCTGGCCCTGCTCCCCGCGGTTGGGACCGTGGAGGTTCTGCTTGCGCTCTGGTGGCTGGCGCATCGGGTTGCTGGCGTGGCCGCGGCGCTGGACTGGCGATGGGCGGTGGGGACTGGGGCGTTCTGCGCCTGCGCCATGGGCGCGTACGTCTATCTGCGTGGGCCGCAGGCCTTCGGTTCGCAGGCGAGCGCAACGGATCTCGCGCTGCTTGCGGTGTCGGTGTGCTTGCCAGTCGTCCCGCTCGCTCGTGTGCCCGCGCGGGCGGTTCGGCGGCCGGCGCGACCAGCGGAATATCACTAGCGCCGGGGGGTGCCCATGTGGCATGCGCGCTGCCTTCTGGCGTTACAGTCACGCGCGAGGCACTGAACGGAGTCTTCAACATGCACTGGATACTTGGCACCCGGGCGGTGCTCGTGCTCGTACTCGGTCCCCTGCTGGTCGTGCTTGTGAGCCCTGCAACCGGCCGCGCCGCAATTGGCCATGAACCCGTAATCCTCATACCCGGCGTCGGCGGCTCGGAGTTCACCGCCGGCTCCGCATTTTCCTTGAGCGTGGACAACGGCCACGGCGGGACGTTCAACCGGAACTATGGCGCTGGTGAGAAAATCTGGGTGAACACGCTTCAGGTCGTACTGCCGGGCGACGACGACTACCTGGACGCGCTCAAACTGCGGTCCGATGGGATGACACCCGTCGCACCCGCTGTCCAGGTCAGCGGGATCTACTGGGACGCGTATGGCGACTTGGTTGATTACCTGCAGCGGCAGGGCTACGTCATGGGCGTTGACCTGTGGCTGTTTCCCTATGACTGGCGGCAGGACGTTGAGCTAACAGCGCAAAGCCTGGACGCGCTGATCATGCAGGCCCTGGTCGCTGCCAACGGAGGCCAGACGGACCAGGCCGCGTGGAGCATTCAGCGCGTGGACATTGTCGCCCATTCGCTTGGCGGTCTCGTCGGGCGCGCGTACATCGCCGATCCGGCACGTGCCGCTCGCGTCGATCAATTGATCACCCTCGGATCGCCACAGTTTGGCGCGACCAAGGCGCTCAAAGCGCTGGTGTACGGCGATCAGTTCGGGCCGTGGTTCCTGGGCATCGGCATCAATCCCCAGGAGACGAAAGACCTTTCCCAGAACATGGCGGCGGGCATGCAGCTGCTGCCGTCACGCGCGTACGACCAATTGTACGACAACAGCGACTCAACTCGCTTGCGGCCCTGGGTAGAGGATCGTGATATCGACGGTGACGGCGGTGTGCTGGGCGTGCTCGGGTACGACCAGACAAACCAGCTTTTGCTGCGCCTGGGGAAGAATGAGCTCTTGCTCGGCCGGGCACGCAACTTCCATGACACGCTCGATCCCCAGGTCGATGGCGGTCTCAACGGCGTCCAGTGGTCGGCATTGGTCGGTTATGGCTCTGGCACACTCGGCCAGATCCGCGAGTACACCGGCCTGTGTCTCACGTGGTGGTGGTACCAGCCATGCCCCAAACGTGACGAAATCCCGATCGACGGCGACGGCACTGTGGCTGTTTTGTCGGCGACGATGAGTGACCCCTGGCGCGACAACGTACTCGCGACTGGCGCGGAGCTGTCATATGTTCAGCGCGAGCACAGCGCGCTGGTGAAACGGGATGAGGCGGGGGATGGCCCGGGCCTGGAATGGATCGGGGCAACCCTGGCTCAGGGCTCCCGGGCGGGGGCAGCGGACGTTGCGGCCGCGCTCGCTCCGTCAGCCAGCGACGCGCTCACGACTGCCAGAGCACCCTCGGTGACGCGGACACCAGCCAAACGGCTGAGCGGCACGTGGATTTCGGCGCTGGGCCCGGTCGCGATGCAGATCAGCGACTCGAGCGGGCGCACTACCGGGCGCTCCCGCGCCTCCGCGGCCAGGGTCGTTGCCATACCGGACACTGGTTATGACCAGTTGCCGGAGGCGGAGTTCACCTTCATCAAGCAGGACGTCGGCTACACGATTGATCTGGCCGCGGAACGCGCAGGCAGTGTCGACCTGAAGGTGCGCGTCCTTGGCAATGGGCGCGTCGAGCGGACGGCTGTTTACCTGGGCGCCGCACTCGGCCTGAGCGGGCGTGCACGGCTCTCCGTGAGGCCCGGCACAGGCCATGCAGCAAACCCAGCTGGTTGGCCGGCTCTCGAGGTCGACACCGACGGAGACGGTACGTTCGAGGCCCGCGTCCGAGCGGCGGCCGTGCTCGACGCCATCGACAGCGCCGACAGCCGCGCGCCTGACCTGGTGATTGATTCGCCGGCCCCGGCCGTTACGGGCGGCGGTCCGGTGACCGTCCGCTGGCGCGCCACGGACCCCGGCGCCGGCTTGTTGCTCGAGAGTGCCGTGATTGACCCGGACGCCACACCACGAACCGTTACGCAAGGTGAGCGTGTGAGCCTCTCGTCCGGGCAACACAGGCTGGTGGTAGTGGCCACAGATCGGGCCGGAAACGCGCGCAGTCGGGAACTCGCGTTCGTGGTGCCATAGCCGTGGTTCGATTCCCGTGCGTCCGCGTGGGGTTGTAGCGCGACAACCAATGCGCTATACGAGCCCGGCAGCCAAAGTGACGCGCTGGCCTGCCAGGTACACGGCGTCGACGTTGGCGACGCTGCCGACATCATTGGCGGCGTTGCCGCGAGCCAGCAGCAGGTCGGCGCTCAGACCGGGGCGGAGGGTGCCGAATTCATCGGCGCGGCCGATTGCCGCGGCGGCGCCGCCGGTGGCGCCGTGAATCGCCTCGAGTGGCGAGAGGCCACACACGACCAGCTCCTCCAGCTCGCGCCACAGATCGTTGAACCGCGTATAGCGCCAGCCGGCATCGGAGCCGACCAGCAGCCGCACGCCGGCGCGATGCAACCGACGTATCATCTCCCATTGCGCATCGCGTCGCCGTCGCCATAGCTCGCGATCTGCTTCAGATGGCGCCATCTCCACCATGTCACGCGTGACCTGCAGCGTGGGCGTAACTGGAATCTTCGATTCGGCCAGGCCTTCGGCGACCGCATCGTCAAAACCGAACAGCGCGCCGGGCACCGAGAAGTACCCGTGCTCGATCGAATCCACCCGCGCCGCAACAGCGTTGGCAACCGCGGCCGTGGCCGTGCAGTGCATGGTGACCCGTCGCCCCAGTCCGTGCGCGGTGCGCACAATGGACTGCAGCTCGTCGGGCAAGAAGCTGGGCTGATCGGAGATGCTGCCGGGCGTTCCGCCGCCCGAGCCTGCCACCTTGATGAAGTCGGCGCCGGCGCTGATCACCCGCCGCACCATGTGCCGCGCGCCGACTTCACCGTCGACCTCGCCGCCGAACGGACGCATGTGCCCTCCGCTGATGGTCAGTGGCCAGCCGCACGAGACGATGCGTGCCACCGGCACGAGGCTGCTCACTTGCGCTTCCCGGACGTCCAGGACCGTCGTCAGGCGGGCGCCGCAGTCGCGCACCGTGGTGATGCCCGCCTCGAGGGATGCCCGCGCGTTGCGAACGGCGCGCAAGGCAAGCGCTACGTCCGAGTGAGCCTCCATGTAGGGCACGAACGGGCTGTTGTCGCTGGCCAGGCTGAGATGGACATGCATGTTGATCAGCCCTGGCAATAACGTCTGGCCAGGCGCATGCACGACCGCGTCATTCTCGGCCGCTGTGATCTCTTGGGCAGGACCGACCGCGGTGATTCGTCCGCTGTCGTCGAAGGCGAGCGCGTAGTCCGTGCGCGGTGGCGCGCCGGTGCCATCGATCAGCCATTCAGGAACGATGACCGTCCTCATACTTTCAGCCGCGGATCCAACGCGTCGCGCAGGCCGTCGCCAAGCAGATTCAAAGCAAGCACCGTGAGCATGATCGATACGCCCGGAAACGTGGCGATCCACCATTGCTCGCGCAAATACTGGCGGCCCTCGCTGAGCATGCGTCCCCACTCGGGAGTTGGTGGCTGACTGCCCAGCCCGAGGAAGCTCAGTGTCGCCGCGACGAGGATGGCGGAGCCGACGCCCAGCGTGGCGACGACGATGATCGGCGCCACCACGTTGGGCAGGATGTGGCGCACCAGGATGGCGGGGTCTGTCGCGCCGATGACGCGCGCGGCGTCCACGTACAGGTTCTCGCGCGCAGCGAGCACGGATCCGCGGGTCAGCCGCGCGTACGTCGGGATCGACGAGATGCCGACCGCGACCATCAGGCTCTGCAGGCTCGGCCCAAGCACAGCCACGATCCCCAGCGCCAGGAGGATGCCCGGAAAAGCCAGCATCACGTCGACGATACGCATCAGCACACCGTCCACCCAGCGGCCGTAGTAGCCGGCCAGCAGGCCGATGGTGATGCCCGGCAGCAAGGCGATGGCTACAGCGATGGGGCCCACGGTGAGGGAAATGCGTGAGCCCAAGACGACGCGGGAGAAGACGTCACGCCCGTACTGGTCCGACCCGAAGATGTACGGCAGTCCGGGGCTGTACAGCTGGTGAACCGGGTCGATGCCGATGGGGTCGAAGCGCGCGATGAGCGGCGCCAGCACGGCCACCAGCACGATGGCGACGAGCATGACCAGGCCGCCGAGCGCTCCGCGATTGCGGGCAAGGCGGCGTCCGAGGTCGAAGCGGCGCGCCGGCGGCAGCGCGGTGCGGTCGATCAGGATAGGCGCGCTTACAGCAGTGGTAGCCATGAAGCTCTCTCAGGCGTACCGAATGCGTGGGTCGAGGACGCCGTACAGGAGGTCGACCAACAGGTTCACGACGACGTACGAGGCCGCCACCACCAGGACCACGCCCTGGACGATGGGAAGGTCCTTGTTGAGGATGCCGTCGATGATGAGTCGACCCAGGCCGGGCCTGCCAAAAACCGTCTCCACGACGAACGTGCCGGCCAGTAGTTGGCCGAACTGGAGTCCGAAGATCGTGACCACCGGGATCAGCGCGTTCTTGAGCGCGTGGCGCGCGATCACCACCCACTCCAGCAACCCTTTGGCGCGGGCGGTGGTGACGTACTCCTGGCGCAACACTTCGAGCATGCTCGAGCGCGTGAGGCGCGCCAGGATGGCGGCTGCGCCGAGTCCGAGCGTGACAGCTGGCAGCACGAGGTGCTGGAGGTCGCCGCCACCCGTGGCAGGGAACACGCGCAGACGCAGCGACAGGAGAAAGATCAGCAGCAAACCGAGCCAGAAGCTCGGCATCGAAACGCCCAGCAGCGCCACGAGCATCGAGGCAAGCTCCATCCACGAGTGCTGCTTCACGGCCGCGACGATGCCGAGCGAGACCCCTAAAGCCGCCGCGACGACGAGGCCGGCGACCGCAAGCTGCAGCGTCGAGGGCAGATTGTCGGCGATCTCCTGCGCTACCGGGCGGCGGGTGCGGATCGAGGTGCCAAGGTCGCCATGGGAGGCGTTCCACACGAAGCGACCGAACTGCACGGGCAGTGGGTCATCCAGGTGAAGCTGCGAGCGCAGGCGCTCAACCTGCTCGGGCGTGGTCTGGAATTCGCTGAGCATCAGGCGCACGGCATCGCCGGGAACCAGCTGCAGCATCGAGAACACCAGCAGTGAGACGCCGAGCAGGACGGGGAGCGCGGCCAGGGCGCGCTGCGCGAGGTAGGCATTCATGGGCTCGCTGCCGCCCTGCTCAGGTGAACACTACTACTTGATGGCCACGTCGGTGAGCAACGGATAGCTGTTGCCCGTGAACTTCAAGCCGCTCACGTTCGGCTTCATAGCGAACACCGACAGCTGATCAACCAGCGGAACGCCCACCGCCATATCCATCAGCTTCTGTTCGAGCTGCAGGTAGACCTGCTTCCGCTTGGCCGCGTCGGGCTCCTGCCGGCCCTGCTCGAGGGTCTTGTCCACTTCGGGGTCCTTGATGCACGACCAGTTGAAGTTCCCGCCAACGTTGGACGAGTGATACAGCGCATACAGCGCGTCGAGCTCGCCACTGCGCAAGAAGAGTGTCATGCCATTGGCTGCGCAGTGGTAGTTGTCCTCATACCACGGTGGCCGCGCCTGGGCCTTGATCTTCACGTCGATGCCAGCCTGGCGCAGCTGCCCCTGGAGCAACTCGTTGGC
>Ga0137372_10002692_pt1 | contig 17214 bp, 13 predicted proteins | sample SagtaG_6_FD_104911 | JGI IMG/M metagenome (GOLD analysis project Ga0137372, IMG submission 104911) | Vadose zone soil microbial communities from Sagehorn Ranch, Mendocino, California, USA - Sage1_R_60_16 metaG | ecosystem: Environmental > Terrestrial > Soil > Vadose zone | place: USA...
GCGGGACGCGAGGGCGAATGCACGTCGCTGTCGATACTCTCGAAAAAGGGTCCGGAGTTCAGCGATGTCAAAAGTCCGTACCAGCTAGCCGAGACACTTCAGGCCGCCGGTCACAAGGCGGAGATCAAAGAATTTAAAGCGGGAACCCGGCCCGCGGTCGAAGTTAGAGCGCCTTCGGCGGGACTGTACGTCATGTTTGTAAAAAAAGAGTTTTGCGACAAGCCCATCCCTCCGCCGGAAAAAAAATGACCTTCTACTCGTCGTCTTCCTGACGGCGTCTCGGACGGTCGGCCTGCTTCAAGAATTTCTTTCTCAGTCGAATCGATTGCGGCGTTACTTCCACTAATTCATCGTCGGCGATCCATTCGATGCCTTCTTCGAGGCCCATTTCTCTGTGTGGAGTGATGATAATATTCTCGTCGCGGCCCGCAGCTCGGATATTGGTGAGCTTCTTCTCGCGGCATATATTGACGTTGAGATCGACATCGCGCGAATACTCGCCGACGACCATGCCTTCGTAGACCCGCGCGCCCGGCGGAACAAAAATAATACCTCGCTCCTGCAGATGAAAGACGGCATACGGCGTAGTCTGGCCTTCGCGATCGGCAACCATGGCGCCGTTGGTGCGCGATTGAATATTTCCATGCCAGGGCGCCCAGCCGTCGAATAGGGCGTTCATGATGCCCGTGCCGCGCGTATCGGTAAGAAACCGGGAGCGAAAGCCGATCAAGCCGCGCGACGGCACGTTGAATTCCAATCGGACCCGGCTTGAGCCGCCATGGGTCATTTTGGTCATCTTGCCTTTGCGCATCGCCAGAAGCTGCGAAACGACACCGATAAAATCCTCCGGGATGTCGATCACAAGCAATTCGACAGGTTCGTGGAGCTTGGCATCAATCTCCCGCGTTACTACAGTCGGTTTGGAGACCATCACTTCGTAACCTTCGCGGCGCATGGTCTCAATGATGATCGCGAGTTGAAACTCGCCGCGGCCGGTGACTTGGAACGAATCCGGCTGCTCGGTATCGGCGATGCGCAGGCTGACATTTTTCTTTTGCTCCAAGAAGAGCCGCTCGCGCAGCTTGCGCGAGGTGACGAATTCTCCCTCGCGGCCCGCCCAAGGTGAGTTGTTCGAGCTGAAGACCATCGTGATGGTCGGTTCGTCGATCCGTAGCGCGGGCAGCGCTTTGGGATTTTCCCGGTCGGCGACGGTATCGCCGATGCCGATGTCCTCGATGCCGGCGATGGCGACGATATCTCCGGCATCGACAGAGTCGATCTCGACGCGTTTCAACCCTCGCCAGCCATAGACTTGAGTGACTTTTACCGCCTGCTGTGTGCCGTCGGCCCGGCAGAGGGTGTAGTTGCCGGCGGCAAGCTTGCCGCTCTTCAATCGTCCGATGGCCACGCGGCCGACATAATCGTTGTAGTCTAAATTGTTCGCCTGAAACTGCGTCGGTAGGGCGGGATCAAAGGCGGGACCCGGCAATGTCTGGACGATCAAATCGCAAAGCGGTTGCAGATCCTTGCCCGGCTGTTTCAGATCCCGTGTCGCCGTGCGCGCACGGGCGTTGGTATAGACGACGGGGAAGTCGAGTTGCCCTTCGGTGGCGTCGAGATCAATGAAGAGATCGTAGATTTCGTCGAGAACTTCAGCTACACGCGCGTCTGGCCGGTCAATTTTGTTGATGCACACAATCGGCGGCAGGTTAGCTTCCAAAGCTTTCTTCAAAACAAAGCGGGTTTGCGGCAACGGTCCTTCGGACGCGTCGACCAAGAGCATCACCCCATCCACCATCGCCAAAGTCCGCTCGACCTCGCCGCCGAAGTCGGCATGGCCCGGGGTGTCGACGATATTGATCTTTACGCCGCCATAGCGAATCGTCGTGTTCTTCGCCATGATCGTAATGCCGCGCTCGCGTTCCAAGTCCATGGAATCCATGATGCGCTCGGCGACGTGTTCGTTGGCGCGAAAAATGCCGCTTTGATGCAGCAGTCCGTCGACCAGGGTTGTCTTGCCGTGATCGACGTGAGCGATGATCGCAATATTGCGGAGATCGTCCCGGCGAACGAATTTCGTTGAAGTCATACTTCAATGTTATTGGGGAGCGCGGCTATCTTGTCAAGCGACGGCCGAATAACCGCCGGTTCGGTGCTCCCATCAAGGGCGTTTCTTGCGACTGGCTCTACCCTAGAGTATTCTACCAAGATACATGGGGCGACTGTCGCGATATATATGGCGGTACTGGCGAAGTTATCTGGTCGGCGGGCTTTGCCTATTGGGGACGGCAACGTTAGTGATGTGGATTCCCTGGTGGATCCGCGAGGCGGTGCGCGTCATCGAGCACGGGGGGCCCATGCGCGACGTCACCTATTACGCCGTGCTTATCATAGCCGCCGCGGTGGTGCAGGGCGTCGTCCGTGCCTACTCGCGCGCGTTGATCTTTAACGCCGGGCGCACTGTCGAATACGATTTGCGCAACGATCTTTTCGCACATCTTCAGAAACTGCCGCTGTCCTTTTATCACAACCAACGCACCGGCGACCTCATGTCGCGGGTGATTAACGACATCTCCGCCGTGCGCATCATGCTCGGTCCGGGGGTCCTCAATTTTGTCAACGCGCCGCTTTATTACGTGTACGCCGTCGCGCTGATGCTGTCGATGGACGTGCGCATGACGTTGGCGGCGTTAGCGCCATTCCCGCTGCTGATGTACGTGGCGGCCAAGTTTCGCGGCAGAATCATGAAAAGCTCGCTGCAAGTGCAGCAACAGATGTCGGTTCTCAGCAGCCACGTGCAGGAAAATCTGAGCGGCATGCATGTCGTCAAAGCCTACGCGCAGGAGCAGTTCCAAGCCCAGCAGTTCATCGGTTTAAACAAGGACTACGAAGTCAAAAGTCTCGAGATGGCGAAAATGCGTGGCATCGTCAATCCCATCATGCAGGGCATCAACGGCCTGACGGTGCTGATCGTCATCTGGTACGGCGGGGTGCGTGTCATGCGCGGTGATTTGTTGGTCGCCGACATCGTCGCGTTCATCGCCTATCTCAATGTGCTGGCATGGCCGACGGCGGCGTTCGGATGGATGCTTTCCCTGGTGGAACGGGGCCGCGCGGCCATGCGGCGCCTTGAAGAGATTCTCGAAACGACGCCGGCGATCGCTAATGAGCCGACGCCGCAAATCACGTTTTCGCTCAAACAGGGCATCGAATTCCGCGACGTCTCTTTCACCCATGAGCGGCAGAGAAACGGGCACGCGACGCTCGAGGGCATCGACTTCAAGCTGCCGGTTGGACGCTCGGTCGGGCTAGTCGGACGGGTCGGCTCGGGCAAGAGCACGGTCGCGCAATTGGTGCCGCGGCTATTCGATGTCTCCACCGGCGCGGTGCTCATGGACGGCCAAGATATTCGCAAACTGTCTTTGCACGAGCTGCGCAAGATGATCGGCTACGTGCCCCAAGAGCCGTTTCTTTTTTCCACCTCGCTGAAAAACAATTTGGCCTTCGGCCGCGACGCCTGTTCCATGGAAGAGGTCGCGCGCGCCGTCCAAATCGCCAAGCTGGACCGCGACGTGGAAATCTTTTCCCACGGTCTCGATACCATCGTCGGCGAACGCGGCGTGACCCTTTCCGGCGGACAAAAACAGCGGGCGACGCTGGCTCGCGCGCTCATCATGGATCCGCCGGTGTTGATCCTCGATGATTGTCTTTCCAGCGTAGATGCGCAAACCGAGGCTGAAATTCTCCATGAGCTTAGGGCGATTCTCAAAAACAAGACTTGTCTGATCATTTCGCACCGAATCTCCGCGGTGAAAGAGGTGGACGAGATTCTCGTGCTCGACGAAGGCCAAATCATCGAGCGCGGCAATCACGACCAACTGGTGCGCCTCGGCGGTGTTTATGCCGAACTCTATCAGCAACAGCGGCTGAGCGAGGAGTTAGAACAGATCTAGATGGCGCAAGCAATCGCCCAAGAGGAACTTCTCGGTAAGGCCTACGATTTCAGGCTCATCAGGCGCCTGTGGCAGTTCATCCGTCCCTACAAACGGCTGTTCCTTATCAGCATGCTGGTGCTGCCGCTGCAGCAGGCATTTGGTCTAGCCCAGCCGTATTTGATGAAGATCGGCATCGATCAGTATATCGCCGGAAAAGACCTCTGGGGCTTGCAGACGGTGATGCTGCTGTTCCTGGGCGCGCTGATCGGCGAGACGGTCGCGATATTTGCTCAGTACTATCTGTCCATGGTGGTGGCGCAGCGTTGCCTCGCCGACCTGCGCGTGGCGATCTTTTCCCACGTGCAGAAACTGCCGATGAGCTACTTCGACCGCAACCCGGTCGGCCGCCTGGTTACCCGCATGACCACCGATGTAGACGTGCTCCAGGAGATGTTTTCTTCGGGGGTCATGACCCTCGTCGCCGATTTCACCATGGTCATCTGGATCGTCGGCATCATGTTCTATCTAGACGTCGAGTTAGCGTTAGTGTCGCTGGGTTTGATCCCGCCGATGGCATTCGCCATCAACTTCTTTCGCGTCAAGGCGCGCCAGACCTACCGGCTGATCCGCGAACGAATCGCGCGCATCAACGCGTACCTGGGCGAGGCGATTTCCGGTATGTCGGTGATCCAGCTGTTCGCCCGCGAGGAAAAAACCTTTCATGAATTCGAGGTGCTCAACGCCGACCATCGCGACGCTTATCATTTGTCGAATTTGTACGAAGCGGCGCTCTATTCGATGGTCGAGGCGGCGGGCGCCGTCAGTGTTGGCCTGTTGCTGTGGTACGGCGGCGGCGAGGTGCTGCAAGGTATTATCGGCATCGGCACGCTGGTGGCGTTTAAGGAATATATCCATCGATTCTTCGTGCCGCTGCGCGAGTTCAGCCAAAAGTACGCAGTCATGCAGTCTGCGATGGCGTCGGCGGAGCGGATCTTTCAGTTGCTCGATACGCCGGTGGACATTCAAAGCCCGAGAAATGCGCAGGTGCCGAAGCCGTTTCGCGGTGAAGTAGTATTCGACGACGTTTGGTTTCACTATCAATCCGGCGACCCGGTGTTGAAGGGCGTATCTTTCCGCATCGAACCGGGAGAGAAGGTAGCTCTTGTCGGAGCGACAGGCTCCGGCAAGACGACCACGATCAAGCTGCTCAACCGTTTTTACGATATCGGGCAGGGCTCGATTAAGGTTAGCGGCCTCGACGTGCGACAATGGGATCTCCGGGCGTTGCGCCAGCATGTCGGAGTGGTGCTGCAGGACGTCTTTCTCTTTGCCGGCGACGTGCGCGCCAATCTAGCGCTAGGCGATCCGTCGATTCCGCTGGAGCGAATCGAGCGGGCAGCGCAGCTGGCCAATGCGGACAGCTTTATTTGCGCGCTGTCGGACGGCTATCATGGCCACGTGCGTGAGCGCGGCAGCAATTTTTCCGCCGGCCAACGCCAGCTGCTTTCGCTGGCGCGAGTCTTGGTTTACCAGCCGGAAATCCTCGTCATGGATGAAGCAACCTCGAGCGTCGATACCGAGACCGAAGCGCTCATACAAGACGCGTTGGAAAAGGTCATGCGCAACCGAACTTGTCTTTTGATCGCGCACCGACTTTCCACTATCCGCAACGCCGACCGCATCATTGTTCTCCACCACGGTGAGGTTCGCGAAGTGGGTTCCCACGCTCAGCTGATGGAAAAGAAAGGTATCTATCATCGATTATACCAGTTACAATACGAGCGCGAACAATTGAAATTCGCCACCCCTGAAACGGCGTTGAAAGTTAATGCGTAATCCCGCTCAAATACGTCTTCCCGAGATCTCTCTATCCCATTATCTAACGCAACTGAGACGCAGCCCATACTCATGGCTCATCCTTCTCGGTACGCTGGTTGGATCGATCGTTTCCGGCTGCTCGCCGATTTACGTGCTGCGGGCCGCCTACGAAGAGGGCAAGATCCTCTGGCGGCGCGAGCCCATCGCAAATTTCATTCAAAACGTCGAGGTGCCGCAGGACACCAACGAAAAATTGCGGCTGGTCTTGGCGGTCCGCGAATACGCGCGGGACGTGCTCAAGCTCAACGTCCGCGGCAGCTACTCGAGCTACTCCTATGTTGACCGGCCGGATCTGACTTACATCGTCGTCGCTGCGCCCAAGACTGAGCTGCGTCCGTATACGTGGTGGTTTCTGATCGTCGGCAGCGTGCCCTACAAGGGTTATTTCTCCAAGCAGGACGCTGAAGCGGAAATCGAAAGATTAAAAGCCGAGGGTTACGACACCAATATGCGTACCTCGGCGGCCTTCAGCACGCTCGGCTGGTTCGACGACCCTCTGCTCTCTCATTTGCTCAAATACGACAGGGTGATGCTGAGCGAGATCGTCTTTCACGAGTTGTTTCACAACACGCTTTACCTGAAAGGCGCCAGCGCGTTCAACGAAAGCGTGGCGAACTTCATTGGTCATCGCGCGTCGATCGATTTTTTCCGCGAACGCTCCGGCGAAGGCAGTGCCGAGCATCTGCGCGCAACTCAGTTGTGGGACGACGAGCGCGAATTCGGCGCCTTCATCGCTGAAGTCGCCGGCACCCTCGCGGAGCTTTATGGCCGGGACATCGCAAAAGATGACAAGCTACGGCTGCGCGAGGAAATCTTTGCCCGCGCGAAGGCCGAATGGGCGCGCCGTGTCGCCGATCGGCCGGTCCAACGCTTTCGCGGCTTCAGCCAGCAACCGCTCAATAACGCGGTGCTGATGCATTATCTCGTCTATTTGAAGGACCTCGACTTGTTCGAGTCGATCTACGAGTCCAGCGGTCGCAACTTGGTACGAACGATCGAAGCTATCCGCACCGCCGTTCGAGACCGCGGCGAGCCGTTCGAAGCCTTGCGGGCCTGGCTGGATAAATCACAAACCAACCAATCCGCCGCGCGGCACTAAACTTCCCAATTACCATTTACTCGCCGTGGCAGCCTGGAAGCGCTGGATCGCTGCGATGTGGGCCGACGGTGACGACAGGCCGGCTCGCATCGTATTTAGACTCACGTGCGTGGCGCCGAGATCTTTCCAGGCTTGCAGCTCTCTCAGCCAAGAGTCGGGTGAACCCTGGCCAAAACCGATGCGCCCTTCGATGCCGATATCGTCGGGGTTGCGCCCAGCCTCTCGTGTATAGAGTCGAATTTTCTCAATCGCTGCCCGGCATTTGTCATCGGGCGCCATCAGCGGAAACCAGCCGTCGCCAAGCTTGGCGAGACGGCGCCAGGCGCGCTCGTCGCTGCCGCCAAACCAGATCGGGATCGGCCGCTGGACGGGCAGCGGGTTGATCCCGGCATCGGTGATCTTGTGCCAGCGTCCGTCGAAGCTGACGAGTTCCTGTGTCCAGAGTTTGCGCATAACTTCGATTTGCTCTTCTGACCGGCGTCCCCGATTATGGAAATTTTCGCCGAGGGCCTCGTATTCTACCGGGTTCCAGCCGATGCCGATGCCGAGGCGCAAACGACCGCCGCTTAGAACATCTAACGCCGCCGCCTGCTTGGCGACTAGGACCGTTTGGCGCTGTGGCAAAATAATGATGCCGGTCACAAGCTCGACTTTCTTAGTCAGTCCGCCCAAATAGCCAAAAAGAACAAGCGGTTCATGGAACGTGTCTAAGTGAGAATAGGCCGGCTTCCAGCCGGGCCGGCTGGCGGGATTGGCGCCGACAACGTGATCGTAGGCCAAAATATGTAAAAACCCCAATTCTTCCGCGGTTTGGGCATAGTCCTTGATCAGCGCCGGGTCGGTACCGATTTCAGTTTGGGGAAACACGACTCCAACTCTCATGGCTATCTCCTATTTTTATGGTAGATATTAAATAATAGGCGTATTTTTGCCCGTTATAAAAGGAGGGCCCTTGCTTTTTCATTGCCCCGTGCGCAAATTCTCATTGATTATCTAGAGTGACATGGTCTACTTATTTCGTAGGATTTTGCAGAAAAGGGAGGGGGAAATATGAATGGTTTTCGTACCACGATTCTCCTCGCGGCGCTGACCGCGTTGGTCGTCTGGATCGGCCAGATGGTCGGCGGTCCAAATGGCGCGGTTTTGGCACTGATCATAGCCGGCGCTATGAATTTCTTCAGTTACTGGTTCAGCGATAAGATTGTGCTCAAAATGTACGGCGCTCAAGAGATCACGGCAAACGATGATCCGGAGCTGTACGGCTTGGTCCAAGATTTAACGACAAGGGCCGGTTTACCCATGCCAAGAGTCTACATCATACCGGAAGAGACGCCGAATGCGTTTGCCACGGGTCGCAATCCTGAACACGCCGCGGTCGCGGTAACCCAAGGAATCCGACGGATCCTTAATAAACGCGAGCTTGCCGGTGTCTTGGGACACGAGCTATCTCACGTCAAACACCGCGACATCCTGATCAGCAGCATCGCCGCCACCCTTGCCGGCGCAATCAGCTACCTGGCGTACATGGCCCAGTGGGGCATGATGTTCGGCGGCGGTCGCGATAGGGAAGAAGGCGGTGGCGGGGGTAACATTCTAAGTCTGTTATTTATGATGATCGTCGCGCCGCTGGCGGCAATGCTGATTCAAATGGCAGTGTCGCGGTCGCGCGAATATGGCGCCGATGACGGCGGCGCGAAAGTCACAGGGGATCCGTTAGCTCTGGCCAGCGCGCTACGCAAACTGCAGATGGGCGCGCAAAATATCCCAATGCAAGTAAACGACGCGACAGCCAATGCCACGGCGCATATGTTTATCGTCAATCCGCTCACCGGCGGAGGCTTAGCTAGTTTATTCAGCACTCACCCGCCTATGGAAGAACGCATCGCCCGGCTCGAAGCGATGGCGAAGGATATGAGCTACATGCGGAGCTGAAGCGCGCTGTGCTGGGATCATTCTTGTAGGGGCGACCGGCCGGTCGCCCTTTTTTTCCCACCCAGGCCGAGAGGTCCAATAGACTTTTTTGCCTAAGTTCGAAAGTGTTAATTGAAACTCGACAGCTCGCAAACCTTAGCTAAATAGAGCTTCGCCGTTTCAAAACCGCCGTAGGGTTTCAAAGGCCCTTGGCGGTTTTTCTTTCTTGGGGCGCTGAAAGCAATCCCTTGGTCTCGAAACTGCCCTACCAGCATCGCGTCGGTGAATCTCAAAATACTCGTCGTGAACACCTGAAGGCTTGTGACCGGAGAAAAGCATGACGAAGTCACGCGGGATGCCGAGATCGGTCCAGCGGCTAATACACGCTCGACTTGGCGCAGCTGATAAGAGATGGGAACACGACGGGCGTATTTTTCTTTGAGGATGTGGGATGGTAGTTTCAACAGGCCGACTTTGTCGATCATCGGCCATCGGACGTTGAACACCTCTCGCCAGGCTTTCGAGTTTGCAATCGTGAGCAATCCGATTTTAGGCCAACAGTACACTGGCCCCATCCGATCCGCGCAGACAAAGACGTCTACGAGCACGTCAAACACGTCTACGGCACCCGTTCGCGGGCGCGGCGCTATGAAACCATCGACATCGCCGTTGACAGCGGAACAGTCAGCGAAGCGGCTTTGCGCGACATGTTTCCGCAATTTTCGAAATAACAGTTTCCTGGTCCACCGCGTCTGGGCATATACGGGCCTCCAGCCCCGCCGTCGCATTCGCCGGTTTCGGTTATCGTATGCAGATTTCCTCGGGTCTTGAAAGCCAAGATCAGGGAAGGCGCGGTCATAGTAGTAGCCTGATCCCTGTTCATCCAAGGCGCTACAACCGCCTGGCTAGGGCTTGATGCGCTGCATGCACTCTTGAATCGCCAATGATTCGCTTTTTAATAGAATTTTTGCGTCGTCGTACGACCATTTCGCGCAGATGTCCCATGCTTCTTGTCGTCTCTTATAATCGTAGTATTGGCGCCAAATGTACGCGAGGCAAACCAAAGAGACGAGAATCAAAGTCAAGAACTGGACCGCTTTTATGGCCTTATCCATTTCAACGGCTTGCTACTCTCCAAATTAAGGTACCAAAAACAACGATAATAATCATACCCGCTGTTTGAAGATCACTGTCTGCCAGACCTGGGAACAAGTATTACCCATAAGCTCGGAGTGCCGTTACTGCCGCTATCGAAGCACAAAAAGCAAAAAACTGTTTCCAAGACCATTTTCCCGAGCAGGATGATTACGTCTGTAGATCAGCCAACCGACAATCATGCCGGCCGCTAAAACAACAACCAAAATCCACGCACCAATATCGTTCACAAGCGCCTGCGCTCATTCCACCAAGGAAGCTTTATCCCTTAACCGGCTTCCGTTTAGCTTTGTATCCTTACCAAGTCAACCTTGACCGTTCGTGTTAGACGTTCAAACTCTTTCCGGGTCGGCGCTCGTTGTGAGGAAACGCGCTGACGAATATTAGCGTCACTCATACTCTTTGCCTCGATTCAGTTTCGCTCGCCATGCTTCCTTTTTTTTGAAACAGTCTCGGTGATACTCGACGCGGTGCTCTTCGCTGATAAAAAATTCTTGGCACTCTTCGTACCCGCAGGCATGAGGTACGCGGTTGAGCTGATAGATCGCCCCGTATTTTTTGTTCCCTTTTGAGGTCGCTTCAAAGGTGGCTTCATTTCAAAGCCGTTTCAAAGAAAATCGCTCCTAATGAGTCCTAATGGGTTTTTGGAAGGGTGAGAAAAAGCAAAATGAAAACGGGCAATTAGCGCCTAACCACCCGTTTTCATTATCTTCTCTTCTAGCCAGGTAGACAAGTCCACGAGACTTCTCGGCCTGATTTCATGCCCCATTTCATATTCCCGATAGGTTAGTGGCAAGCGCAGCTCGCGCAATCTCTCCACCGAATCTCTCGCCCGCCCGATTTCGATCGTGTGATCTTGCGTGCCGTGTTGTACGAGAGTCGGCAGAGATTGAACGCCGTCGTTAATCGATAGTTGTGCTGCTAATTCCGGGGGAAACCAGCTGCTGAGCACCACCAGCGCGGCGAAGCGCTGCGGGTTCGGCAATGCGAGACTATAGGCCATCACGCCGCCCTGACTGAAGCCGAGGATAACCAACTTCTTCGCATCGATCGGGTAGTTCTGTAAGCACTCGTCGAGAAAGGTTTGCAGCCTTTGCCGCGACGACAAGATCGCCGTTACGTCGGGCGGGCCGCCCAAGCTCATTGGATACCAAGAATAGCCCATCGTGTCCGGAGCGACGGGAGTTTCCAACGGGCCCTGCGGACAAATAATCAGAAATTTGCCGCCACAAATGTGGGGCGCGAGGCCGAGCAGATCGAAGGCATTAGCGCCCCGGCCATGAAGCGTCAGAATAGTTGGAAAAGAACCCTCGCCGTTCGGTTCGTAGATCGTATGCGCTAGCTGCATGGTAAATCCTCTGGATATCGGTTCAACGTTCAAGGTTTAAGGTTCAAGGTTCACGGTTAGACGGGCGGGGACCTACATTGAACATTGAACTTTGAACTGTAATTCTATGATTCCTTCATTCTTTCCAAATTCTTGAGCCCCAGCCGCAGGGACACGATGACTGCGATGATCGTGAGAGCTAGCACGATCAGGAGCGACGGCGCAATGAGCGATAGTTCAGGCGCGGTTGCGGTGCCGCGGTAAAACGTCCTCATCGTCAGGGCATAGATCGGCCAGGCTTCGACCATGACCGCCACAGCAATGAAGCCGACGCTGAAGATCATACAGACGGCGCCGCCAAAGCTGGTCGGAATTTCCGCGGCGTTGTCGAAGTTGAAGTTGGGATAGAGAGCGCCGAGTCCGACGCTAATGGCCGCAATGCCGAAAGTCATCAAGCCCATGGTGATCAGGGAGAGAGTCATCATCCACGCCGGCACGTGAAGCAGGAGATTGCTCACGAAAACGAGAAGCTCACCCAAGAGAAGCAGCGGCACAAAGTTGAGCCAGAATTTGCTCCACAATAAAGCGCGCAGAGACATCGGCGACGTCTGTAGAATCCAGAAAGCCCTGCCTTCGAGACTCACGGCTGGGAAGGCGAACCGTATGGCGATGGCGCTCAGAACGAAACCCGCGAGGGCCAAGTTGGCAAAGGAGACGATCGTGCGAATCGTGCCGGCGGGCATGGGCGAGCGATCCAACGGCAAAACTTTGAAATTGTAAAGGTAAACAACAATCAGCGCGACTAGAAGAAAGACCTGTGACCATTGAGTGGTATCGCGCAGAAAAGTTTTCACGTCTTTGACCATGAGCGCGCGAATGATTGCCGGAAAGGGCCGCGTAAACCCATTCAATAGTCGATCCAGCCAATCATGCTTGCGCCGGCCTTGGCGCGATTCTTGGGCCTTGGACCAACCCTCGAGATAGACTGCCCCCGAGACCCAACAGGCGGCGACTGGCAGAAACAGCGCGTAACTCGTCAGCAGCGCAAAGAAAAATACTTGTTCCGTGTCGCGGTTAAACAACGTTCCGGCCAAAATTTCCGCGGACCAGCTGCTCGGCAGGAAAGCCGACGAAGGCGTTTCCATGGCGCTCAAGAAATTCAAAAAGCTGCCGAAGGATTCCGGTTGCACGAGCCGCTCCGGTTGGGAGAAGCGAAACAAAAAATACATGATGACGAAGGCGAACAGGCCGATGAAAAAAAGAATGTCACGAATACGTTTGGCCGGAAGAAAAAAAACCAACAGATGGGTGATCAAGATCCCAATGGACGCCGGAATGACGAGAAAGAGCGGCAAGATAACGGCGAGCCATAGAAAAAGACTCGCGCCGCCGGAAAAAACCGAGCCGTAGGCAGCGAATATCGGCGGGCTGAAGAACAGTACCATCCAAGAGGAGTTCAGCGTGGTGCTGATCAGGCGCGCGTAGAAAAAAGAGTGTGGCGAAATCGGCGCGGCGTGAACCAAGTCCAAATCTCGGGCGAGAAAGAAAGTTGAAAGCGCGGCCACCAAGTTACTGAACAGCAGCATCGACAAAAACGTCAGCAAGATGATCAACAGGAGCTGATAAGCCAGGGCCGGACCGAGTTCGTAAACGGTTTCGAAATAGCGTAGTACGCGGCGGACCACGAGATAGGTTCCTATCCAGAATAGCACGGCAAGGAGCGCGAGCGAGAGCCGGCGGCCCCAGGATCCGCCACCGCGGAAAAATCCATTTTTCCAGGACAAATAGAGTGGGGAAAGCAGAAGCGCAACCGAGCTCATGAAATAGGTTCCGGGTCTATGCTTTCCGGCGGCTGTTCGCGGGTCAATTCTAGAAACACACTTTCCAACGTGCCGTTGGCGTTGCTCGTTTGCCGATGGATTTCCGCCGTGAAGCCGCAAGCGATCAGGCGGCCCTTCTGGATAATCCCGATTCTATGACAGATCTCCTCTGCCATGCTGATGCTATGCGTCGAAAGAAAGATCGTAGTACCATTGAGGGCGAGGGCGCGGAAGAGATCTTTGAGCGTGCGTGCGCCCTTGGGATCCATGCCAACCATGGGCTCGTCGATGACGAGAATGCGCGGCTCGTGGATCAGCGCGGCGCAGACGACCAGCCGTTGCTTCATGCCGTGGGAGTAACTTTCCACCAGCTCATCTTTCCATGGGATCAATTCCAATAACTCCAACAGTTCGACAATGCGACGACTGAGCCGTACCGATTCGATGCGGTGCAGTTTGCCGACGAATTCCAAAAATTCATGGCCGCTAAGCTTCTCGTAGATAAAAGGCCGGTCGGGAATGAATCCGGAAATCGCCTTCGCCTTCTCAGGCTCCTTCATCACATCATATTTGCCAAGCAGGACTTGGCCCGATGTGGGCTTAAGGATACCCATCATGGTGCGGATAGTTGTGGTCTTGCCCGCGCCGTTGGGACCGAGAAAGCCAAAGATTTGGCCGGCCGGCACTTCGATATTGAGATCGTCGACGGCGGCGAGTTTGCCGTAATGTTTGGTCAGGCTGATGAGTTGAATCATGCCAATTTTGGATTTTCGATTTTAGATTGTCGGATTTCTGGCAGTCATCTAAATAGACAATGTAAAGTGATGCTCTTTTTACAAAATTTCAATTTTAAGATTGCCAATGAGTTGCAAGATATCGAGCTGGCGGTCGATTTCGCCTTCGAGAAATTTCACGTGCGTGACGTCGGCCGGAAATTGATTGAGCACAGAGTCGATTGAGATCCACTCGCCGAGCCAGATCTCTGACCAGGCGTGATAGTAAAACGCGCCGCGCAGGTAGACGATGCCGACGACGGTCTTCGCCGGTATTCCTGCGGCGCGCGCCAAGGCGTTGAAGAGCACCGTGTGCTCGTTGCAATCGCCTCTCTTGGTTTGGAGAACTTCGAGCGCGTTGGGAATGCTCACCGTCGGTTGTTTGGCGATTTCCTTATAGACCCAGTCTTTGATCTTCACTGCGGCTCTATACGAGTTAGTCTCTCCGTTCAGAATCTTCGCGGCTAGCACACGGATGCTTGGATGATCGGCCTGCAAAAACGGCGTGGGTTGTAGATAAGAAGTCATTCGCGCGTCCCTAATCGGAATACTTTTTGCGCTGAGTTGCTGTGGATTTTCGCGCCGGATTTCCAACCCGTCGTCACTCAGTCTTTGACGGCCGCCGCTGAGGGAGAAGTTGGCTAGGTTAATGCCGCTCAGCTTGAGCTTAAGATCGGCGCGAGATTGAGGATCAGCAATCGCGTTTGCAATCGGGATGGACGTTTGAGCGACGATGTCCAGCGATACCGCTCGGGAGGAAGCGGCTTTCGCGTCTTCGGCGCTTTGTCGCACCAGCGACAAGCCGGCCGGAGATTCTTCTTTGAGCGTCCGACCCTGGCCGTCCACCCATGAAACGACCGAGATGCCGCGGAAGCTTTGGCGCAATTTAATCGCCGGCTCGGTGCGCCCGCCAGCGCGGATCTGCTCCCGTCCTTCGATGACGACGGTTGTCACTTGCTGCGATAGCGTAGCTGGATCGAAGGTGGAGAAGAAGAATTTCTTGCCGGCTTCGAGTTGCTGCGTGACAACGTACGGTTTTAAGGCGGCAAGCAGATAAGGCGCTTGGGAAAGCGTGATTTCGCGGGTGGATTTGTGGCCGGCAGAGTCGATTTCTAGTCTTAGCGTCCCTTCATTAACCCGGCCCCGCGCGGTGAAGCGAATTTCTCTCGAACTTAGCCCGAATTCAAAGTTTTCCAAGGTCCAGTCCTCGTTGGCTTCCATTTCCAGTCGCGTCGTGGCGGGTTGCACGGTTCCGAGTAGATTCAAATTCATCACCGACTGATCATGGAGTTTGTAACCTTTCGACTTCGGCGAGATGGTTTGGGACGCGTAACCGATCTTTTCGCCGCGATAGAAGACACCCCACCATTCCTCTATGGTCTCGGTGATTTTTTCCGTGCTGCGCACCGTGATTACCGGCGGCGGGCCGCCGAGCTGGCGCTTGACGAGGAAAATGTTCATCAAGCACCAGAAAAGCACGATGGCAACGCCGATGGATCGCTTAACAAGCATGCGGTAGAGCATATATGGTAAAGGCAAAGCGCGCTGGGAGCAAACAATTCCAGAAAAATCATTGAAATCTGATCCGACAAACTTGAAATTTGCTGCTGATCGCATGCTCGGCAGGCTGGTAAAGTGGCTCCGTGTGATCGGGCAGGATGTCACTTACGGTCAGCATCTGACCGGCTATGGACTTATTCGCGCCGCGCGGGCGGAAAGCCGGCTAATTCTCACTCGCGACAGGCGCTTGAAGCAAAAACATCCGCCGCCGTTCGTGTTCATCGCGAGCGACCATTATCGCGAGCAGCTGCGGCAAGTGATCCAAGAGTGTGGATTGAAACCTGGCGACGGCATGTTCACGCGTTGCGTGGAATGCAACACAGTGCTGCAACACAGGTCCAAAGAGACAGTGGAAAGAATCGTGCCGCCATACGTCTTTTCAACCCAAGAGGAGTTTTCCTGGTGCGCACAATGCCAACGGGTTTACTGGCCAGCGACGCATCACCAGAAAATGCTCGAAGAACTCAGAAGCATTGGCATCGGGTGAGCTAGAATTAGCGGCGTTTGTGTGCTAAAAAACCAAACTGTTCGTTGAATTATTTCCCCGGTTCAGCCGAAGGCTGATCAGCTTTCAGCTAAAGCTCAGACAGTCGGTAGAGAGGCGGATTAGTCTAACGCGGAGGCCGTGGAAACACTAAAACATATATTTCCCCGGTAGCTCAGTCGGTAGAGCAGTTGGCTGTTAACCAATTGGTCGGGGGTTCGAGTCCCTCCCGGGGAGCCAGCTTCTAACTCCGCTTCGGTTATCGCGGAGTCCACCAATCCAAACAGAAAAGAATTGTAGGCACCCGGAGGTCTTTCCATGGCAGCGTCAAAACAGGTCGTCGGTAATCCCACACCCAGAGTCGAAGGCGAATTGAAGGTGAGCGGTCATGCCAAGTATGCCGTGGATATTACATTGCCAGGCATGTTGTGGGGAAGACTGCTCAGGAGCCCGATCGCTTCAGGGAAGATCAAACGCATCGACACCAGCAAGGCCGAAGAGCTTCCGGGCGTGCACGCTGTCGTCACGGGACAAGATTGCGCCGGATTGAAAATCGGCCGCCGGCTCTACGATATGCCGATCCTTGCCGACGGGGAGGTCAGGTTCGTCGGCGAAAAGGTCGCGGCAGTGGCGGCGGACAACGAGCTCATTGCTGAAGAGGCGGTGAACTTGATCGAAGTCGAGTACGACGAGACCGAACCGTTGCTCGATCCGGTTGAAGCGCTGAAGCCGGGCGCGAAAGTGATTCACCCCGATGTCGTTAGCTACAAAGGGTTGCCCAAGCCGCTCAAGGAGCCAACCAACGATTTTATCTATATCACCTGGGGTAAGGGCGACCTCGAAACCGGCTTTCGCCAGGCGGATGTCATCGTCGAAAACACATTTACGACTCCGGTGGTCCATCAAAGCTATATCGAGCCCCATTCCTGCGTGGTAAGCACGGCAGCGGACGGTTCCGCGGAGTTTTGGTCCTGCAGTAAGGTCCCCTATGGCGTGCGAGAACAAGTCGCCAACGCACTACAGCTTCCGCAGGAGAAGCTGAACTTTAATCCCGTATACATCGGTGGAGATTTCGGCGGCAAAGGCGATTTCATGGATCTCGCCGTCGTATATCTATTGTCCAAGAAAGCGGGGCGGCCGGTTAAGTTAGTGATGGATTATGAAGAAGAATTCGCCGCGGGCAATCCCCGACACGCCTCGGTGATTCACGTGAAGACCGGCGTCAAGAAAGACGGCACCCTGGTCGCTCACCACATGAGTTTTATTTTCGAC